>Ga0172372_10008687_pt1 | contig 13343 bp, 10 predicted proteins | sample LakKiv5m_2_FD_114544 | JGI IMG/M metagenome (GOLD analysis project Ga0172372, IMG submission 114544) | Freshwater microbial communities from Kabuno Bay, South-Kivu, Congo - kab_092012_9.5m | ecosystem: Environmental > Aquatic > Freshwater > Lake | place: Democratic Republic of the Congo...
CTTCAACCTCGTGGGTCCGGACCTCGGCCGCCTGACCGCCTACTCGGAGACGCTGGTGGCGGAGCTGAGGCGGAACCCGGGGCTGGCCGACGTGGACACGACCCTGTCCAACCGCAAGCCCGAACTGCAGGTGCGCATCGACCGCCAGAAGGCCAGCCAGTTCGGCCTGCGCATCACCGACATCGCGGCCGCCCTGCGGATCCTCGTCGGGGGCGAGATCGTCGGGGTCTACAAGGAGGACGACGAGCAGCACGACGTGTGGCTGAGGGCCGATGCGGGCCATCGCGGCACGGCCGAGGCGCTCCGGCAGGTCTTCGTGCGCACCCGGTCGGCGGCGGGCTCGGGCGCGCGGTCCGAGATGGTCCCCCTGGGCAACTTCGTGCGGTTCGAGGAGGCCCGGGGTCCCAACCAGATCGACCGGTTCCAGCGCCAGCGCCGGGTCACCCTGGTCGCGAACCTGGCCAACTATTCGCTGGGCGAGGCGGTCCAGGAGGTCGAGCGGGTGGTGGCCGGCATGGACCTGCCCCCGGAATACCGCGTGGTGATGGTGGGCCGCGCCAAGCAGCTGCGGGAGACCCTCGACAACTTCCTGGCGGCCTTCCTGGTGGCGGTGGTGTTCATGTACATGGTGCTTGCGGCGCAGTTCGAGCACTTCATCCACCCCGTCTCGATCCTGATGGCGGTGCCGCTGTCGCTGCCCTTCGCGCTCGGGTGGATGGTCCTGATCGACGAGCAGCTCAACATCTACGCGATCTTCGGGCTCTTCATGCTGGTGGGCATCGTGAAGAAGAACGGGATCCTGCAGATCGACTACACCCGGGTCCTGCGCGCCAGGGGGGTGCCCCGCGACCAGGCCATCCTCGAGGCCAACGCGGTTCGCCTGAGGCCCATCCTGATGACGACGCTCCTGCTGGTGGTCTCGATGATCCCCATCGCGCTGGGCGCCGGGCCGGGTGCCGCCGGCCGGGCCTCGATGGCCAAGGTGATCATCGGCGGGCAGATGCTCTGCCTGCTGCTGACCCTCCTGGTCACCCCGGTGAGCTACGCGATCTTCGACGACTGGGGGCGCCTGCTGCTGCGCCGCAGGCCCGGCGCCGATCCGGGCGGCACCGCCTGAGCGCCAAAACGCCCTTCCAAAAACCCCCTGTTTCCCGCAGTTTCCACGGCCTTGGCTATGTTCACTGGCACCTTCACGGCACTGGTCACCCCCTTTCGGGACGGAATCCTCGACGAGGCGGCCTTCGAGAAACTCGTCCGCTCCCAGATCCGGGGCGGGGTCGACGGCATCGTGCCGATGGGCACGACGGGCGAATCGCCCACCCTCGACTACGACGAGCACCTCCGGGTGATCGCGCTGGCCGTGAAGTTCGCCGGCGGCAGGCTTCCGGTCCTGGCCGGCACCGGCGGCAACTCCACCAAGGAGGCGATCTACCTCACCCGTGAGGCCGAGAAGCTCGGCGTCGACGGATCGCTGCAGGTGGCGCCGTACTACAACAAGCCCACCCAAGAGGGCGTGTACCAGCACTTCGCCGCCATCGCCCGGGCGACACGCCTGCCCATCCTGCTCTACAGCATCCCCGGCCGCTGCGGCATCGAGATCGGCGTGGACACGGTCAGGCGCCTGGCCTCGGAGTTCAGGAACATCGTCGGCATCAAGGAGGCGGGCGGATCCTGCGACCGCGTCAGCCAGTTGCGGGCGGCCTGCGGGCCACGGTTCGAGATCGTCAGCGGCGACGATTCGCTGACGCTGCCCTTCATGAGCGTCGGGGCCCAGGGGGTCATCAGCGTGGCTTCCAATGTCGCGCCCCGCGAGGTGTCGAAGATGGTCCGTTCCTTCGCCGCCGGCGACGCCAAGGGGGCCCTCAGGCTCCACACCCGTCTTTACCCGCTCTTCCGGAACCTCTTCGTCGAGACCAACCCGTCGCCCTGCAAGGCGGCACTGGCCCTCCTGGAAATGATGGGCGAGGAGGTCCGCCTGCCCTTGGTGCCCTCGTCGACCGCCACCCGGGAGCTGATGGCCCGCACGCTGAAGGACGCCGGCCTGCTGTGAGACGGCAGGAGGTCGGTCTTCCCCACCCTGGTCCCACGATGATCATCGCCCCCTCGCTCCTGGCCTCGGACTTCGGCCGCTTCGCCCATGAGGCGGCCCGGGTGCAGCGTTCCGGGGCCGAATGGCTGCACCTCGACATCATGGACGGGCACTTCGTGCCGAACATCTCCTTCGGTCCCGAGGTGGCCCGGGTGGTGCGGAAGGTGTTCCGCCGGCATCTCGACGTGCACCTCATGTGCTCCAAGCCGGAGATCCTGCTCGAGCCGTTCGTGAAGGCCGGCGCCGATTCCATGACCATCCACGTGGAGTTGGGTGACCTGGTCAACCCGCTGCTGTGGAGGATCCGCTCGATGGGCAAGCAGGTCGGCCTCGCGGTGAACCCGCCCACGAACGTGGATGCGCTCCGACCGTACCTGGCCCAGGTGGATCTGGTGCTCGTGATGACCGTCAACCCGGGCTTCGGAGGCCAGGCCTTCATCGAGGAGTGCGTGCCCAAGGTGCAGCGTCTGGAGGCCTGGCGCCGCGAGATGGGCCTGAAGTACCGCATCCAGGTCGATGGCGGCATCAACGACGTGACGGGCCGGGAGTGCGCCCGGGTCGGCGCCAACGTGTTCGTCGCCGGCACCCACCTCTTCGGCAAGCGCAACCTCGGCCAGGCGGTCCAGCGGATGCGGCAGCGCCTCGGGTCGACCGATCCCGAGCTGTTCTGAGCCCGGGCCACCGGCGGCCGCCCACGCGCCCGCCCCGGAGGATCACCCCGCCCGGGCCCCGACCCCATCGACGCCGATGATCCCGTCCCTCCTGGCCATGGCGCTCTTCGCCGTCTCGTCCGTGAGCGCGCGACGCTCGGTGGGCGTCTTCGGCCCGGCGACGGCGAATTTCTTCCGCCAGGTCCTGGCCGTCGGGCTGCTCGTGGCCCTGGTCGCCGCGCTCGGCTCGGGCTTCTCGGGGCCCTCGCTGGGCTGGTTCCTGTGGAGTGGCATCGTGGGCTACGGCCTCGGGGATGCCGGGGTCTTCCTGGCCCTGCCGAGGCTGGGCTCCCGGCTGACCTCGTTGATGACGCAGTGCCTGGCCGCGCCGATCGGGGCCCTGCTCGAGTGGGCGTGGCGGGGACAGGCCCCGGGTGGATCGCAGGTGGCGGCCGGTGCCACCATCCTCGCCGGCGTATCGCTGGCCCTGGTGCCCCGGCGCGGGATCGAGTGGGCCGGACCCGGGTGGAGATCGGGCATCGTCTTCGGGTTCCTGGCGGCCTTGGGTCAATCCGGCGGCGCGGTGCTCAGCCGTCACGGCTTCGAATTGGCGAGGTTGGCGGGGCAGGAGGCCCATCCCATGACGGTCACCCTCCAGCGGGCGGGGGCCGGCCTGGTGTTCGGCGCGCTGTGGTTCGTCGGAGCTCGGATGCGATCGGGGCCGGTCCCCCTGCATCCGGCCCTCGCCGAGGGCGGTGGATGGCTGCTGGCCAACGCCCTGGCCGGCCCCACCCTGGGGGTGGTCTGCTACCAGTGGGCGCTGGCGCGGCATCCGGTCTCCGAGGTGTTGCCGGTGGTGGCCATGGTGCCTTTGGCCGTGATCCCGCTGGCCTGGTGGCTGGAGGGGGAGCGGCCCACCCGCCTGTCCCTCCTGGGCGGCGCGGTCGCCGTCGCGGGGGTCGCCGCCTTGTCGCAGCAGTCCTGAGCGGACCATTTTTTCGCGTTCCAGCGCGAGGCGTCCCCGGCGTACCTTCCCAACCGTGTCCGAGTCCGCTGCACTGGATGACTGGTCCTCGGAATTCCTGTCCGATCTGGCCGCCGTCCGGGTCGCCTCCGACCACACGGTCCGCAACTACCGGCAGGCGCTCGTGGAATTCATCGGCTGGCACCGGGGGCAGTCCGGGGGCGGTGCGCCGGACTGGACGCGGCTCGGCCGCGAGGAGTTCCGCCGCTACCTGCGATGGCTGGGACGCCGGGGGGTGGGCCGGGCCTCGGTGCGGCTTCGCCTGAGCGCCCTGAGGACCTTCTACCGGCATCTCCTGCTCCGGAAACGGGTGTCCGGACAGCCGGTCCGCGGGCTCCGGGTGCCGAAGGAGGAACGTCGCCTCCCGAGGTTCCTGTCGGTCGCGGACATGCAACGGCTGCTGGGGGCGCCCCTCGAGGAATGGCGGCGCGCCAGGGCGTCCTCCCCGGAGGATCGGCAGCCCGATCCCGTCGAGTGGCTCCGGGATGCCGCCGTGCTCGAGCTGATCTACTCGGCCGGCCTGCGCGTGGGCGAGGTGTGCGCCCTCCGGGTCGACCAGGTCGATCCAGCGACCCTCACCCTTCGGGTGGTCGGCAAGGGTCGCAAGGAGCGGGTGATCCCGTTTGGCCGGCCGGCCTGGTCGGCCCTCGAGGCCTACTGGAGGGCGGCACGGGCGGATCGGGCCCCCTCGGAGCCGGCGTTCCTCGGGGCCGCATCGGGCCCGTTGAGGCCGTCCCTCGTCCAGCGCCGCCTGAAACGGTACCTGGCCATCGCCGGGTTGGACCCGGGCCTGACCCCCCACAAGCTGCGGCACAGCTTCGCGACCCATCTGCTCGAGGATGGGGCCGACCTGCGCTCCGTGCAGGAACTGCTCGGCCACAAGAACCTCCAGACCACCGAGGTGTACACCCACGTCACGGTCGAGCGCCTCAAGGCCGTCTACGCCGCGGCGCATCCGAGGGCTTGAGAACGCGCCCGGAACTGCCGATGCACCGGTATCCGGGAGGTCTTGCCGGCCTCAGACAGGCTCTCAAGAACTTTTGACGGATGGACCTCCCGTGGCCAGATTAGCCAGTATCGGCGCGCGTGCGTGCCGGCAATCCCGAGATCATGAGCGAAGAATCCCTCAACAACTTCACCCCCCGCGCCCAGCAGGTCCTGGCCCTGGCGCGCAAGGAGGCCGATCGCTTCAACCACAACTTCGTCGGCACCGAGCACCTGCTGCTGGGGCTCATCAAGCTGGGGCAGGGCGTCGCGGTCAATGTCCTCCAGAAGATGGGGCTTGATCTCGACACGGTCCGTCAGGAGGTCGAGAAGGAGGTCCGCAGCGGCGGGGAGGCCAAGCCGGGCGGCAACATCCCGTACACGCCCCGGGTCAAGAAGGTGCTCGCCCTGGCCGCCAAGGAGGCCAAGGCGCTGAACCACACCTACGTGGGGACCGAGCACATCCTGCTCGGCCTGCTGCGCGAGGGCGACGGCGTGGCGGCCAAGGTTCTGCGCAACCTCGAGGTCGACATCGAGCAATGCCGACAGGAGATCCTGCGGGAACTTGATCCCCAGTTCCAGTCCGGCGAGGAGGAGGGCGGCGAGAAGGAGCCGTCGTCCGAGACGGTCGAGGCCGGCAAGACCCCGGGCAAGGGCGAGAAGGGCAAGGACCAGAAGACCCCGGCGCTCCGGGCCTTCGGTCGCGACCTCACCAAGATCGCCCGCAAGGGCGACATGGACCCGGTCATCGGCCGGAGCAACGAGATCGAGCGGGTGATCCAGATCCTCTGCCGCCGCACCAAGAACAATCCCGTGCTGCTCGGCGAGGCGGGCGTCGGCAAGACGGCCATCGTCGAGGGCCTGGCCCAGGAGATCGCCAAGGGCAACGTGCCCGAGCTGCTCGCCGCGAAGCGCGTGGTCACCCTCGACCTGGCGCTCATGGTGGCGGGCACCAAGTACCGCGGCCAGTTCGAGGAGCGCATCAAGGCCGTGATGGACGAGATCAAGAAGGCCAAGAACGTGATCCTGTTCATCGACGAGCTGCACACCATCGTGGGCGCCGGCTCGGCCGAGGGCACGATGGACGCCTCGAACATCTTCAAGCCGGCCCTGAGCCGCGGCGAACTGCAGATTGTCGGGGCCACGACGCTGTCCGAGTACCGCAAGTACATCGAGAAGGACTCGGCGCTCGAGCGGCGCTTCCAGACCGTCAAGGTCGAGCCGCCGTCGGTCGACGACGCCATCGCCATCCTCACCGGACTCAAGTCCAAGTACGAGGAGCACCACAAGGCCGAGTTCACCGCCGACGCGGTCGAGGCCTGCGTGAAGCTCTCCGACCGCTACATCACGGCCCGGTTCCTGCCCGACAAGGCGATCGACGTGCTCGACGAGGCGGGCTCCAAGGCCCGGATCGGCGCCATGCAGCGGCCGCCCAACGTCAAGGACATCGAGGCCGAGATCGAGACCCTCCGCCAGAAGAAGGAGCAGTCCATCAAGGACCAGGATTTCGAGGGGGCGGCCCAGCTTCGCGACCAGGAGAAATCGGCCAAGGAACGCCTCGAGAAGACCCTGGCCGACTGGAAGAGGGCCAAGGACGAGAAGCGGGTGGTCGTCACCGAGGACGACATCCTCCAGGTCGTGGCCAAGTGGACCGGCATCCCCCTCAAGCGCATGGGCCAGACCGACATGCAGAAGCTGCTGTCGATCGAGGACGAGCTTGCCAAGAGCGTGGTCGGCCAGAAGGACGCCGTCTCGGCGCTGGCCAAGGCCTTGCGCCGGGCGCGCACCGACCTCAAGGACCCGAAGCGCCCGATCGGCTGCTTCGCCCTGCTCGGGCCCACCGGCGTGGGCAAGACCCTGCTTGCCCGCACGCTGGCCGAGCAGATGTTCGGGAGCAACCAGGCCCTCATCCAGCTCGACATGTCCGAGTACATGGAGAAGTTCACCGTGAGCCGGCTGGTGGGTTCGCCCCCGGGCTACGTCGGGTACGAGGAGGGCGGCCAGCTCACCGAGAAGGTGCGCCGCCAGCCCTACTCGGTGGTGCTCTTCGACGAGATCGAGAAGGCCCATCCCGACGTCACCAACATGCTCCTGCAGATCCTCGAGGAGGGCAAACTGACCGATTCGCTGGGCCGGGTGGTCGACTTCCGCAACACCATCGTGCTGCTGACCTCGAACGTCGGGTCCGAGGCGCTGCGCAAGCAGGGCAGCATGGGCTTCGCCAAGGCCTCCGACGACGCCAGCTACGAGGCCATGCGCGGCCGCGTGATGGACGAGGCCAAGAAGTTCTTCCGACCGGAGTTCCTCAACCGCCTCGACGACATCGTGGTGTTCCGATCGCTCGGCAAGCCCGAGCTCAACACCATCCTCGACCTCGAGGTGGCGAAGGTGCTCGAGCGCATCCGCCGCAAGAACGTCACCGTGGTGCTCGACGACAAGGCCCGCGAGTTCCTCATCGAGAAGGGCTTCGACCCGCAATACGGCGCCCGGCCGATGCGGCGGGCGATCGAGAAGCATCTCGAGGACCCCTTGGCCGAGGAGATCCTGCGCGGCACGCTGATCGACGGCGAGCCGGTCACGGTCACCGCCGACCAGGACAAGCTGGTCTTCAAGCAGCGCGACCAGGCCGCCGAGGGGGCGTTGAGTTCCTGAGATCCGGGCCGGGCCCGAAATGGCCCGCTCCCCCCGGGGGAACGCCTTGGAGTGGCCCTTGGATTGCCCCCTCGAGGCCTCCGGGGTCGGTCCACGGCCTACGTGGGGCCTTGGTGGGGGATGCGGTATCCTCTGCCGAGCCTCTGCGGAGGGTTGCTTGTCCCGGAGCCCGGGGTAGCTTTCCCGAACTGGAACCCATCGTGCCGGTCCAACTCGTACAACAGCGATTCCGATCCTTGGTGCTGCAGCTCGGCGAGGTGTCGATGCTGCTGGCCGAGACCGCCCGTTCGTTCCGTCACCACCGGCCCGCCTGGAAGGATTTCCTGGCCCAGCTCTTCTTCACCGGGGTCAAGAGCCAGAGCGTGGTCATCACCACGGGCGCGGCCACCGGCATGGTGCTGTGCGCCCAGACCTACCTGCAGTTCCACAAGGTCAAGATGGACACCGCCACCGGCGCGGTGGTCAGCATCGGCATGAGCAGCGAACTGGGACCGGTGCTCGCGGCGCTGATGCTCACGGCGCGGGTGGGGGCCTCGATGACTGCCGAGCTGGGCACCATGAAGGTCACCGAGCAAATCGATGCCTTGAGGGCCCTGGCGGCCCACCCCGTGGACACCCTGGTGGTTCCAAGGTTCCTGGCCCTGCTGGCCTCGGCACCACTGCTGACCGCCGAGTCGGTGGTGGTGGGTATCTTTTCCAGCAAGCTGGTGGGGGTCCACCTGCTGGGCATCGACAGCGCGTACTACCAGGCGAACATGGAGCGTTACACCGATCCGCCCGACGTGATGACCGGCCTGATCAAATCGTTCGTGTTCGCGGCGATCATCGCGGTGGTCGGGTGCCACAAGGGGTTGACCTGCAAGGGCGGGGCCGAGGGGGTCGGCCGGGCCACCACCGAGGCCGTGGTGGCGGCGAGCATCAGCATCCTGATCGTCAACTTCTTCCTCACCCTGTTCCTGGCGAGGGTCTTCTACAGTTGAGGAGCCGCCATGATCGAGGTCCGAGACGTCACCAAGTGCTTCGGCAGCCAGCAGGTCCTGCGCGGGGTTTCCTTGGACATCCGCCGGGGCGAGGCCGTCGTCATCATCGGCCGCAGCGGCGGGGGCAAGAGCATCCTGCTCAAGCACCTCATCGGTCTCCTGCAGCCCGACTCCGGCATCGTGCGCGTGGACGGCGAGGACCTTGCCCGGATGGACGAGCGGAGCCTGCTGAGGGTGCGACGCAAGTTTGGCATGCTCTTCCAGATGGCGGCCCTCTTCGACTCGCTGACGGTGGAGGAGAACGTCGGCTTTGTCCTCCGTCGCGAGGGGCGCGAACCGGAGTCCGGGATCCGGCGGCGGATCGACGAGGCCCTGGAGATGGTCGAGTTGCCCGGGATCGGCCGCAAGATGCCCAGCGAGCTGTCCGGGGGCATGCGCAAGCGGGTGGGCCTGGCCCGGGCCATCGTGTACCGGCCCGAGATCGTGCTCTATGACGAGCCCACCACCGGCCTCGACCCCATCGCCGCCGACAACATCGACCGGCTCATCCGGCGCGTCTGGGAGTCCCTGCATGTCACCAGCATCGCCGTGACCCACGACATGAAGAGCGCCCGGACCATCAGCAACCGGATCCTCATGCTCCATGATGGAAGGATCTATTCGGAGGGGCCGACTTCGGACATCCTCGGGTCGTCCGACCCGGTGATCCACCGCTTCGTCAACGGCATCTCGACGCCCCAGAAACCCAATTGAGCGAGTCCATGGAACGAAAAACCCCGGCGGCCCAGGTGGGCCTGTTCGTGCTGGTCGGCCTGGTGCTGATCGGCGGTCTGCTCCTGCGTTTCAGCAAGGGGGCGTCCCTCTGGAGTTCCGGGCGCACGGTGTTGGTGTCGGCCGGCAATGTCGGGGGTCTCGTCGTCGGGGCCCCGGTCAACCTGTCGGGCGTGCGCATCGGCTCGGTCGAGTCGATCTCCCTGTCCGCCGACGGCCGCCGGGTGCTGATCCGCTGCCGCATCGAGAAACCCGTGACCATCTTCGGCGATGCGCGGTTCGAGATCGAGCAGAGCGGCTTCCTGGGCGACCAGTACGTGGCGATCATCCCGACCGGCAACGCCGCACCGCCCCTCGAGGACGGGGCTCAGGTGACGGCCATGGATCCCTTCAACCTCCAGGAGGCAGCCCGCAGCGCGGTGGGCCTGATGACCCGGTTGGACCAGGTGGTGGACCGGGTCGACCGGATGATCCTCTCGGCCGCCACCCTCAAGGACGTGACCAACACCCTGGCCAATCTCCGGCGGACCTCCGAGCGCCTGGACCGGACGTTGGGCGAGGTGGAATCGTTGGTGTCCTCCGAGAAGCCGGCCGTCTCGGCGACCGTCAGCAACCTGAAGGCCTTCTCGGCCACATTGACGCCGCTGACGGCCCAGGTCGGGGCGCTGGCCGCCCGGGCCGACGGCCTGCTGGTCCGGGCCGACACGCTGGTCGCCACCAACGAGGCGGGCCTCCGGGAGGCGCTCGGGGGATTCCGGGACGCCTCGCTGGCCTTCAAGGACATCGCCACCGACCTGCAGGCCGGCCGCGGGGCGGTCGGGGCGCTGCTCAAGGACCCGAGGCTGCAGGCGGAGTTGTCGTCGACCCTCGGCAACCTCAACACGGTCTCCAGCAACCTCGCCAAGAACGGCCTCCTCTGGAAACCGCGTCGCCTGGAACCGCTCACCAACACGACCGGCTATCCGGGACGTGGCCCCTTCCGGTGACCGCCCGGGGTTCCCGCCCGGGACATCGGGGGCTCCCCGATTGACATCGCCTGCCGCCCTCCGGAGGTTCCTCCCATGGAACTGGTCACCCTGTCCCGCGTGTTCGCCCCGGCCGAGGCCGATCTCCTGGCCGCCCGGCTCGAGTCGGCGGGGTTCACCCCCTTCGTCCACGGCCTGGATGCCGCCCTGAGCATCGAGGGCTACTCGATGGTGACCGGCGGCATCCAGGTCAAGGTGCCGGCCGACCAGGCGGAATCGGCACGGCAATTCCTCGCCGGCGGGGCTGACGACCCGGGCTGGGAAGGCCGTTTCCGAGCCGTGTACGACCGGGCCATGGCCGTCCACCGGTCCGGCCGATGCTCGCCGGCGACCCTGTGCGACGCGGCCGACACGGCCTTCCTGCGCGACAGCGGATGCTCGGTGCAGGAGCTTTACGACTTCATCGAGGATGCGGTGGATTCCGGGGAGCCTGATTTCGAGACCGCTCTGGAGGTCCAGCGGATCCGGCGTGACTGGTTCCTCCGGGTCCAGGGCGGCCAGTGGAGCGGGAAGGTCGTCCCCATGTCGGAACTGCCTCCCAAGGGCGAGGCCGTGGACGGCATCCCTTGGTTGCCTCGCCTGATCGTGAAGGCCCGCCTCAAGCTGCGCGGCGAGATGCCCTCCGACCTGATGTACGGCTGCGGCGGCGACCGCCCCTTCCTGAGGCGCATGGGCATGACCCTTCCCGGCTTCCTTGAACTGGTCCGGGACCGCGGGGAGGACGACCGCGTCATCGTGGAGGCGGTGAAGGCCTCCAGGCACCGGGCCGGTCACCGCGACTGAGCCCCCGGGCAGGGCGGAGAGGCACCGTCGGTCGCGCCTCAGTTCAGCACGAAGGCCGCATCCCGGGTCTCGAGGCGGATCTTGTCCGGGATGTGGTTCGGGTCGATCCGTACGAGGACGCGATGCGTGCCGGCCGCGAGGGATACCGGGCCGTCCACCTTGGACCCGTCCACCCACAGTTCGGTGCCCTTGGTGGCGGTGAGCTGGAAGCGGACGCTGGCCGGTTGGCTCAGCTGGACCTCGGTCACGGCCAGCACGGCGATCTTCGAGGACCACATGTTCGCCTTGGTGGCGGTCTCCATCAGGGTCCGGGTCAGGTCGCCATTGACCCGCGAGAGCACCTCGGTCCAGCGCTTGTCGTCCAGCGGCTTCTTCCACATCCAGTCGGCCTGCCCGTTCTGCTGGTCGGTGTGGACGACGTTGGAGAGGCGCCACCTGCGGGCCACGCCGCCCTTGCTGGCGTCGAAGTCGCCGGGTTTGCCGAGCCTCGACAGGAAGGCCACGAGGTCGAGCTGCTCGGTCTCGTCCAGGGGATCCAGCAGACCGGCCGGCATGAGCGACGCCGTGGCCTGGTTGCGCGACTCGATGTTGGACTTGGCGATGGCGATCTCCTGGTTGGCGGTGCCCCGAAGCACCAGCTCGTTGCCCGATTCGCGCACCACCGTGCCGGAGACGCTCTGGCCATCCTTGGTCTCCACGACCACGCCGTGGTAGCCCTCCTTGATCTTGGCGTTGGGCATCAGGAGCGACTCGACGAGGTAGTCCGGCTGGGCGCTGGCGCCGATGGAGGTCATGTCGGGCCCGACCCGGCCGCCGGCGCCGCCGATGGCGTGGCAGGTGGTGCAGGCGAGGTCCGAGCGGCGGTAGACCAGTTCGCCGCGGTGCGGATCACCGCTGGCCGCCGCCTTGGCGGCCATCTCGCGGATGAGCTGGCCGGTGAAGGCCTGCGTGTCGGCCGACAGTCCGGACCCCTTCGCCAGGGCCAGCACCAGGTCCATGTCGTTGCGGCCGCCCTCGCGGGCCACCCGCATGCCGGTCCGGGCCGCCACCTGCGGGATGCCCGCGGCGGGAAGGAGGGGCGCCAGGTGCTTGCCGGAGCCCCTGATGGGCAGGAGCGCCCGCCAGAAGTCCTGCGCCGTCCCGTCTTGGTCCAGGGCCGTCACGGCGCCGAGCAGCGCCGGGCCGGCGCCGGCGAGGTCGAGGGACGCCCAGGTCAGGGCGGCCCGGCGGCGGGTGGCCGGATCCTGGTCCTCGGCGAGTCGCCGGATCAGGGGCAGGCTCGCGGTCCCCTGGAGGCGCAGCACCTCGAAGACCGTGGAACGCACGGCCTCGGAGGGGTCGGCGGCCAGGCGGGCCAGGGTGTCGGCCGGGGGAGGGGTCTTCCAGTCGCCCGAGAGTCGCAGGGTGGCGGTGCGCACGGATTCATTGGACGATTGCAGCAACCCCAGGATGCCCCGGGCATCGCCTTCCGGTCTCACCTTGCGCGTCCGTGCCGCCTCGCCCAGCGCTCCGAGTGCCCGTGCGGTGGCGCCGTCGTCGAAGCCGCCGCCCACCGTCTGCTGCAGCAGCGCGCCCAGTTCCTTCGGTCCGCCGGCCTGCCCGACGAGTTCGATCCACGGGCCGGACCCGTCGCGGGGCAGCCTGCGTTCCCGGATCACCCGTCCCAACACGCGGCTGGCCTGCTCGGGCCGGATGGCCTTGAGGGCGAAGGCCAACTGCCTCTCGCGGCCGTCGGACTTCCAGGCGCCGGATTCCAGCGCGGCGATCCAGGGCTCGGACAGCTCGTTGATCGTCAGCCACAGCGCGTAGTCCAGCGTCGGGTCCATCGGCTGCTCCAGCACGCCCAGGGCCAGTTCCGCCGACCGGGCCGCCGGGATCCTGGCCAGCGCGCGGAGGGCTTCGAGTCGGACGCGGGGATGCGGGTCGGCGACGAGCTTCGAAAGGATCGCGAGCCGCTCGTCGGCATCCTTGGGGGCCTCGGCGCGGGCGACGACCGGGACCAGCAGCAGGGTCCCGGCGAGGACGATTCCGTGGAACATGACCCCACCATCGGACGGGAGGCCCCCGTCCTTCAAGCGCGGGCTCGGCAAAAATCAACGAGGGTCCCCGGACAGCGCCCGCAGGTTCACGGTCCTGCCGTTGGCCGGGTTGAAGCCGCCTCCAGCCAGCAGATCAGCTTGAGGCTGTCGAAACGGTCCCTGCCATGGAAGCGTCGGACGAATCAGTCGCCCGACTTGAGCGTCGCCCGAGATGCCTTGGCGAATCGGGGTTTCCGGCATTCCTGCTGGGTCCGCTGGGACGGCGTTGGGTTGAGGCGGGGCTGCCGCGCCCGGCCACCGGGCGGACCGGTGGCTGGTTTCGGGGCCGGGAGGAGTGAAGGTGGAA
>Ga0172372_10008688_pt1 | contig 13342 bp, 19 predicted proteins | sample LakKiv5m_2_FD_114544 | JGI IMG/M metagenome (GOLD analysis project Ga0172372, IMG submission 114544) | Freshwater microbial communities from Kabuno Bay, South-Kivu, Congo - kab_092012_9.5m | ecosystem: Environmental > Aquatic > Freshwater > Lake | place: Democratic Republic of the Congo...
AAGCGTAGAAGCTACCTAGTACATGAGAATGGAAAAATTAAAATAGCTCATGCCAGCGAATACATCCATTTTAGTCTAGGCGGTTCAAGACGTAGGGTTAAACTATTCGATGAATTGAGTGAGCGTATAACTGACAATGATGAGGTAAAGAAAAATCTCAGCAATGTACCTAGATTTATACGTGTAGGAAAATCAATATTTTACGGCTGTCTCTCTAAAATTAGAGAACTAGAACTGCTAGAAAAACTTATCCCTGCAACTAAGTTATCTAAACTTTCTCAAGGAACAATCGTAGGTGTGAACCTCCCAGACACTTATGACCTTGAGAAAGGTCTAGCAGCCATTAAGAGGGTAGAAGGTCTTCTGAATAAGAAGATAGGTGTTGACCCTAAACTAGGTGAATTGACAGTAGAATCAATCATGGCCACATCTGGCCGATATAAGGCAATCCCTGTATTCGGTGATAAAGGTGGGATTGAGAGAATTGACTACAAAGAAACTGAGTCAGATGACCTACTCTCTAATGTGAAAGATATCAGAGAGACAGTATGTGATTCAATTGGAATACCTTACGAATTGATCTTTAAGAGTGATGGTGACAATAAGGCCAACATTTTAAAACGATACACTAGATACCAAAAGAAACTGAAAATGATTCAGAGGTCTTTACAGGATGGTATCAGACAGATCATTAAGATTCACATAGCTAACAGATCAGGTATTTCATTTAAAGAAGATGAGATTAAGATTGAGTTCCTTAGTCGCCTAAGTGAAATCGACAATCTCGATAACCTAGAACACATGGATATTACTATCTCCATGTTGAAAAATCTTAAAGATTTCATCACAGATATCATGGATGAAAACTCACCATTAGATGTTTCTATCGACATGAATATCTTTAAAACGTACATAAACAAAAATCTTGCCACTATTGGTTTAACGAATCTGATCAGTGATGTTAAATTAAAAGAGAAGCCAGTTGAACCAGAACTAGACTTAACATATGATGATATGGATTCTGTATCCCTAGATGATGAAACTGACTACACACAACCAGAATAATTAGAGGCTATATGTCAAGACTTTCTGAATTTTTTAAAAAAATAGAACCAATTGATTCAGAATCAATCAAGGCAAATTTCCAAAAACTATTCAACCGTTATTCATTTGATGCTATCAGTGTTGGCCCTATCTTTGTAGACATGGAAGGAAACATCACAGTTGACTTCTTTGATGTAGATAGCAAAACAATGAGAGTGGTATTTGCCTATGATGACCTAGGTTCCTATGCCATGATTGCTAATGATTCAGATGATGTTCTTTTATTTGATTTAGACCCTATGCAGCCTGTATTAAGAAAAACTCAGGGTGCCACATACCTAGACCTAACTGACTCTACTTGGATTAGAAAATCACTACTTACAGCATTATTTTCTGTAGGTGATGTTGATTCTGGTGCCAATGCTTTTGTCAATGTTAGAAAGGATGGGACAGAGGTAGACCCTGCATTTATCCCAGATAGCGAACCTTCACCTAATGAGAACTATCAAGGTACTAAAATAAATGAAGGTACTAGGGTTATTAGGGGTGGAAAAAATATCCGTATGCCTGTGGTGATGGAAAAGAAACGGATACAATTAACGGATAGTCAAAAACAGAATTTAGCTAAGTCCCTAATGAGATTAAGTGACAGTAAGCTATCAACTAGCCTAAGATTGACAAAACAGGTAGTAGCCTAGAAAATTTAAAGAAATACAAAAAAAGTATTAACCATATAGGAGATGCAAAATGAAAAAAAGTAAAGCCGCTTCAATTCTTGAAAAAATCCATGAGCAAGAAATTGAAATCTCAGTTGAACCTGAGAAGAAAGAAATTGAAGATATGGAACCTAAGGAACTTGTAGAGTACCTTAAGGAAAATGAATGGTCTCAAGACCCAGAAATGATCAAAGAAGCTGTAAAATGTATGGAACAGCTTGCTCAATCAGATGACGAAGAAGCGAAGCTTATGATGGAAGCACTTGATGATGCTTCATCTGAGTTTGACGTTGAAGTTATGAAAGAGAAAAAAGCAGCTAAGAAAAAATAATTCGATAGAGGTTTTTATGGGCAAGGCTAAGGAAATTATTTCTAGGTTTGATGACGATAAGGAATTATCGGAAAACTTAAACCTTGATAGTAAGAAGGCCAGCGAAGTTAAGACGCTTTTGATGTGGATATCATCGGGAGCTAAGAAGGACGCTGTAGAAGACCTTGCACGTAGACTTTATAAGGAAATTTTTGGTTGATGAGAAATCTTTCAAGATTGATTCTTAAAATGGACGAAGCCCTCACCGATATAACTTTAGTGTTTGACGGTGGGGTTTTCTCCATTTATCGAGATGACAAAAAATCCAAAGACTATAGTGAAAAAGAAATCAAGTCGATTCTTTCTTCTATGAAAGTCACCGCATTGGATTTACCATCTTCTATTAAACAAGACATTGATAAGATCATCTCTCAGGCAAAATCATCTACAGGGAAACAGATAGACCTTTCGGCCGAATCTGGTGAGGTAGATAAGTTAAGGTTATCATGAAAAAAGATATCCTAAGTGGAATATCTAAAAATGGTATCTTATCTGATATTAGGAAAAGAGTTTCTGAGAATGAGGAAACAGAAGTCAGGAACATACTTAGACTTGAAATAGCTAGGTACTCATTTCTAGTAGCTACGAGACTAGAAGCTGCTAAAGATGTAGCAAAAAGTATTAAGCTTTCGGCTGCATTGACATTACTAGCACAGGCCCAAACTTTAACATCCACAGATAACAGGGAAGCCAGAAAACTATTTAACTTGGCACGAAGACTAGGCAAGTAAATTTGAGGTTTACATGGAACCTGTATCTAAAGAATTATTTACCACAGAAATAAAATACGTGAAATCATCCGTATCAGATATCAAAACAGATATCAGATATCTCAAGGATATTATTCACGACCTATCTACAAATATTGCAAAAATAGAATCCCATCATATTGTTACTGACAACAAGTTTCAGCACGTAGAAGATAATATCGGTAGATTAGCTAACGGATTAGATAAAACATCCGAAGTCCTAGATAAGGTATGTTCTCGTTTAAACGAAATGAATGTGGAGCTAGAGTCAATAAAAAAGTATCCAGTTTATACTAAATGGACATTTGGTATTTTTCTGTCGATACTTTTAATATATAGGTACATAAAAAACTTATGAAATTTTTAGATAAACATGAGCTTAATCTGTTCTTTATTGAATCTGGTAACTTCCAAAAGATAAACTCTGAGGAAGTAGAATTTGAACCTGATAGTGAAATGCTAGAGGGTATATTCATAAAGAGACAAGATAGAAAAGCATCACTCCCATCTTTTAGAAAATCACAGGATACTGAAGGCCAGTGGAGAGGTATGCGGTATAAGATGCTTAGTGGTATCAGAAGATTCCATAGGTCAACCGAAGGTAAGAGACAGCACAGAGCAATGGCAAGATTTCTAGCTAATCGAGAGATCAGACCATCCATCAAAGATCAATCAATACTCTCTATGCAGGAAAGAAGCCTACTGATAACCGAACTAGATACTTTTGTTCAAGACCTATCAGACTTCCACGAAAAATATTTCCACCCTATTGATGATTATTTTGACCTATTCACTATTAGACAATCTATTGTTAATATGTGTGAAGGGATTATATCCAATCTAATTAGTCCACTACCTTTAAATGATGATCAGAATGACTTCATCGAATTTTTGGTAGAAGAGGACAATCTAATTTATGCAATCTCGGAAGGGTTAGAACTAGACGAGAAGTTAGTTAGAGAAGAATGGGATAGTCAAAAAAATGACATTAACTCAACATTTCCCAATAACACCCCATTGCCATATCAACCTTTAGTGGCGAAAATCATAGAACAGTTAAAAAAATAATTAAATTTTTTATCTATTTGCTCAAAAACTTGGAATAGATTTTTTTTAAAATCGTATTTCCTATACCAGTTAAAATGGGGGAAGGTTTGAAGAATTTTAAAAACGATGTATTTAATGGAAGTGTAGCTTTCAATATATCTGAGGCAGCCGATACTGGTGTCAATGATGGAATCCTTTGTGTCATCAAAGGTGATTTCTTTTTTCCAGATGGTTATTCTAAAAATAAAAGATTCTACCCTAAGGAATTATGGGAAAGAGCTTTGGCCGCACCTAGAATCCAAAAGAAACTACAAGATAGAAATCTCTACGGAACAATCTCTCATGAGCAAGAAATCAATGATAAGGCATTTCTTGAAGGGAAGATTTCTCATATCGTTCAAAAACTAGAAGTAACTAATGAAGGTAAAGGGTATGGTGAAATCGCTGTACTTGATACACCTACTGGAAAGATACTTAATACATTAGCAAGGGCACGATCTAAGCTATATGTATCTACACGTGGACATGGTACATTTAAAGGTGAGAAGGAAGGGCAGCCTGTGGTTGACCCTGATACTTTCATCTTGGAAACGGTGGACTTCGTGCTAGAACCGGGCTTCGAGCAAGCAAGCCCTGAGTTATCAGAAGCATTGAAAAAAACAATTCAAGAAATTGAAGACAATGACAATCAAATAGGAGAAGAGACTATGGACAAATTGCTGGAAAAACTGCAAGCCCAAAATGAAGGTTATGTAAAAGACCTTAAAGAGCTACGTGAAAAACTTGAAATTGCTCAAGGTGATCTTGAGTCAATTAAAAAAGAAAACGACACACTAGCTAAAACCAATGAAGCTCTAGTAGCTAAGAAAGAAATTCTAGCACAGTACGAAGCTATCGGAACTGTTCAAGAACTATCTGATCTAGTTAAGAAAGCACCTCGTATTGTTGAAGAGTGGACAGAGTTCAAAAAACTCAATGACTCTCCATCTGATATTAAGGAAGCTCTTACTCTAGCTGAGTCAGTAATTTCTCAGTACGAAGAGATCGGCAAGCCACACGAAATCACAGAAGCTTTCAACCTACTAGAAGGTTTTAAAGCTAAAGTTGACGAAATTGGTACAATTGCTGAAATCAACAAAGCCCTTGATCTTCTTGAAGCCCATGCAGCTAAAGAAGAAGAACGTAAGAAGAACGAAGCTATTGCAAAACTTTCTAAAGAGCTTGGTGTTTCTGAGGAAAAAATTGCAAAAGTTTATGGAAAAATTTCTTCTGATGAAATCAAGGAAATGTTTGAAGGTCTTACAGACGACCTAGACGAGTTCCGTAAGCCAATCAAAGAAGTTAAAGAAACTGTGGTCGAAGAAGAAGAGGATTCAGAAATCCCATCTTTCAAGAAGCCACTAGCTCAAAGATTAGTAGAAAGATATTCAGGTGTTAAATTTGAAGAGTAATAAAAATAAATAGTTTTTGAAAACAAGGAGAAAACAAAATGGGTAAGCAAAACCAAACTGAAATGAATGAACAAGGTGCTGAAGCATTTATGAAAATGCAAGAGCGTAAAGCTGAAGGGTACTTCAAGAAGTACAAGAAGCACATGCAAGTTCTTGAGAAGTCTCTTCTCAATAAAGTGCGTGGAATCACAGCGGCCGACTATTATGCTCTAGGAAGCCAGCTTGATGAGTTCGCTAACTACCAAAAGTTCGTTGAAAATTCTGGTAGCACAAACTCTCTAGGTAAATTACCTCTAGTAGCTTTTGATGTTATCACAGCGGTTTATTCTACATCTATCGTTCCAGCTATCGCTTCTGTTCAACCGATTGATGAAGTTAACGGTAACGTCTACTTCAAAAACATCATTGCTTCTGAGACACGTGGTAACGCTGCCGCTGGTGAATCTCTGACTGACCCTCGTACTGGTTCTAAATCACTCAAGGGTTACTCATCTTCTAAGACTTCTGTTTTAGAACCTATCACTACTGTAGATGGTGATCTTGATTATACTGTAATCCTAGCACCTAAGCCTCTAGTTTCTGAATCTCTAAAAGTTACTTTTAGCGGTGATGCTGGTGTATTCGGTGAAGACGTTGGTGTTCGTGGAGCTGACCGTAACGTAGGAACAATCCTAGGTAAAGGTATCTCTGGTACAATCAACTACATCACTGGTGAGCTTATTGTTAAGTTTGCTGAGAACCCGGGTGCTGGTGAGAAAGTTAAAGTTCAATTCCAAGTTAACTACGAATTGGCCGCTGACCTTCCAAAAATCACTATGTTTATGGATTCTAAGCCTGTTCGTGCTTACCTCTACACTCTTAAGCAAACTGTAGGTCTAGTTCAGTCTTACACAATGTCTAAGCGTTTCGGTTCTTCTTATGAAGACGATATGGCAGAAGACCTTGTTAACGAAATGAACAAAGAGCTTGCAGCCGACCTTATCTTCACTCTTCGTCAAAACGCTCAAGGTACTCCTGTTACTTTCTCTCGCACACCAGATGCAGGAGTAGCTGAGTATAACCACCGTCAAGCGTATAAGTACCGTCTTGCTCAGTGTGACTCTAACTTTATCGCTGCTACTGGCCGTGGTACTGTTAAGGCAGTTATCGCTGGTCGTGACCATTGTGCTTTCGTTGAAGGTCTACCGGGCTTCAAAAAACTCGCAGATGGTAACGCTATCGGTGCCCACATCTTCGGTATGCTTGATGACAAGATGTATGTTCGTGTACCAGAAACTTCTGTAATGCCAGCCGATTCGGCCGTAGCAATTCATAAAGGTGGACAGTTTGAAGCCGCTGCTTCATGGTCTCCATTTATGCCACTTACTGTGACAGATGCACTTCCTGAGGGATTCAATCCGTTGAACACTCAGAAAGCCGCTGCCATGATTGGTGCTATTGAGTCTATGATTCCGGGCTTCGCTACAGAGTTCAACCTTACTGCTTAATTAGGTTACGACATACTCTACAGAAGGGCAGTTTCATTCAGGGATGATCAGAGGGAGGGGGAAACCCCTCTCTCTTTTAAAAAAATACATAAAAAGGCTAACACATGAAACATGAACCAAAATATCTACTCTCTACTGAATTTAATGGAGTTTTCTTCCTTAACTCAAATGACGGTAGATACCCTACAATTACTGTTACATCATCTAAAGGTGTTCCATTAACAGAAGAAGAAAAATTGGCATATAGTGATGATCTTCAAGTCTATGGGCCAAAATTAGTCCTCCTACCATATAAGAAGAAATCTTCTCCTAAAGAGAAAGAAGTAGTAGAGGCAAAACAAGAAGAAACAAGTAAAGAGATCGAAAATAAACTAGAAGAAAAGAATCAGTTACCTAAAGAAGATGTTAAGAAAAAGGTAATTGAGTTGAAAAAGAAATATAGTGCAGAACCAGATAAGAAGGTTCGCAAAGAGATTAAAAAAGAAATCGAATCGCTTTTAAACTATAACGCATAGGGGTTAACAATGGGTCTCGCAAAATCTTTGAAAGAAAAGTTAAAATCTATCAATGAGATGGAAGGTGTAGTAATGGTATGGGATAGAGCTAATAAAAAAGGCAATATCACATCTGGTTCTCAGAGTTTTGAAGTAAGCCCTGAGTTGGTAGCATCATTCGGTGATGAAGCCCAAGCACTTGAAGGTCTTCCTGTAGATTTTGAAGTTGGTCAAGTTGATGGCCAAGAAATGGTAACTTCAATTACTCTTAAGTAAGGTAAGAAATGAACACCAAGGATATATTTGATCATATTCTACTTAGGTCAGGACAATTCGTAATGTCTAAGACTAAGGTAGAGCTTGATGAGGATAGATTCAGTCTTCTAGTAGAAGAGGCACTAGCTATCTATTCTAAGTATAGTCCTTTCGAGAAACATTTCTATGTTGAAGTAACTAACAATAGAACCTATAGATTTACTGAGGGTAACACTTTTGGTGCTGGTGAACCAGATGCCATTTCAAGTGTTACCCCTATTCGAGTTTTGGGAATCAATCCTTGGATGTTGAGACAGGTCTATGGGATACCAATGTCGGATGGAAATATTGATATCAGGCAAGAATGTCCTTGGGAATATAGGAAGCCGTATATTACTTTTCCCTATCCGGGCGAGTTCGATATCCTAGCCTTCTACCGTCACAAGGTCATCAAACTAGAAGATGATGAAGGAAGAATCTACTACGATATTCCCACTATCTCCCTTCGTGATGATGCCTTCATGAAACTCATTCGAGGCATGTTCCTTGAGGGTATTGGTAGATCAAGACGATCATTCACATTGAATGATCTTCCTATCGTTATGGATGCAGATACCATTGCAAATGAAGGCCGTGACATGATCACAGAGGCCACAGAACAGATGCAAAAAGAATCTAAATTCTATCTAGCCTTTGGAGGTTAGGTATGCCTGTACTTTTACGGAAAGCCAAAACAGAATTAGAGAAAGTTCCTAGAAAGCTAACTGACTATACTAAACTATCCTTAGTTGGCCCATTAGATACCAAGTTTCAACCCGGCCTTAAAGCTGTCACATTCTCTGGAAATATTAAATCTGAAACAGACCCTACTGATATGTATCGAAACACAATTCAGTTTTTCGATGTTGAATATAGCGATAAAGATTTCTCTAGTGCTATCAAGGTAAAAACTGAAAAGGATATGGTTCTTCCAGATGGTATCAAGGAAGGAACAACCATGTTTATGAGAGTTCCTACGGTTCGTGGAAACGGTGTCCGTATGAAATGCTCATGCCCTGATTTTAGATTTTTCTTTGAGAAACAATTATTTGATAAAAATGGTTTAATCGGAAATTGGAGAAGATATAAAAGAAAAACTCCACCTACGGTAAGACCAGCTAATCCGAAAAATCCTAATCCTGTAGGACACGATTTTAAAAACCCTGATAATTATTTAGGTATGTGCAAGCATCTTTATAGTTTGCTTGTCCACCTAAAGAATGAAGGATTGGTTAAAGAGAGATGAGTAAATCATTTTTTCAAGAAATGGAGAGAGTCATCAAGGCCAGAACACCCGGCCAGCTTGAAACTCTCATGCACTATTATGCCATTCCATTAAAAGTCTTTAGACAGAAGAAAAATAAAGAATCTCAGGTTTATGGAACATCGGCTGGAAGCATTGAACATGTCTATGTGGAAATCATGGGCATCGTAGCATCGGATGATTTCTTTGAATCTGATTCTGGATACGCAGGGGATTTCAAACAGGGATTCCTTTATACAAAAGAAAAGATCGAAGACTATGTTGGTGCGTATATCGAGATTGACGGTCAGGACTTAAAGATCAGAAGATTTAAAATAAATAATTTAAAATCAATAGGAACGACCACAGAAATCTTATTTAGATATGAGATTCTGTCCGTAGCTGACTAATGCACAATATTAAAGAAGAAGTATTAAGCACGGCCACTTTAGTAATGTATGAGCTGATAGCTAGGATTCGGGAAGAACTGCCTGATACTAAGTACGTATATGATGAAGCACTTTCCTACGAGACAGCGATTAAGAAGTTCCGAAATGACAATAATATGAATAGTAATAACTTGGCACCGCTGCCTCTCCTAGCCTTTAGGAGAACGGTTTTAAGGTATGCTGAGACTATGGGTGGGATTGGCCGCAGATCGACCACCAAGAAAATGTTCTACCCTATCTCCAATATCGACCTAAGCCCATACGTTTCTGCCACTATGCTGCAAGCTGAGTTTGACGTTGAGTTTGCTTATATCACTAAGGAAATGGCCGACTTAGAGAGATTCGAGGTAGCCTATCTATCTCATCGTGGAATAGCCGATGGTTCTTATCTGGAAGTAGCAATCCCTGAATTAGAGGATAGCATCAAGTATCAGGTGGACTTTAAAGAAAACCTAGATGACAAGACAATAAATGTAGATGAGAATTATTATAAAACGACTGTAGGACGGTTTACTATTCGTGGTTATTTCTTTGTGTTTAAAGGTCAAGTAAGCCTTATCCAGAGCATAACTAATAAAATACAGACATACGAAAAAGAATTATTGGTAAATGACATTATAACATGAGGTAATTTATGGCCAAAAACAAAGTAGAAGTATTCCTAGGTGGTGAACAAGTTCTTATAAGTAGTGTGGATAAGAAAAAAGTTGACGTTAAATCAGATAAAAAGGTCACTCCGATTATCTTGATTAACAGATCAAACCATTCAGAATACTATAGTTATGATAATGAAAAAAGGATGATTTCTCCTAAAGCACAGGCACTTCTCGGTGACGAAGCCAAGCTAGATAAGGAATCCCTAAATCCAAATTTGTTAGTTAAGAAATTAAAATAAGGGGAAACGCATGGAAGCAAAAGTAACTTTACAAGAGATTGATAGATCACTAAGAGTTCCATCTTTCGCTGGTGTTTCTGGTGCTATTGTTATCGAGGCAAAAAAAGGGCCAAGTCAAGCTACGCTTGTTACTAATGAAAGCCAATTTCTTGATAGATATACACCAAACAGCAAGGTAGAGATTGGATACGATTTAGGGCACTACTCAGCTCTAGCGTTTTTAGAACGTGCCACTTCATTGTGGGTTAAGCGTGTAACTAAAGATGCTCTTTTCGGTGGTGTTGTTATTGTTAAGGCAGATTCTACAGAAGCTAACGAAGCATTAGCCGCTGGTGTATCTGACCCATCTGCATATTTGTTTGATCAAGTAGGAGATGAGGAAGAAGCACTTTTAATTTATCAGGCCAACGAAGGTGCTTGGGGTAATGAGATTAAAATCAAAATCATCCCATATTCTGCAAACCCTGATCTAGTAAAACAGCCTGACACATTCGCTATTCAGGTGTTCAAAGGTTCAAATACGGCCGTAGCACTTGAGACACATTTCTGTTCAAGAAATCCTAGTGCATTGAACGGATATAATAGAAATATCTTCGTAGAGAAGGTTCTTCAATCATCTAGTTATATCAGAGCTATCTCTAATCCTATCGTTGATTCATCTGTACTTCCTAAGGCACAGTCTACTGCACTTGCCCTAGCTGGTGGTGATGACGGTATTGCGGCCGGTACATCTGATAGAATTGCAGCACTTCAAGCCTTCGCTAACCCAGAAAGTATTTCTGTAACATTACTTATGGATGGTGGGTACGCTGTACCAGCATATCAGAAAGCAATGGACTTGATTGCCCAAACTAGAAAAGATTGTGTAGCAATCCTTTCTGTTCCTTTCTCGGCAGAAGACAGTGCTGACTACTTAAATGAAATTGGTTCATATAGAGATACTGATCTTAATATGAATAGCTCATGGTCAGCTCTTTATACTGGATACTGTCTAATTCAAGACAGATATAACGATAGAGAAATCTACGTTTCACCAGATGGTTATGCTGCACAGGCAATTTCTTTCAGTGCTGCTAACTTCGAGTTGTGGTTCCCTGCGGCCGGTTTCAAGCGTGGTGTTTTAACTACTGTTATTGATGTTCGTAGACGTTTTGAAGAAGGTGAGCGTGATTACCTTTATGATAAAGGAATCAACCCTATTAGATTCTTCTCTGGTCGAGGCATCGTAATTTGGGGTCAAAAAACTCTATCTGCTATTCCTAGTGCTTTAGACAGATTGAACGTAAGACTTCTTTTAGTTGTGATTGGCCCTGCACTTAAGACATTCCTTGAAAACTTCTTGTTCGATCTAAATGAACCAGATGTTAGAAATGATATCCTAGGTGGAATTACAAACTATATGGATAGGATTCAGGCACGTAAAGGTGTTACTTCCTACACTCCTGTATGTGATGACTCAAACAATCTTCCAGCGGATATTGATGCTAATAGACTTGTAGTTGATCTTTTTATTTCACCTACACGATCTATTGAGGATATTCCACTAAGAATGATCATCACATCAAGTGAAGCATAACCAATAATCTTAAGGAGTGAGATATGTCACGTATTAGTTTAAGCGATATCAGAGGACTTCCAGATTATGCAGAAATGTATAGATGGAAAATCCAATTTCTACAATTACCTTCTGTAGGTGTAGCAGGGTTCCCACTATCTCAGGCACTAGACCTTAGATGTGAATCTACCGCTGTACCAAAATTGAATAACGAAAAGATCACTATTGAAAATAGAGGTCATCAAACTCGTAGAGCTGGACGATCTGTTTATTCAGAAAACATCTCTATGACATTCCAAGAAACTGTGGATGGTTCTATCCATAAGTTCCTTAAGGGATGGAGAGAGTTGATCTGGTCTACTAGAGGCGGTGTTTCTCGTCCTCAAACAGATATCGAAGCTGTGATCAGACTAGAGCTTCTTGATAAAGAAGATAAGCCTTACTGGCAATACATCCTTTATGGTGTATGGCTTGAAGACTACACTCCACCAGAGCTAACAACGGCCAATGATATTATCAGAATCCCTGTTACTTTTAGCTTGGATTTCTTCACTGATTCACCACTATAAACATAGAAGATTTTTGTGGGTACGGCCGCCGGATGGTAGCTGTGCCCATATTTAATTAGGTAGTATTATGTCACTTCTTAGAGCTGATAAATCATTGGAGAGTACATTAGGTTTTGATAAATCTGGTATTGGCCAATTAAGAAGTGTTGAATACTCTAAGAAGTATTTGTGGGAAGTTTCATTCGGTGGAAGAGGTGATGATACATTACCACCACCAGCACCATTCGCAGATTTCTTTCCAGCTATTGACTTAGATATGGATGAAGCAATATTAGATGCGTATGGGTACGAACAATATATGAGTACATACAATGTGCCTCATATAACCCAAGCTAAAGAAATAAGCATAACATTCAATGATAATGACGATAACGCTCTTTTTAAATGGATGAGTGATTGGATAAATATAGACATTCTAAATCATGGGCATTTCATTTCTGCAATCCTAGACGATCATGTGATTGTTGATAAAAAAGAACCTACAGCACTAGGTGTGGATTCTTTCGGAAATAGTAGAAAGGTAAAGCCTCTTAGAAAAATGTCGGTATCGCTATTATCATCTGGAAGATCAAAAGTATTAACAAGAAATTTTCTAGTATTCCCTAAAGGCAGGCTTGCTTTTAATGGGTCGCAAGCATCGGCCGCTCAAACGTACAGTATGAGTTTTGTTGTAGTGAGTCAATTAGATGACTCAATCAATAATGACAAGGCAGCTTTCCTAGACAAATTAAAGGCGGCTTCGGTAGACTTATTTGGTAGATTCATTTAACAGAGGATATTGACATGGAAAGTAACCTGACACCGCAAACAGCACCAGTCACCAGCGTTGACATTAAGAAGTTACCATCTAAGGGCCTCACTTACCCTCAAGGTGCTACTGTTAGCTTTCGTACTTATGGGTACGGTGAAGTTAAGAAAATCTCAAGTTCAAACCTAAGTGAGAAGGAAGCCTTTGCCCTTGTTCTCGCAGGAATCAACA
>Ga0172372_10008691_pt1 | contig 13341 bp, 9 predicted proteins | sample LakKiv5m_2_FD_114544 | JGI IMG/M metagenome (GOLD analysis project Ga0172372, IMG submission 114544) | Freshwater microbial communities from Kabuno Bay, South-Kivu, Congo - kab_092012_9.5m | ecosystem: Environmental > Aquatic > Freshwater > Lake | place: Democratic Republic of the Congo...
CCATCCGGATCGCTTAGGGCGCAAGGCGCATTCTGCCTGGCCCTGCCTGGCCCTGCCCGGTGCCGCCCGGTGCTGGCGGCTGCGTCGGCTGCGCCGGCCGCCGACGCGGCTTGCTGCCTCGATTCCGGCTCGGTTGGGGTGCCCCGGGGAACAGGGCTGCGCGCGCTCCCCGGGCGACGCCAGGATTGCCTGCGGTGACGCATCGGGCGCCAGCGGTCTGCAGGCGCCACCAATCCAGCCGCAGCAGTCCGGCCGCAGCGATCCAGCCACCGCTCGGCCTGCAGACTCGCCGGCAGGGTTCCCTCCCCCATCCCGCCATGACCGACCGCTTTGATCTGATCGTGCTGGGCGCCGGCTCCGGTGGCCTGGCCGCCGCCAAACGCGCCGCCAGCTACGGCGCCCGGGTGGCGATCGTGGAGGGAGACCGGGTGGGCGGCACCTGCGTGATCCGCGGCTGCGTACCCAAGAAGCTGCTGGTGTACGGCGCCGCCTACCGCCAGCTGCTCGCTGATGCCGCCAGCTACGGCTGGAGCCTGGGGCCGGTGCAGCCCGACCCCGGCGTCCTGCTGGCCCGGGTGCGGGCCGAGGTGGAGCGGCTCCAGCAGCTGCATACCGGTTTTCTGGCCAAGGCCGGCGTGGAGCTGCTGCACGGCTGGGGACGCTTCAGCGGCCCCCACGACATCGATGTGACCGCGGCGGACGGCAGCTGCCGCGCGCTCAGCGCCGATCGCATCCTGATCGCCGTCGGGGGGCGGCCTCACCGCCCCTCGATCCCGGGCGCCGATCTGGGCTGGGTGAGCGATGACCTGTTCCAGCTCGAATCCCTGCCCGATGCGGTGGTGATCGTGGGGGGTGGCTTCATCGGCTGTGAGTTCGCCTGCATCCTGCGCGCCCTCGGCGTGGCGGTGACCCAGCTGGTGCGCGGCGATCACCTGCTGCGCGGCTTTGATCTCGAATGCAGCCGGGCGGTGCAGGAGGGCATGCAGGCCGCAGGCATCGAGATTCGCTTCGCCCATTCCCCCGCGGCGATCACCGCCCCGTGCAGCCCCGGCGATCTCACCGTCACCAGTCAGAACGGCGAGCAGATCGCCTGCGGCGGGGTGCTGCTGGCCACCGGTCGGCGCCCGCTGCTGCAGGGGCTCAACCTCGAGGCCGCCGGTGTGGCGGTGGAGGGGCATCGCATCCCCGTGGATGCCGATCAGACCACCAATGTGCCACACATCCATGCGGTGGGTGATGTGACTGATCGGGTCAATCTCACCCCGGTGGCGATCGATGAAGGCCGCGCCTTCGCCGATACGGTGTATGGCAACCGGCCGCGGCGGGTGAACCATGATCTGGTGCCGATGGCGGTGTTCAGTCAGCCGGAACTCGCCGGCGTGGGGCTGAGCGAGGAGCAGGCGATCGAGCGCCATGGCCCCGAGGGGGTACGGGTGCATCGCGCCCGCTTCCGACCGATGAGCCAGGCCCTGCCGGCGCGGGATCCGAAGGTGCTGCTCAAGCTGATCGTGGAACGCAGCAGCGAGCGGGTGCTGGGGGCTCACATGGTGGGTGAGCACGCCGCCGAGATCATCCAGATGGCCGCGATTGCGATCGGCATGGGGGCCACCAAGGCCGATTTCGACCGCACCATGGCCCTGCATCCCTCCGTGGCCGAGGAGTTCGTGACCATGGGTTGAGCCGTGCGGAGGGCTGAGCCGCACGGACCACGCCGGCCTGCCGGACAGCCCGCCAGGGCGGCGCGGGCTCAGTCCGGCTGGCCGGGCAGCACCCAGCACCGCTTCCAAGTGCCGGTTTCGCCAGTCGTGCGCGACACGGGCACCAGCAATGCAGCCTCAGCACCCCAGGCGCTGCCAGCAGCGGCTTGATCCCCTGCGCCCTGGCCGCAGCCCCCGCGCCGAGTTGGAATCAACCCTGGGGCAGCACCGGCGCCGCCGCCGGCCGCGCGAACCAGAAGCCCTGGAAGCGATCGATCCCCAGACCCTGCAACCGCTGCAGGGTGACCCCATCCTCGACACCTTCGGCCACCAGCTGGAAGCCCAGGGCCGGCGCCATGCGGCCCAGCAGGGTGATGATCTGCAGCGCATAGGCATCGTGTCCGATCGCCGCGACGAAGGAGCGGTCGATCTTCACCTCATCGGGTCGCAGCTGGCTCAATAAACTCAGGGAGGAATGGCCGGCGCCGAAATCATCGAGCGCCAGGCGGATACCGTGCTCCCGCAGGCGGATCAGATTGGTGCTGACCACGCTCGATGGCTCCAGGATGCCCCGCTCGGTGATCTCCAGGGTGAGTCGTGCTGGCGGGAAATGATGCTGTTCCAACTGCTCCAGGATGCGCGGCACCAGGCTGGGATCCTCCAGCTCCGAGGGGCTGAGATTGATCGAGAGCGCCAGATCAGCGGCGATGCTCGGATCGATGTCGCGGAAGCTCAGCAGTGTCTGGCAGAGCACTTCCTCGCTGAGGCGAGGCATCTGGCGATGGCGTTCCGCCAGACTCACGAACAGCTCCGGGGCGATCCAGCCCCGCTCGGCGTGGTGCCAGCGGGCCAGGGCCTCCACCCCATGCAGCTCCCCGGCCCCATTGACGATCGGTTGAAACAGAACCGAGAGCTGATGATCGCGAATCGCCTGGCAGAGGGAGCTGTAGAGGTTGTAATCCCCGTCGCGGGGATCGTTGCGATCCAGATTAAAGATCGCGATGCGTGTGTGCTTGTTGCGCTTGGCCTCCCCCATCGCCCGGACACACTGCTGGATCGCCACCTCCGGATCGGCCAGTTCCGGTTGCACCAGGGTGATGCCGAGGCTGAGGCTCAGGTTGAGCGTCAGCGAATCCAGCTGCAGCGGCCCGTCGAAGGCGGCGGCGATCCGTTCGGCGAAGCGCAGGCTGGCGGCACGCGCTTCGTCCTGCCCCTGCGGCGGTTCGGCGGCCAGCACATGCAGGATCACGAACTCATCGCCGCCGTGGCGGGCCAGGAAATCATCGCGATCGATCAGCTGGCGCAGGCGGCTCGCCACGGCGATCAGCACACGATCACCGGTGCTGTGGCTGAAGCTGTCGTTGATCTCCTTGAAGCGGTCGATGTCGACGAACAGCAGCGCGCAGCGGGCTGCGGCGCCGGCCCGGGCGCCGGCCTGCAGGGCCAGCTGCTCCACAAAGAAGCGGCGGTTGGGCAGCTGGGTGAGCGGGTCGAGCCGAGCCAGGCTGCGGGCACCATCCAGAAAGCGCTGGAACCGCTGCGCGAGGCTGTGCAACCGCCCCTCCAGCAGCAGCGGATCGCCGCTGGCATCGGCCCTGCCGCCCCCGCTGGTGCTGGCAGGGGCAACCCCGCTCGCAGCCGGGATCCCCGCCCCGCCCATGCCCGCCGCAATGAGAGCGGGCATGGGCGCAGGAGTGTCTGGGGCCGTGGGACTGGGAGTGGCCGTTGTGGTTGTGGAGCTGGGAATCGCCGCGGCTGTGGGGATGGGAGCGGCAGGGGCCGCAGGCGTACCCGTGGCCGGGACCGTGGTGGGAACCGTGGGAGTGGCTGTGGGAGTGGCCGTTGTGGCTGTCGCTGCGGCTGCGGACCCGGGCGCGGCTGGGTCGCCGGCGCCGAGCAGCTCGGCCACGAGCCGTTGCGGGCTGCTGATCGCTCCAGCACCGAGGCCCAGTTCCGCCAGCAACTGATCCAGCTGGTGGCAGACCCTGCGGATCCGGCCGGTCGCGCGGCGCTCCTGGCGCAGGCTCTGCAGCCGCAGGTGGCGATGGGCCAGGGTGCAGCGGATGCGGGCCAGCAGCAGCGGCGCCAGCAACGCCAGGGCCAGCAACCCGTCATCGCGCAGCGATTGCCAGACCAGCGGCAGCGTCGAGGGAGGCCGCAGGCCGAGCCGCTGGCGACCTTCCCCCAGCAGCAGGCTGCCGCCGGGCAGATCTTCGCTGGCGGCCAGGGAGCGAGGCACCAGCTGGGCCTGGAAGCTCTGCAACCGGGCGCGCAGGCTCGGTCCGTAGGTCGGGGCGATCAGCGGCTCGAACATCACCAGGCTGCCCACCGCCGGCGCGCGGCTGTCGCTGCTGCTGATCCGGGTGAGCACGCCCAGCTGGCGGCTGCCATCACCGCTGGGGCAGAGCAGCGGGATGGCGCTGCTGAGGTCGCCCAGGGCAGGCAGGGCCGCAGCGGCGCACTGCACCAGCTGCGCCTGGGCTGGCTGGTTGACCCCCAGGGCGCTGTAGGAAATCCGTGATCGGCCGCGCAGATCGAACAGCACCATCACCCCACCGGATGAAAACAGCCTGGTGTTGGCCAGCTCGCGGGCGAGGAAGCCGGGATTGCGACCGAGCAGGAAAGCGCGGCTGGCATCCCAGCGGCTCCAGTCGAAGGCGGTGCGGCGGATCGACGCGAGGGCGGTGCCGATCAGTTCCATCCGCGCCTGCCGCTGCTCGTGCTGGGAGGCCCGGAACCAGTCGTTGCGGCGACGGATCTCAACAGCCAGCAGCAGAGCGACGAGCAGCAGCGAAGTCAGCCCCACCCGCTGCAGCTGGGAGCGCTGCGGCAGCAGATGTTGCTCTTCCTTGAGCCAGGAACGCAGCAGGGGCAGAGGCACTGCCATTCAGAGAGCCAGCAGGCCAGCTTGAAGACAGCTTGAAACTACCCGATTGTTGCCGTCATCCCAGCCGTCATCCCAGCCGCCATCGCAGCCGCCATCGCAGCCGTACTCGTCGCCCTACTCACCGCCGCACCCGTCGCCCTACGCGCCGCTGAACTCACCGCTGGACACGCTGCCGCTGGTGCAGCAGGGATCTGGATGACGCAGCGGCACACTGCTGCGCACTGCTGCAGTGTGCGCACTGCTGCAGTGTGCGCATTGCGGTTTGCGCATTGCAGTTTGCAGTTTGCGCATTGCGGTTTGTGCAGTTTGCGCACTAAGTCTGCGCAAGGATGCAATGCAGTGACAGAACGCAGTGGCAGAACGCAATGGCACGACACAGTCGCACGACACGGCTGCAGGATGCAGTTGCAGGATGCAGTTGTAGTGGCGGGATGCAGGGTCGGGATGCAGGGGCACTGCAAAATTGCAGGATGCAGTTGAGCTGGCGTCAGCTTTCGAGGCTGGCGCGGCGCATCAGTTCCAGATAGGAATGGCAGAAGGTGGCGCCCAGGGAGTGGCGCAGCAGGTCGTCGGCGGCGAGGCAATCGAGGGCTTCCGCCAGGCTGGTCGGCAACTGGGCGGTGCCCGCGGGTGGCTCCTCCAGATTCAGATCCAGGTCGCAGCGGGGACCGGGCAGCAGCTGGCGCTCGATCCCATTCAGACCGGCCGCCAGCACCGCCGCCTGCAGCAGGTAGGGATTGGCACCTCCATCCGGCAGGCGGATCTCCACGCGCTGGTCATCCGGAATACGCACCAGGTTGGTGCGGTTGTTGCCGCCATAGCTGATCCAGGCCGGCGACCAGCTCGCCCCCGATGTGGTGACGCAAGGCCCCAGGCGCTGGTAGCTGCTGGGCAGCGGATTGGTGAAAGCGCACAGGGCCTGGGCATGGCTGAGCACACCGGCCAGGAACTGATAGGCCAGGGGCGACAGCCCCAGGGGACCGGCGGGATCATGGAAGCGGTTGCTGCCCTGCCCATCCCACAGCGAGCAGTGCAGATGGGCGCCGTTGCCGGTCAGATCGGCGAATGGCTTGGGATCAAAGCTCAGGCTCAGCCCCGCCTGCTCGGCCAGGGTGGCGGCCATGACCCGGAAGAAGGCATGCCGATCGGCTGTGGTCAGAGCGTCGCTGTAGGTCCAGTTGAGTTCGAACTGGCCATTGGCATCCTCGTGATCCGCCTGATAAGGCCCCCAGCCCAGCTCCTCCATCGCCTCCAGCAAGGCGGCGATCAGCGGATAGCGCCGCATCAGGGCCCGTTGGTCGTAGCAGGGTTTGCGCTGGTTGTCGCGGCGATCCGCCACCCGTGCCCCCTCGCCATCGAGCAGGAAAAACTCCGCCTCCACGCCGCTGCGCAGCTCCAGGCCGCGCTCGGCCGCCCGGGCGATCTGCCGCTGCAGCACCCGGCGGGGCGACTGCTCCAGCGGCGCTCCGTTCTGGACCAGATCGGCCGCCATCCAGGCCACCTGCGGCTGCCAGGGCAGGCGCATCAGGCTGCGCGGATCCGGCAGGGCCAGCACATCGGCCGCAGCGGCGGAGAGGTCGAGCCAGGCGGCAAAACCGGCGAAGCCGGCACCGCTGCGGGCCAGCTCAGCGGCGGCGGCGGCGGGCACCAGCTTGGCGCGCTGCACACCGAGCAGATCGCAGAACGAGAACAGGAAATGGCGGATGCCGTGGCTGGAGGCGTAGCGGGCCAGATCAGTCATGGGGAGCGGCGCAGCGGGACGGCGAATCGGGGCTGAATCGGAGCTGGTGGCAGGGCTGTCTCACGGTCGGGATCTCAACTCGCCAGGGCCTCGACCTCGGCGCGGATCAGGGCCTGCACCGACGGATCATCCCTGGGATTGCCGGCCCGATGGCCCAGATCCGACTCCAGCAGCAACCAGCGGGCCGCGGGGATCAGGGAGGCCTCATGGGCGCAATCCTCCGGGGTGAAATACAGATCGTGGCGGGCGGCGATCACACTGGTGCGGGCCTGGATGCGGCCCAGGGCATCAGCCAGCGGATCCGCCGCCGCCGCACCATCTACTGCGGCACCGTCTATCGCGGCACCGTCTATCGCGGCGGGATCCACCGCGGCACGATCCACTGCGACAGGGAGCGGCGCGGCAGGCTGCGACAAGACACGGTCCGATGCGGCACAGTCCGATGCGGCAGGGTCCGATGCGGCAGGGCGAGGGCGCGGCGCGGCACGGTTCTGTGCCGCACGGTTCTGTGCCGCACGGTTCTGCGCAGAACCATGCGGCACCGGTGGCGGCGCGGGCTGGGCGGCAGCGCGGGCGGCACCGCCGCCGGGCCAGCCGGCCAGGGCCGCTGCCACATCGCAGCCCAGCCAGACATCGAGCATGCCCACCAGGTTGTGGGGATCATGGCGGCGATAGGCGGGCAGCCAGGCGCGCTCCACGTAGTCCTCCACGCTGGCGTAGCCGAGCTGCCGGTGGCGACCGCGGCGATAGAAGGCCTGGCTGGCGGCCCAGCTGGCGTAGATCAGGGCGAAGCTGCGCAGGCCCTGCTCCGGTGCCGCCCGGAAGCGCTGCCCATCCCAGGCGGGATCGGCCGTGAGCGCCTGGCGCAGGCTGAGCAGAAACAGGCGGTTGTGGGCGGTGGTGCGGGCCGTGCCGCACAGACAGCAGATGCGCTGCGGCCGCTGGGGTTCCAGCACGGCCCAGTGGTAGGCCTGCTGCGCCCCCATCGACCAGCCATAGACAAGGGCGGGCGATTCCACCTGAAACAGCTCCTCCAGCAGGCGGATCTGGGCGCGCAGATTATCGCTGTGATCCACCGGCCAGCCGCCCGGCTCCAGGGGTGGATCACCATCGCTGGGGCTGCTGGAGCGGCCGTTGCCGAGCTGGCTGACCACCACCACGCACCAGCGCTGCGGATCGAGGATCGGCCCGACGGTCCAGCTCAGATCTTGCGGCCAGGCGCCGTAGGCCGTGGGCAGCAGCACCAGATTGCTGCGGTCGGCGTTGAGCTGGCCGAGCACCAGGTAGGAGAGGTGGGCATCGGCCAGAATCCGCCCCGATCGCAGCTGCAGATCCCCGAGGCGGAAGCGACATTCACGCCCCGTGGACCAGTCGCTGCCGGCGCCGGCCGCCATCCCCATCGCCATCCTCAGGCCCCGGGGCCAGCGGCGGCCAGGGAGGACTGAGAGGACTGAGAGGACTGGGATGAGGCCGGGGCGAGGCGGGAGAGATCCGCCAGCAGCTGCCGATGCACGCGCCAGTATCCCCGCTCGCAATGCTGCAGCCGCGGGGCCAGCAGCGGATGCAGCCGCGGCAGGGCGTGGAACGGCAGCGAGGGGAACAGATGGTGTTCGGCGTGGAATGGCATGTTCCACATCAGCCGGCGCAGGGCTGGGTGGGTGAGGGTGGTGCGGGTATTGGCCAGGCCATCCTCCCCGTAGGCGCAGCCGCCATGCTCGGCCAGCAGCACGAAGCGCAGCAACGGCTGCCCCACCGCCAGCGGCAGCAGCCACAGCCAGAACAACAGACCGTTGGCGTGGGGCAGGGAGGCGAGCAGCAGCAGGGCATAGATGCCCCATTGGCGGCGGATCGAGCGGCGGATCGCCGGGATCGCCTCGGGTGGGATGTAGGGCAGATCGCGGAAATCAGCGCGCAGACCGCGTGCGTGGCTGCGCAACTTGCCCAGCCACCAGGGCAGGCCGCTGAGTTCGAGCAGATAGGCGGCCGGGGTGAGCGGTGGCGGATCGGCCAGTTCCGGATCGAGGCCCGGCTGGTGTGTGTAGCGATGGTGCCACTGGTGGTAACGCCGGTAGAAATCGGCGTTGTAGAAACTGAGCACACCCGCCCACCAGGCGACGCTGTCGTTGAGCTGGCGCTGAGCGAAGGCGGTGCGGTGGCCGCATTCATGCAGGGCGCAGAAGGCGAAGGCCAGCCCCAGCCCCAGCAGCAGCAACCCCAGCAGCTGCAGCGGCCAGGGCGGTGCGATGCGATCGCTGAGGCGGGGCAGACCCCAGAGCAGCACCCCGCTGAGCAGCAGGCCCAGATGCAGCAGCAACTGCACCAGGCCGGGGCGATCGCGGCGCTGGTTGAGCTGGGCCAGGGCCTCGGGGCTGAGCAGGGCGGCCGTGGCTGCGGGGCTGCCCGGCAGAGCCGGCGACGGGTGGGTCACGGGGGGCAACAGGGGGGCGGCCTGGCGGCCAGGAAGCTCCATTTCAGCCTGAACAGGCCGCTGGCGCAGGTCTGTTCAGGCTGAACCCTCGATTCGGCGCCGGCCGCGGCGGCGATGCCGCCGGGGTGGACCAGGGACCGGCGGGGACCGCCTCAGGGCCACTGCCAGGGCGACTCCAGGGCGATTGCCAGGGCCGCTTCAACGTGCCGGTTGCGCCCGTCGTGCGCGGACACCCCGGCCGCATGGGTGGGCAAGCATCCCAGGCGCTGCCAGGAAGCGGCTTGACCCCTGTGGTTTGGCCGCAGCCCTCGCGCCGAGTTTGAAGCAGCCCTGGGGCCACTCCCCCGCCCGGAGGACGGATCGGCCCTGATCGCTCAGGCGCCGGAGGCGGCCAGGCTGCGCCGCAGCTGGAAGTAGAGGTGTTCGGGATCCTTGTACTGACCCGGCAGGCAGAGGTGCAGCTGGGCCAGTCGCTGCCAGCAGATGGTGCGCTGGATGCGGGCCAGGCTGCGCCCTTCCTGGATCAGCCGCCGCAGGGCCTTGCAATACAGCGAATAGCCGGCTTCCAGTTCACCGATCGTGAGCGAGGCGGCTTCCGATCGGCCGGGCGGAGCGCCGCTGCCGGGGGCTGGCGCGGCCGCAGCGGCGCCATTGGAGCTGTGATCGGCTGACATCTGAACCCTGTGCCGATGGTGCCTGGCAGCCAGCGTTCGGTCGACGATCCCTGCGGCTGATCCCCCATCCGGAAACAGGGGCAGGGCGGCTGGGCAGCCGGCAAACGGTGACCTCAGATCTGAACCATGCCGCAGCGCATGCCCTTGAGAACCGCCTGCAGACGATTGTTCACACCCAGGGTCTGCAGCAGCCGCTTGGTGTAGGTGCGGGCTGTCTCCTCGCTCACCACCAGCTGGCGGGCGATCTCGCGATCGCTGAGGCCACTGGCGAGGAGATCGAGCACTTCGCATTCCCGCGGCGTCAGGCGCGGGCAGCTGAGGTAAGGAAGAATACCGCTGCGCAGCGAGGGACTGCGGTAGGCGTGATTGCCCATCACGGCGATCACCGCCGCCTGCAGCGGGCGCTGATCATCGACCACATCGGCCTCGGCCACCACCGCATCAAGCCAGGGGGCCTCGACGTATTCGGCCGGGATCACGTCGGCGAGGGCGAGGATCACCACCTTGAGCTGACTCTGCCGCTGGCGTGCCTTGCGGCTGAGCTCATAGCCGTTGCCGGTTTCGAGGTGATCGGTGCAGAGCAGCAGCTGATAGGGTTCGCGCTCCAGATACTGCAGACAGGCGGCTTCGTCGGTGACTGCGCAACCGATGCGGGAGTGATCCTGGAAACTTTCGCAGATGGAACGCAGCAGGAAACGGCCCTTCATCGCGATGGCCAGCTTGCCCTGCAAGGAAACAGATAAGAGAACCTGATCGAGGCTGGTGCCCGCGAGCGTATCCAGAAAGGGGGTCAGGTCCATCCCCGGAACAAGCCGTGGGCCTGCGGCACTGTATCGATCCCCCTCCCGGGGCGGCGGCCCGCCCGGGTGGCGCAGCGAGCCGGTGAAGGCGCGAGCGGCCGTGGCAGCCCGATCCCGGATGCGCCGCTGCAGCGCCGCCGCCGGCGAGGAGAAGCGATCCACGGATCGGGCGCCGCCGCCACGATGACCTGGTCTTCCAATTCTGTTAAGATTTCGGGGTGGGCCCAGCCTGCCGGTGCCACCATCCCTGGGAGCCCCCCTCCAGGCGGGTCTCTGTTCAGAAGAGGCTTCAACCAGAGGATCTCGTCCAGAGGGGCCTCACCGTGAAGCAGCAGCTCGAGAAGGCCCCGGATCCGGCGCCTGCGGGCAGCAGCGCCCCGGCCAACGAGAACCATTGCGAAGCAGAACCCCCCCCGTGAAGGAGAGTCACCGTGAATGAGAACCACCCGGTCCTGCATGCACTGCGTCAGCAGCTCGCCTGCCTGCGGCAGCTGTACCGCAGCCAGCCCGATGAACAGACGCGCTATCGCCTCGTTCGCCACGAGCAGCTGATCGCCCAATGGGTGCCACCCCAGCAGCGCACCAGCCTCAACGTCTGAACACCACCCCTGCGGTGACCTGCCAGCCACGGCGGCAGCTTCAGCCCAGCAGGTCTGCGATCAATTGCGAGCAGGTGGCTTGGCTGCCGAGGCGGATGGCCGCGGGTGGGCGCAGAGCAGGGCTGATTCAAACTCGGCGCGAGGGCTGCGGCCGAAGTTCAGGGGGACAACCGGCCGCTTGCAGCGCCTGTGTGCTGAGGCTTCATTGCTGGTGCCCTTGTCGCGCACGACTGACAAAACCGGCACTTTGAAGCGGCCCTGGCGCGCAGAGGGAAGCAGCCGCCAGGGATTGCAAAATATTCGTAGCATTTGCTGCTCCAATAAATACATTGGAACCAATTGCCGCGAGTCTTCTGATGACCAACGTCTGCGATCTTTGAGCCGTTTATTGCCGTCAGGACCCTGTTCGGGCTTCCCTTTTGGTTCATCTTGACTGACTGAGAATCAATGATGATCAAATTGGCGGCAGTGCCTGCCCCGTTGCCGGGAGGATCGCCTATTCCTGCGCGGATGACCGCCAGTGTTCCTTCCCAGAGGATTTACGAGCCAAGTCTTTGCAGCTTATCCAGGATTGAATCCGCCGTGGCGGTCCAGTGGAATGGATCCTTGACATTGTTGTAGTTCGCCACGAACTTATCGATCCTGGCGATCAGTTTCTGCTGCTGCGCAGAAGCCTTCGGCTAGTGTGCCGTCCCGCATGTTTGGACCTGATTCAGGACCTGCCGATGGGGATGAGGGGATGAGAAGCCTTGCCCTGCACGATGCCCAGGGGCGGGCATGATCCCTCCGTTCCCCTGCATAGTTGCAGGACGGCACACTAGAGGCTGGGGAAAGCGAATGCAGTCGGGAGCGAGAATGGGTTATGCCCTGCAACTGCGGAACCTCCTCGCCACTGAGGAGCAGCGCAGGTATCGGACGGCCAAGCGCCATGGAACCACTTCAGCATTATATTTGTAAACTTGCTGGACAGCGCCCTGGGAGCCGGCTGAAAGCCGCCCCGACACTCGCCTGCGTCCCTGCCGCTCCTGCGTCCCAACGCCCGGCCCGGCCCGGCCCGGTCGCGGTCGTGGTCGCGGTCGCCAGGGCGCCCTCAGCGGACCGTCGCCTGCGTCCCGGGCCCGGTGGTGGTCGCCACACCACGCAGGGCCTGCAGCAGCTGGCTGCCCACCGGCCCGGTGATGCGGATGCGGCGGCTGCGATCGAACAGGGCCACCCCCAGGCTCGGGCCTGTGGCCTGGTGGCGACGCAGATACTCCAGGCAGCGTTGCTCGATCTCGGCGGCCAGGCGGCGGCGCAGGCGCAGGGCACGATCGGGAGCACGCGCCTCCAGGCCCGCCAGGGCCGCATCCACCGTGGCGGCGCCATGCAGCAGCAGCAGCTCCTCTCGCTCGATTCCCTCCAGGGCCGCCAGGGCTGTGAGCACCTCCCGGCGACCGTCGGCGAGGTGATGGTGGGTGTGAAAGATGCCGCCCGCCAGTTTCACCAGTTTCCCCTGCACGCCGAACAGCAGCAGCCGTCGCACCCCTCCCTGACCGGCCGCCACCAGCAGGGGCCCGATCCAGTTGCCGCATTTGAGCAGCAGCTGTGGCGGCAGGCCCAGCCGGGGTGCCAGATCGAGGCCGTTCTCGCCGATCACCAGCACCAGGTCGCCCGGGTGGGCGGGATCCGCCAGCCGCACTCGCAACAGCTCCAGGCTGCGCCCGAGCTGATCCGGATCGGCGCTGGCCTGGGTCTCGGCCTGGGTGCCGATCAGGGCCAGCCCATCCACCACCCCGAAGGCGGCATTGCTGGTGCGCTCCGCCAGGCGATGGCCGCGGGGCAGCACCAGCCGCAGCCGCAACCGCTGGCCGACGGGGATCCGGGCGGCCAGGTTGGCCTGCAGCAGCCAGCGGGCATAGGCCGAGGTGCAGATCAGACCGCTGTCAGCATGCACGCCCACCCCGTCGCCGGCCTCCAGGATCCAGGTGGGCTCGGGATCGCCATCGCTGGGTGCCGCTTCCAGCCGCGCCTGCACCCAGACCGCCAGGCCGCGGGTGAGATCGAGCCCATCGCCGGGATCGCAGCAGGTCTCGGCCAGGGCCCAGCCATCCGCCAGCCGGGCGGCGGCGCGCACGGGCAGGGCCTGTGGGCTGGGATCGGCCTCGCTCAGCTGCAGCAGCGCCTGATCCGGTTCCGGTTCGGCCAGCAGCACGGCCAGGGCGGCGCGGGCGGCGGCGGCCACCCACACCGGCAGGGTGTAACCGCTGCGGCGCTGGGCTGGCGGCGCGGCCGCTGGTGCTGGTGCTGTCTCTGGTGCTGTTGCGGCTGTTGGCGCTGGGGTTGGTGCGGGGGTTGGTGCGGTCATGGCCGGTGCTCGCAGCTCCATCCAACACCGCCGCGTCGGAGCAGCCGCCGGACCACTGTGCTGGACAGCTGCGCTGGACCGGCCGCTGGATTGCGCCATGCCTGCGCTCCCGCTCCCGCTACCGCTGCTGGAGCTGGAGCTGGAGCTGGAGCTGGAGCTGAAGGCTGAAGG
>Ga0172372_10008692_pt1 | contig 13340 bp, 12 predicted proteins | sample LakKiv5m_2_FD_114544 | JGI IMG/M metagenome (GOLD analysis project Ga0172372, IMG submission 114544) | Freshwater microbial communities from Kabuno Bay, South-Kivu, Congo - kab_092012_9.5m | ecosystem: Environmental > Aquatic > Freshwater > Lake | place: Democratic Republic of the Congo...
ACCGAACAAGACATCAAGGAAGCAGCCCGCGCTTTCACGGGTTGGAACTACCAAGGCCTGAAGTTCGTCATCAACCCCAGCCAACACGATGACGGAGTGAAAACCGTGTTGCACCAAATTGGGCGCTTCAACGGCGAACAAGTGATTGACATCTTGTTGGCGCAACCCGTTACCGCAGAGTACATCGCGGGCAAGCTTTACCGCTACTTTGTGCACGAAGACTTGTCAGTCAGCCATCAACAACAACTCGGCAAGTTGCTGCGCAACAGCCGCTACGACATCGCGGCGTTCATGGAAACCGTGTTGTTGTCGAAGGACTTTTACGGCGATGACAGCGTTGGCACGCGCATCAAACCACCGGTGGAATTGGTCATCTCCACTTACAAAAAAATGGGCTTGCAAGCCGTGCCAGGCATCCCCGACTTCAACGAACAAACCGAGTTGCTGGGCCAAAAATTGTTTTACCCGCCCAATGTGGCCGGCTGGGCCCACGGCAGAAGTTGGATCACACCAGGCCTGCTGCTGGCGCGGGGGAATGTGATTTACGACACGGTGTTTCCGCCCATCGACTTTGTGGCGGCTGACCGTGTACCCAACGGCCTGTACCAAATCAACCCGGTGGCAGACAAACTGGCACAAGGCCAAGACATCACCACGGCCACCAAGCCTGAAGGCAAAAACATGGGCGAGATGTCCATGTCCAACCAAGGTGACCGCGACGAAGACTTCAACACCCGCTTGGCCAGCTACCACGCTTGGCGCAAAGCGATTGAAAAAGTCAAACCCATCGAGCGTGCCACGGCGCAACTGAATGTGTCTGCCATGCTGCGTGCCGCCAAGTGTCAAACCACTGACGATGCGGTGGCGCATTTGGCGCAACGTTTTTTATCGGTGAAGCTGAGCGCTGAGGTGCAACAACACATCGCACACATGCTGACCCAAGACCTGGGCACTCGACAACTTTCTGAGGCCGACAGCTACATGGAAGACGCGTTGCGCAACGCATTGCATGTGATCTTGTCGTTGCCTGTTTACCAATTGGGCTGACCCATGACACACAGACGACAATTTTTAAAAGGCTTGGCGGGCATCGGCTTGGGTGCTGCCCTGCCCGCTGCTGAGGCCTTGGCTGCGGACCCGAACCGCATCTTGGTGGTGGTGGAACTCACCGGAGCCAACGATGGTTTCAACACGCTGGTGCCTTACGCAGATGATGCGTATTACCGTTTGCGCCCCAAGCTGGGCATCCGCGCCAACAAGCTGCGCAAAATTGGCGACCGCCACGGCTTCAACCCGGGCATGGCGGGTTTTGAACGCTTGTTCAAGGACGGTCAGATGGCGGTGGTGCATGGCTGCGGCTATGACAACCCTTCGTATTCCCACTTTACCTCGGCCGCTTACTGGCACACCGGTGTGCCCAATGGCGGCGAGCCCTATGGTTGGTTGGGTCGCTTGGCCGATGCCATCGACCCGCAACTGACGCCGAATTTTTTGGTCAATATTGACGAGCGCCAATCATTGGCGGTGCGTGCAGCCAAGCATGTGCCGGTGGTGTTCGATGATCCTGAGCGCTTTGGTCGCAAAGGTTTGTTTCAAAGCCGCCCGCTCATTGACAAACCCATTGAAGGCCAAGTGGCGCTGAACAACACGCACCAATTTTTAGAAGACGTGGCGCAAAGCGCGCGTTTGGCCTCAGCCCAGGTTCGAGCGGCTTGGCAAAACTACAAAACACCGGTGGATTACGGCATCTTGCCGATGGACTTGCCCAAGGTGGCGTCGCTGATTCACGCCCAACTGCCCACGCGCATCTACCACACGGCCTACCGTCACAACGCGTTTGACACCCATGTGCACCAGGCCGAACAACACCAACGCTTGCTCACCTATGTGTCCGATGGTGTTGGTGGTTTCATGCAAGACATGAAACGCATTGGGCGTGACAAAGATGTGGTCGTGATGGTGTATTCCGAGTTTGGTCGCCGCGCCGCCGAGAACACGAGCTTGGGCACCGATCACGGCACCGCCAACCATGTCTACCTGATTGGCCAGCCTGTGAAAGGTGGCCACTATGGCCAAGAACCCAGCCTCACCAACTTGAACGCCGAAGGCAATGTGCTGCACACCACCGACTTCCGCCGCGTTTATGCCACCGTCATGGCGCAGTGGATGGGGGCCGACAGCCAAACCTTGTTGAATGGCAAGTTCGACACTCTGCCGGTGTTTGGTTAAAGCGTGTTTTTCTGGATGAAGTCCGCCATGCGTGCAATACCCGCCTTGATGGCTTCGTCGGACGCCGCATAGCTGAAGCGGATGTGTTGACCATCGCCGGGTACACGCGGGCCAAAGTGGATGTCGGCTAACACGGCCACACCAGCTTCAAGCAACAAACGTTTGCGCAACACCTCGGAGTCGGCGCAACCCGTGAGGCGGCAAGCCTCCGTTACATTCGGCCACGCATAAAAAGCACCACCCGGTGTTTTGCAACTCACGCCGGGCACTTGGTTCAACAAGCCCACAATCAAGTCGCGGCGGCTTAAAAACACCGCGCGCATGTGTTGGGCATCGTCTTGGGGGCCGTTCAAAGCCTCCACACCAGCCCATTGCGTGATGTGAGATGCACAGGACTCGGTGTTGGTGATCCAGTTGGTGAAATACGGTGCGAGTTTTTTGTTGGCTGAAAAGCCCAAACGCCAGCCGGTCATGGCCCATGTTTTAGAACACCCATCGGAGAGGATGGTGCGCTCTTGCATGCCAGGCAAAGCCGCGATCGATTTGAATTCGCCGTCATACACCAGCTGACCATATATCTCATCGGCGAACACCCACACCTGCGGATGCTTGCGCAAAATGTCGGCGATGGCTTCCAGATCTTGGGCGGTCAGGATGCCGCCAGTGGGGTTTTGCGGTGAATTCAAGATCAACAACTTGGTGCGCGGTGTGATTTTTTCAGCCAGCTCTTGCGGGTCGAAGCTGAAGTTGCGTTCTTCGCGCAGGTAAATGGGCACACCCACCGCACCATTGGCCTTGATTTGCGACTCGTAAATTGGAAAACCCGGCACTGGGTAAATCACTTCATCGCCTGCGCCAAAGTCGGTCACCGATTGGATGGTGTAACCAATGAAAGGCTTGGCACCTGCGCCCACCACCACATCATCGGCGTCCACTTTCACTCCACGGGTGCGGGTGAAATAGTCGGCAGCGGCTTGGCGCAATTCAGGGATGCCCGCCGACGGCGTGTAACCATGCTTGCCGGTTTGAATGGCTTGGATACCCGCGTCTTGGATGTTATTCGGCGTGTGAAAGTCGGGCTGGCCAATGCAAAACGAAATGATGTTGTGGCCTTCGCGGAGGCGTTTGTTGACCTCGGCCAGCACCACAAAGGCGTTTTCAGTGCCCAGGCTTTGGGCGCGTTGACTGAGTTGGGTCATGCAGGCATCTTTCAGTGTGCGTTTTCGAATGGCCGAAGTGTAGACGCTGAACCAACCCAGAGCGGCCTGCAAAACCCCGGCTTTTTCATGCCTTAAGCTTGCTGCCCCCTCAACAGCATTGAAGAAAGCACAGATTGCACCTGACCCCACAGCGCCTTGAATGGGCGGTTTTCTGTCGCGTGGTAGACAACCACGGCGACTTGGGCGTGTGTTGGCGACTGAGTTCTCAGTTGGCCGCGCGAGGCCACACTGTGCATCTGTATGTGGACGATGCGTCTGCTTTGCAATGGATGGCTTTAAGCGGCCGCGCGGGTGTGCGCGTGTCGCCTTGGCCCGATGATGCAGCGGTGTTTGCAGCCCACGAATTGCCGCAGGTGGTGATTGAAGCCTTTGGCTGTGAATTGCCCATCGGCTTTCAAGCGACGATGGGATTGGCATCCCATCCGCCCGTGTGGGTGAACTTGGAATATTTCAGCGCAGAAGACGCCGCCCTGCACAACCACGGCCTACCCTCGCCCATTTTGCAGGGCCCCGCCAAGGGTTTGACGAAATGGTTTTTCTACCCCGGCTTGAGCCCGCACGGTGGGGGCGTGTTGGGGCCCGGTGAGGATGGACGGGTTTTCACAGACAAGCCAACATCCTTTGGCATGCAGAATGCATCAGACACCCATGGCCACCATGAACATGAGCAGATGTTGTGGCGACACAGCAAAATTTCTTCTGCAACAGAGGGCCTGCGCATCAGCCTCTTTTGCTATGAGCCCGCCAGCTTGAGACTGTGGCTGCAGCAGCTGCATGAACAATCACCCGCTGTGCAGTTGACCGTCACCGCGGGTCGCGCCACGCAAGCGATGCAACAAGCCCTGCAAGTTTGGCGCCAGTCGCCTAGCTTCGAGGTGATTGAACTGCCCTACCTGCCGCACCCCGCGTTTGACGAGATGCTGGCCGCGCACGACTTGAACTTGGTGCGCGGCGAAGACTCTGTGGTGCGGGCGATTTGGGCGGGCCAAGCCTTCCTATGGCAGATTTATCCGCAAGACGATGGTGCCCATTGGCCCAAGCTGCAAGCGTTTTTGCAAGCCACCCAAGCGCCGCCATTGGTGGTGCAAGCGCACTGGGCTTGGAACTCCGAGCAGCCCACACCGCTGCCCGCTTTGACGCCTGAACACATGGCGCAGTGGACCGCCTGGGCCCAAGGTTTGCGGGCTCGTTTGCAAGCCGAAACCGACCTGCTGACCCGTTTGGAAGGCTTCGTGGCGGCGCACGGCTAAAATAGCTGGTTTTCCAAGCCCCACACCTTTTATGAAAATCGCTCAAGAAATTCGCGCCGGCAACGTCATCATGCACGGCAAAGACCCCATGGTCGTGCTCAAAACCGAATACAGCCGTGGTGGCCGCAACTCCGCCACTGTGCGCATGAAGCTCAAAAGCTTGATCGCCAACTTCAACACTGAGGTGGTGTTCAAGGCTGACGACAAGATGGACCAAATCGTGCTCGATAAGAAAGAGTGCACCTACTCTTACTTCGCCGACCCGATGTATGTGTGGATGGACACCGAGTTCAACCAGTACGAAGTGGAAAACGAAAACATGGGTGACTCCTTGAACTACCTCGAAGACGGCATGGCCGCTGAAGTGGTGTTCTACGACGGCAAAGCCATCTCGGTGGAACTGCCCACCAGCGTGGTGCGTGAAATCACCTGGACCGAGCCCGCTGTCAAGGGTGACACCTCGGGCAAGGTGCTCAAGCCCGCCAAAATTGCCACCGGATTTGAAATCAACGTGCCCATCTTCGTGGCCCAAGGTGACAAGGTGGAAATTGACACCCGCACCGCTGAATACCGCAAGCGCGTCTGAGTTTCAAACGCCCACAAAAAACCGCCTGCCCGTGAGGGTGAGGCGGTTTTTTCATGGACTGGTCACATCAAGCTATGTGAGGACAGAGCGCTGGCAGGACCACCCGCATTCAGTGAACGGTTAGGTTAATTCATGGCGGCCGACAACAAAGAAAGTTCGTTTTGCAAGGTGCGCACGTCTGAAAGCGCTGTGTCCTGAAGGCCCATGCGCCCAGCCAAGCGGCTCATGTAGCGCGGGTAGCTGAACATGGCCCCGGCCACCAACTCGTCCAAGCTGATTTGGCGCGAGCGCTGGGCCATGGGCACCACGTCGGTGGTCAGGCCCCAGCCTGAATAAAAAGACTGGGCATAGCAGCTGACTTTTTTGCCGCGCATCAGCGCCTCGAAACCGGCCAAGGAGTTCAAGACGTGTACTTCGTTGACCTTGGGCAGCAGTTGCGACATGGGCACATCGCCCGCGCATTCATCACACCAGAGCAGCAGGTTGTTGGCACCATGGCCTTGGGCTTGCATCCGGGCCCAGACCTCGGGGTGGGGTTTGTAAACGATGTAAGCGTCTGAGTGGGCTTGGCACACGGCCTTCAGTAATACGAGGTTGCGACGCAGGCTGTCGCAGCCCAGCCTCAAGGACGCGTCGTTTTCCGCCTGGCCCACCACCAAGATGACCCGATCGTGGTTGACCGGTCTGCGCCACAGCGTCTCTCTGCTGGTGCAGCGGGTGAGCCCGGCCATGACCAAGCCGCGCCGAAAGGTGGCCGCACGCAACAGCATGTCGGTGGGGAAATGGGTGTCGTGCATCAAGCCCTCCAAGTCCGAACGGAACAGCGATGGTTCGAGCAAAGGGGTTTGCAGGTTCTCAAGGGTGATCGTCATGGTAGCAGCCTCAATGTCAACTTCTAGGACTACAACATACCAAACTTATGAGCTATTTTTAATGCAATCTATGCGTAAACACATGACAAATAGAGGCAAAAAATTCCCATTTAACCGACAAGCGCTTGATTTCATTGGGAATACTGAGGATTGCGCGATAACTGCGCCAAAACCCACGCCACAAATGACCCAGCTTTCGCCAAAGCCGCCGCGCTCGGCCGTGCATCAAATGCGCCAAGCGGCCTTGGGCTTGCAAGCTGTTGCGCTGCGTCAAGATGCGTTGTAGCACGGCCATGCAAGTGGTTGCGCCTTGTAACTGGTGGTCCCAATACAGCGGGTAGCGCAGCAAAGCACCGTCCACCAATTCGTCCAACCCCAAGCGCTTGGTTCGCCGCGCTACGCAGTGCATGGCGTCGTTGGCAGACATGTTGATCGGGCCAGATGCAGCGGCTAAGTCGGTGGTCAAACCCCAGCCTGCGTAAAACGGCCAGCCGTAGGTGACCACGGGTTTGCCGCGCAACAGGGCATCGAAGCCGCTGAGCGATGTCAGGGTATGCAAGACATCGCAGGCTTGAATGCACGACACCACCGAGGCTTGGGTTTCCACATGGTCGGCCCATTGCAAGGCTTCTTTCAAGGCCAACCGCCCTGCCCGGTTGCCGCTGCGCACATCGGGGTGCGGTTTGTAAACAATGAAGGCGTCGGGGTGGGCCAAGCGAACTGCTTGCAGCAGCCCCAGATTGGTGTGGATGCCGGGGCAGCCCAGCCTCACCGAGGCGTCATCTTCCACTTGCCCCGGCACCAACAACACGGCTCGCCCTTCACTCGGCCAGTTCACATCCACCAAGGGTTCGAGGTTGTATTTGGTGATGCCGTGTTGCACCATGAAGCTTCGCACAGCTTGGGCCTCTTGTAATTCAAGTTCGTTGAAAGCATGGTGTTGCAGCAGGTGCTCCAAATCGGAAGGTCGGTTCGGGTCGAAGTACATGCCGCGTTGGTCCAGCACCAAGGACATGGGAGGAATGAGGTCTGAACCCAAGCCCACCGAACGCACAAAACCATCCTCCACTCGCCAACAGTTGAATAGACGTTCATGGGATGCATTCGCCGTGCTTGATTCATGGCCCCACACCAACGCTTGGTCACCTGCCTGAAGCGGCGCATCAAACGCCACCAGATTGGGGTGCAAACCAAAGAAAGAACGCATGTGCGCTTGCTTCCAATCACGCAAACCATGAAACACCAAGTATTGCTTCAGTTGTGGGCCATGCCATGCACGCGCGGTTTGTTGTAGTAAGACCAGCCACGGCAGTACGTCTGTGATGCGACCCAGCTGGTGGGTGACGGGGTTGATGTATTGCGCGTAGTGCACATAGGCTGCGGCAAACAACTCGGACACGCTGCGGCAGCGGGTGCGCCGGTGTGCAGCAGGTGAAGACAGGCAGCGGTCGTCGGTCGCGCCCCAGCCCGCATACCAAGGCACCCCAAAGCATACGACCGGTTTGCCCGTCAACAAAGCTTCAAAGCCCATGGTGGAACTGACCACAAACACCTTGTCCATCAGCTGCAGCAGTTGCATGGGGTTGAGCGCCTGAGTCAACTTCACCACTCGGGGGTTCGAGGGGGTGTTTGTCAGGTAACCGCGTTTGGTACCTGCACTTGTTTCGGGGTGGGTTTTGATGTAGATGGTGGCGTCGGGGTGCTCGTCCAAGGCGGCTTCCAACATGACTTGGAAGGTTTGGGGGGTGGCTGCGCCAAAGGTGACGCTCAAGTCGCCGTAGGTTTGGTCTATGACCAAAATTGCTTCGTTTCGCTTGCAATGACCGTTATTGCGAGGTACGTAGCCCCGAAGCAATTCCGCGTCTAAGGGCGGCGCATGGTTGTACTTGCTCAATCGATATTGCAACAAGAACTGCAAAGCCTCCTCTTGCAGAGGCAGAGAGACATCGTGCGAACTGTTGAGCAGGGGTTCGAGTTGGCTGGGACGGGTGCAGTCGTAATGCACACCCTCTTCGTCCATCACCAGAGACAAGGCGGGGTAAGCGGCACCGGGGCTGTAGGAGCGTAAAAAACCGTCCTCGAGATGCACTACCTTTTTACCCAGTAGACCAGCCCGCGCATGCGCCAAGGTTGCACTGGGTTTACGGCCCCAAGCAAAAACGGTTTTAGGGGTGGGATTTAGAAATTTATTGCGCAAATACTTTTTGCAGTGTGGCTAAAACCAAGCCGATGGTTTTGGGAAACACAGCATTGAGGGGAAAATCGCATTTAATTTAAACGGGAGATTTGCTTGTGTCTTGAACTGCCAAGCGCATCTGCAATCTTTTCGCGGGGTTGTCAGCCAAATCAAGAATCTGTTGCACCCACAGCTCGGGAGTGTTGGGCAGCAGCAAGCCATCGTTTGCGTGATGCACATGGTCGCTGTAAGGCGCAACATCGGTATAGATGCCCACCGCCCCCATTCGGGCGTAATCCATCCACTTGGTAGCCCCACGGGCAGCGTTAAAGCGTGAAGGCAAAAGCGGCGCCAAGCCGATGTCGGCTTTTCTGCTTTGGGTGTAGGCCAAATATTGCGGCCAAGTCATGGGGTGCAGCATAGCGGTGCGAGGCAATTGGCGAAACAGCTTGGCCGTTTGCGCATTTGCGAACACTTCGAAATGAATCAGGGGGTTGCGCTGCAACACCTCTTGCATGATGGGCAGCAACCACTTGAACTCGGCGGTATGCGAAGCTGTGCCGTGATAACACACCAGCACAGCGCTGTCATATTGGGTTTGCAGGGTGGTGGGCGTGGGATTGGCAAGCACGAGTGTGGGACGCAGATGAGCGTATTTGTTTTGCAAATAAGGCGTGGACACCCAAATTTCATCGGCCACGGCCAGCAGTTGTCGCTTGTGAATAAATGCTTGGGTGAAAAGTTTGAAACGATAACGCCAAGGCAATCCACCCCACGCCAAGGGGTCTAGCAGGTCGTCGTCCATGAAATAAATGGATTTGACACCTTGTTACTTATGTATTTGCAGCTGTTGAAGTTGCTTGGGGTTGACGTAGCGGCAAACAATCGAAAGCTCTGGCTGCTTGCCAGAAGGGTTGACGCCCTGCAACAACCCAGACGCTGGGTCTGTGTGGGCAAGCAAGCCCATGTCGCTCAGCTTGGGGAGAAGCAGGTAATCATTGGAGGGGGATGTCGTCATTGCGAAGCCCGAAGGGCTGAAGCAATCTGCTTCATTGCGAGCGAAGAGTCATTGCGAGCGCAGCGAAGCAATCTCTAACCATTGCGATCTAGATTGCTTCAGCCCTTCGGGCTTTGCAATGACGGGAGCTTGCCCTGCTACCAAATTGGTAGCATAATGAGACATGCGAATCATTGCACTGTCTACACTTCTTGCCTTTTGGATTAAGCATCCTGATGCACAGACGCCCTTGAAGGCTTGGTATGCATTGGCCAGTAGATCGCATTGGAAATCACCCTCTGACATCAAAGAGGCTTACAGAAATGCGAGCTTTACAGCAAATAACCGCGTGGTGTTCAACATCAAGGGTAACGACTACCGATTGGTCGTCATGGTGCGCTACGACAAAGGCTTGATGTTTGTGAAATTCGCAGGTACTCATTCGCAATACGACAAGATAGATGCAGTCACTGTTTAAAGGAGATGCTTGTGGAAATCAAAACTATTCACAACCGAAAAGAATACAAAGTAGCTTTGGAAGAGATCGAACTGCTTTGGTCAGCACCCGCTAAATCTGCTGATGCTGAGCGCTTATATGTGCTTACTTTGCTAGTGGAGCATTACGAAAAAACCAACTTCCCCATCGGCGACCCAGACCCTATTGAGTTGCTTGAACATGTCATGGAGAGCCGAGGTTTGAGCCGTAAAGACCTTGAACCCATGATTGGCCCACGGGGCCGTGTCGCGGACATCATGAATAAAACGCGTCCTCTGACGCTAGAGATGATCCGCCGTTTGGTTGACCAACTGAAGTTACCTGCGGACGTTTTGGTGAAACCCTATTCTTTGCGAGAAGAACTGACCGCGTGAGATTATTTGGAGTTTTGAGTGACTTCAAAACTGGCTTTTTTATTGAAGGCGGAATAGGCATCAATTCAGCACGGATTTATTCCTGATCAGACGAATCGGGCTGATCCAGCGACTCTAAGGGCAACCTGGCCAAGGCTTCAGCCTCGGGCAAAGCTTCCACGCCTTTCAACACACGGCGCATTTGCTTGCTGCGGGTGTCGGCGCGGTCCAGGGTGTCGGCGGCTTTGTGCACTTGCTCGCGCACCTTGGCCACCCATTCGCCATAACGGTCAAATTCTGTTTTCACGGCGCCCAACACTTTCCAGACTTCCGAGGCTTGTTTCTCCAAGGCCAGGGTGCGAAAGCCCATGTGCAAGCTGTTCAAAATGGCCAACAAGGTGGTGGGCCCGGCCAAGGTCACGCGGTAGTCGCGTTGCAGCAAGTCCATCAGGCCGGGGCGACGCAACACCTCGGCGTACAAACCTTCCACCGGTAAAAACAGAATGGCAAAGTCGGTGGTGTGGGGCGGCGCCAAATAACTTTCGGCAATGCTCTTGGCCTCTTGGCGAATCCGCCCTTCCATGGCTTTGGCGGCGGCCTCGGCGCCAACCACATCGGCGCGGTCTTGCGCATCCAACAAACGCTCATAGTCTTCACGCGGAAACTTGGCATCAATCGGCAACCACACACTTACGCCGTCGTCGCTGCGTCCGGGCAACTTGATGGCGAAGTCCACACGCTGATTGCTGCGAGGCTTGGTTTCCACTTGCTTGCTGTACTGCTCGATGGTGAGCACCTGTTCCAGCAAGACTTCGAGTTGCACCTCGCCAAAAATGCCACGGGTTTTGACGTTGTTCAAGACCCGCTGCAAATCGCCCACGCCTTGGGCCAAGTTTTTCATTTGCCCCAAACCTTGGTGAACTTGCTCCAGGCGTTCAGCCACTTGCTTGAAGCTCTCGCTCAAGCGTGCTTCCAAGGTGGATTGCAGTTTTTCATCCACGGTTTGGCGCATCTCATCAAGCTTGGCCACGTTGGTTTGTTGCATGTGTTGCAACTGCTGGTCCAGGGTTTCGCGCACCTCGGCCATGCGGCGGGTGTTGCCCTCTCCCAGCGCCAACAACTGGCTGTTCATGTTGGCCTGCATCAAAGCCAGTTGTTCTGTCAGGGTTTGCTGAAACTGCGCCAAGTTATGGGACAACTCTTGGCGATCGTTGCGCGAGGCTTCCATGATGTCGTAGCGCAACTCTTTACCCAGGCGATCCATTTTTTCCTCAAGCTGAACCAACTCGTTGGGCTGCTCAGGCTTGGCCGACATGCGTCGCATGAGGAACATGGCCACAGCAAACAGCACCGCCATGCTGAGAACCACTAGCCAATTGTTGTCCATGCTCATGAGAAGACCTCTGGGTTCAAGGGGGTGAGTGCTTTGCCTTCGGTGAAGAAAGCGATGAGGTTGTTGGCGGCCAACATCGCCATGCCCAAGCGGGTGGTCCGCGTCGAGCTGGCAATGTGGGGCGTCAGCACCAGGTTGTGGCATTTCAGCAATTCGGGATGCACCTTGGGCTCGCCTTCAAACACATCCAAACCCGCTGCAGCAATTTGGCCAGTCTGCAAAGCCCGAGCCAACGCCGGGTCATCAACGATGCCGCCCCGCGCGATATTCACCAAGGTGGCGGTGGGTTTCATCAAGGCCAATTCAGCGGCACCAATGGTGTGGTGCGCTTCTTTGGAATACGGCACCACCAAAATCACATGGTCGGCGGTTTGCAACAGTTCTGCTTTGCTGACGTACTCTGCTTTGCAGCTGGCTTCTATTTCAAGCGTCAATCGACTTCGGTTGTGATAGATCACTTTCATGCCAAAGCCGTGTGCTGCCCGACGGGCAATGGCCTGACCAATGCGGCCCATGCCCATGATGCCCAGCGTGCTGCCGTGGACTTCAGCGCCGCAAAAAAAGTCGAGCTTCCAGTTGTGCCAATCGCCTCGGCGAATGTAGTTTTCGCCTTCGGTGATACGACGTGCTGTGGCCATCAGCAGCGCAAAACCAAAGTCAGCTGTGGTTTCAGTCAATACATCGGGCGCGTTGGTGGCCACCACCTTGTGGCGTGTCATGGCTGGGACATCAAAGTTGTTGTAGCCCACACTCAGGTTGGCACAAATACGCAGTTTGGGACAAGCACGCAGCACCTGCTCGTTCACCGGCTCGATCCCCATGGTGAGGGCGCCGTCTTGTTGACTGAGCAGCGCGACCCACTCGTCCAAGGTGTAATGCTTATCCTCTTGGTTGTGGGTGATGTTGAAATGCGGTGCCAGGTGGTGCAAGGCCTCAGGGTAGACATGGCGCGAGACGATGATGCTGGGCTTGGACATGCTGATCAATGTGTCCAATTGAATTGAATGATGTAAGCCAAGGCGCCAGCAAAATACCCAGCCAGGGCCAGTCCACTGATGCGTTTGAGATACCAAAAGAAATTGATTTTCTCCAAACCCATGGCAGCCACACCCGCTGCCGAGCCGATGATCAGCACCGAGCCGCCGGTGCCCGCGCAAAAAGCGATGAATTCCCACAGGAAACTGTCAGGTGGGTAATCAGTCAGGTTGTACATGGCCATGCTGGCAGCCACCAAAGGCACGTTGTCCACCACCGCACTGGCCAAACCAATCATCAACACAATGACGTCCATGCGACCGACGGTGTCGTTCAACCATTGTGCCAAATTACCCAGCAAATGGGCGTGCTCAAGAACCGCCACAGCCAATAGGATTCCCATGAAAAATGTCAGAGACCCCATGTCAATGCGCGATAAAGAATTCACCAAGGTCAAATGGGCTTGGTCTTCATCGGCTTTGCTGTGATGCATCACATCGCTGATGAACCACAGCAATCCCAAGCCCAACAACATCCCCATGAACGGGGGCAATCCGGTGAGGGTTTTGAAGACAGGCACGGCGATCAAAATGCCCAAGCCCAACCAAAACATGAAAGAGCCATCGCTTGACTTGACATGGGAGTCATGGGGGTCGGCGTCAGGGGCTTGAACAACACGTCCCCGCAACATCCACGCTGTGATTGCCAGGGGAATCAGTGCAGCCAGCAGCGATGGAATGATCAGGGTTTTCATGATCTCAAAGGCCGTGATTTGTCCGCCAATCCAAAGCAT
>Ga0172372_10008693_pt1 | contig 13337 bp, 8 predicted proteins | sample LakKiv5m_2_FD_114544 | JGI IMG/M metagenome (GOLD analysis project Ga0172372, IMG submission 114544) | Freshwater microbial communities from Kabuno Bay, South-Kivu, Congo - kab_092012_9.5m | ecosystem: Environmental > Aquatic > Freshwater > Lake | place: Democratic Republic of the Congo...
CGCAACACCGCAAGGAGGTTGCGGTGTCATGCAGGCGAGCCGCGCGCAGCCCACGAACAACGCGACGCAACACCGCAAGGACGTTGCGGTGTCATGCAGGCGAGCCGCACGCAGCCCACGAACAACGCGACGCAACACCGCAAGGACGTTGCGGTGTCATGCAGGCGTGAGGCGAAAGAGACTCAGCGCGCGGCGGGAGCGGCCTCGGGGATCAGCAGAAGCACGGCGTCCTCGGTGAGGAGGAAGACGCGGTCGTTTCCGTCGACGTCGATGTCGCGGAGGTCGTCGGTGGGCAGGCCGTTGGCGGCGGTGAGACGCTGCCAGTTCGTGCCGTCGGAGTAGACGATGCCGCGCGGGCCGGCCGCCCAGAGGTGCCCGGCGCGATCGACGGCGATGGCGGTCGGGCGGGCCTGCTGCACGGTCGCCGGCAGCGTGAAGTCGAACGAGCCGTCCGCGTACACGCCGAGGCCCTCGGCGGAGGCGACCCAGACGCGCTCGCCCGGCGCCGTCGCGAGATCGGTGACGACCTCGCCGCGCACGCCGCGCGCCTCGCCGAAGACGACCGCCTGCGAGTTGCCGACGCGCACCGCGCCCGAGATCGTCGGGAACCACGCGCCCGCGGCCGTGAAGTCGACGGAGGTGACCTCGTCGGGGAGCGGCGTCGCGCCCTGCCCATCCGTCGGCGTCGCGCCGCGGTGGTGATAGACGACCGCCTCGGTCTCGCGCGCGAGCATCACGGCGCCGCGCATGCGCGTGCCGCCACCGCCGCCCTCGCGCTCGATCTCGAGGCCCAGCCAGAAGTTGCCGTCCGGCGCGACGCCGAGGAAGGGCAGCGCCGTGATGCGCTGCGTGACGCCGCTCAACGCGCGCTCGATCACCTGCCGCCAGGTGTCGCCCTCGGCGCGGTAGATGCGGACGGTGGCCGTGTCGCCGACGCGCGCGCAGAGGTACGCGCCGCCCTCGCCCGTCGCGATCGCCTGCGGGTTCACGCCCTCGGGGAGCGAAACGCGACGCAGCGTGCCTTCGTCGTCGAGGCGCAGGAGATCGCCGCGCCGGGAGAGCGCCCAGGTGCGCTGCAGGTTGTCCGTCGCGACCTGGAAGTCCGTCGCACCGACGAGGTCGAGCGTGCGATAGACACGCGGCGTGCCGTCGGCCGCGAGCACGACGAGGCCACGATTGCGGTCGGCGAGCACGAGCGTGCCGTCGACGGAGCGACCCGCATACGCGCCCTCGGGGAGCCCGAGGCCCGTGAGCAGCGCGATCGCGAGCGGCGGCGCGTCAACCGTCGCGCGGCCCGCCTCCGGCGCCTCGAAGCGCGAGGGCGCGCGCGCAGGCTCAGCAGGGCCCGAAGGTGCAGGCACGGAAGCGGCCGGCACGAGGCGCGCGCGATACGTGCGCACGCCGTGGTGCTCGACGTCGGCGCGCACCGCGAGCAGCGACACCGCGTTGCCGCGATCGGCGCCCGTCGAGATCGCGTAGCTGCGCCCGCCCGCGAAGAGCAGCGCGCCGTTCGCGTGCGCGGTGAGACCGTCGATCGCGGGCGCGAAATCCGCCAGCGTGTAGCCGTACCAGTGCGTGCCGTCCCAGTAGCCGAGCAGCGTGCCGCCCGGGCCGCGGTGCAGCGCGAGGAGGCGCCCATTCGCGAGCGGCGCGAGCGCGGCGACGTAGGGCTCGGGGATGCCGCGCGTCTGCGCGTGCTCGCGCACCACATCTTCGCCCTCGACGCGGAGCACGCCCTGCGTGCTGCCGACCCACAGCGCGTCGCCGTCGAGCGCGAGCGTCGTGCAGACGAACGGCTCACCCACGCCCTGCCACACGCCGTCCTTCAAACGCGCGAGACCACCGCGCCCGCACGCGAACACGGTGCCGTCCGCGCGCGCCGCGAGGTCGGCGATCTCGCCCACGGGCGCCGGCGGAAGCGCGGTGTTGAGCGCGTCTCCGTCGATCACCGCGAGCCCCGCGGCCGTCGCGAGGATCACCGACTCGCCGCTCCGCACGGCCACCGCGCGCACATCGTCGCTCGGCAGGCCCTCCGTGCGCGTGTAGCGACGCGGCGCCTCCCCGCCCTCGCGCGCAAAGACGAGCACGCCGCGATCCGTCGCCGCCCAGAGGTGCGCGGGCGTCAGCGCGACGTCGCGCACCGTGTCCGCATCCGTGAGCGTCACGATGCGCCGCGACGCGCCGCCGATCGCGAGCGTGCGGAACGTCGAGCCCGTCTGCAGCGCGGAAGGCCCGCACGCGACGGTGAGCAGCAACGCGGGAGCGAGCGAGAGCGCAGCGGCGATGCGGCGCGTGGAAGGGAGGAAGGCGCGGGGATTCATGGGGTGTCGCCTTGGTAGCGGGCGCCCACGGAGGTGTCAACGGAGGGTCCGCCGCGCGCGCCGTCAGTCGGCCTCTCGCGCCGCCGCACGCGCACGCGCCGCGAGCACACGTGGCAAAGGACGCAGCCGTTCGGGCGGCGCCTTCACGCGGCCACGCACCGGGCCCTCGAGCACGCGCACCGGCACCGGCGGCGCGCGCGCGACGATGGGCGGCGCGCAGAGCAGCGCACAGAGCGCGAGTCGAGCGAGTGCGGCGTGGGATCGCACGGAGTCCGTGCGGATCACCGTGTGCGCGCCGCACCTCGACGCACGCGCGCGGCGTTGCGTCGGAGCGCGTCAGATCAGGATGCCGTCGAGGGGCGGGACGACGATGTAGACGTTGCGCGTGTCGACCGTCGTGTCCGAGGCGATGTCGTAGACGTCGATGTACGCGCGGAAGATCTGCGGGCGATCCGTCGCGGGCAGGAAGTCGTTGCGGAACTCGACCTCGAACGTGACCTGCGTGCCGCCGGCGACGCCGTAGAACGTGGTCGCGTCGAAGCGCGTCGCGCGGGTCGCGCGGACGGGCGTCACGCCGACCACGAAGCGCGTCGCATCGACGGCGTCGGAGGTGTCGTCGCGGCGGCGCGAGCTGATGTCCTGCGTCGTCGCGCCGGCGAGGTCGACGATGCCGTCGACGACGGCGGTGCTCACCGCGCCGCCGGGCGCGTTGTAGACGGTGAGCGCGCCGCTCACGTCGCGCGAGTTCATCGCCGTCGCGAGCGCGTTGAGATCGCCGAGGTTCACCGGCGTCGGGAAGATGAAGACAGGCACGCCGACGCCGATCACGCGGACGTCGTTCGCGACGAGCGCGGCCGTCGTCTCGCTCCACGTGCGCGCGCCCACGCTCGCGGCGTAGTCGTACGCGGGCGTCGGGCCGTTGTGCAGATGTGCATCGCTGACGAGCACGATGATCGGGTTGCTGTCCGGACGGAAACACGCCGCGCCGAAGCCGCCCTCGGGGCTCGCGCAGGGATCGGCGACCGCGCGGAAGAGGCCCTCGGTGCCGGACTCCGGCTCGTCGTTGCCGCCACCCGCGTTGAGCGCGCCGAGCGCGGTCTGGACGGCGGTGATGTCGGAGGTGAGCGACTGGCGCAGGACGAACGGCCAGTCGGGGCCGAAGCCGCCCGTACCGGGGTCGCCGTACGGGTCGATCGGGAAGTCGCGGTAATCGCCGACGCCCATCACGAGATCGGCGATCGCCTCGCGCGCGGCGGGGACGATCACCGTCGAGAGCGAGCTGCGCACGTTGCCGATCGCGAGGCCCATGCTCGCGGTCGTGTCGACGAGGAAGAAAATGTCGGCGCGGCCGAGGCGCGCGCGGAAGTCGAGCTCGCGGCGCACGGAGGGCTCGAGATAGGGCAGCACGACGTAGAAATCCGTCGGCGGGATCGTGCTCGCGCTGCTGAGCGGGTCGGTGCCGGCGAGCACCTCGACGCCATCGCCCACGCCGTCGGCGTCGCTGTCGGCGTTGAAAGGGTCGGTGCCGCGCGCCATCTCGTCGGCGTCGCTGATTCCGTCGAGGTCCGTGTCGGCCGCGGGGATCGGCCCCGCATCGAAGCCCGGCCCCGCGTCGAAGCCCGGGCCCGCATCGACGCCGGGAGGCGGCCCCGCATCCGTCCCACCGCCACCGCCGGCGTCACGACGCGACACGCGCGGCGCATCGCCCGTCGCGGTGCAGCCCACCAGCATCGCCGCGCTCGACAGGACCGCCACTCGAGCAAACGAACGTGCGCGCATCGCCATCCTCCAGCCGCGGACCTCACAGGGACGCGCGGAGTTCTGGCGAGGGAGGCGCGACGAGACGCGCCGACGATGCGCGAAAATCCTTGTTTTACAAGGCGATCAGGCCGCCGTGCGCGCCTCGAGCCACGCGATCACGCGCGCGCTCAGGTCGACGCCGTCGAGGCGCGACATCTGCTGGATGCCTGTCGGGCTCGTCACGTTGACCTCCGTGAGGCGCCCGCCGATCACGTCGAGACCCACGAAATAAAGGCCATCCGCGCGGAGACGCGGCGCGACGCCGGCGATGATCGCGCGGTCGGCGTCGTCGAGCACGGCGGCCTCGACGCTGCCGCCGACGTGGATGTTCGAGCGCAGGTCATCTTTGCGCGGCACGCGCAGGATCGCGCCGAGCGGCTCGCCCTCGAGCAGCAGGATGCGCTTGTCGCCGCGCACGACGTCGGGGAGGTAGCGCTGCACCATCGCGATGCGGCGCCCGTTGTGCGTGGTCGCCTCGACGATCGCGTGGAAGTTCGTGTCGCCGAGCGTGAGGCCCATGACGCCCGCGCCGCCCGCGCCCGAGAGCGGCTTGATCACCGCGCGCCCGCCCACCTCGCCGACGAAGGCGCGGATGCGCGCGGCGTCGTTGGTGACGAGCGTGTCGGTCATCAGCGCGGGGAAGTGGCAGGCGTAGAGCTTCTCGTTGGCGTCGCGCAGGCCGCGCGGATCGTTCACGACGAGCGTGCGCCCGCGCAGCGTCTCGAGGATCTGCGTGCCCCAGAGGTACGCCTCGTCGAAGGGCGGATCCGTGCGCACGAGCACCGCGTCGACGTCGCCGAGGCAGACGTCTTCGGCGTCGCCGAGCGTGATCGGGCGCGCCGGATCGCGCGCCATCGTCGCGCGCCGCACCTTCGCGAAGGCGACGCCCGCGCGCAGGTAGAGGTCGGTCATCAGGCAGTGATCGACGCGATGACCGCGCGCCTGCGCCGCTTCCATCAGGGCGAACGAGGTGTCCGCATCGACCTGGACGGTGTGCGGCGGATCCATCACGCAGACGAGACGCATGGGGCGCGTCTATAGCGCCCCACGCCGCGCGCGAACAGGCGCGGCGCACGGCCGGGGACGAAGCGCGCTCAGGGGACGGCGGTGCCGAGGAAGTGGGTGCGCGCGAGGGCGTAGGCGTCGGTGCCGACGTCGTGACCGAGACGCCGACCGACGAAGTCGTCGGGCGAGATGTGGATGCCGCCCCAGATGCGCGACTGGCCCGCCTGATCGGCGGCGTCCTGATAGCTCGCCCATTGCAGGCGCACATCCGTCGTCGGGCCGCGCTCGAACACGAGGTAGCGCGTCGCGGGCGCGACGAACTCGTGGAAACCACCCGGGAAATAGGGGCTGCCGGTGATCTGCGACAGCACCTCGGCGGCCGCGCTGCTGAAGGTGCTGTGGCCCGAGATGAAGCCCGGGAAGGCGGGCGAGACGAAGGTGCGACGCTGATAGGGCTGCCACTCGGTGCCGCGCATCCAGCCGACGCCGCCCGTCTCCGTCGCGCGATCGCCCGGCTCGCCGCGCCACGCGCGCACCGCGACCTCGCCGACGTAGAGCGCGAGATGCGCGTGGCGCTCGCCCGGCGCAGAGCTCGCCTCGGTGATCACCTCGACGACACCGGGCTCGAGCGGCAGGCCCATCGGGTCGTACCCGGGACCGCTCGGATCGCTCGACTGCCCGAGCTTCGCCATGTGCCGGATGAGCGTGATCGGGCGCGCGCAGGTGTATTCGCGCTTGATCTCCCACGCGGTGATCGCCGCGTCGTGCGTCGCGCCGTTGAGCGCGAGGTAGACCTTCACATCCCACTCGAGCGGCGAGAGCTCGGGCCCCGCGCCCTCGAAGCGCCGCACGAGGCGCGCGTCGTCGGCGACCTCGTTGGCGAGCGTGTTCCAGTGGCCGGGCGGCGTCTCGGACTGCGGCCCGTCGGCCCAGAACTCCGCGAGCACACGCCCGAAATCGGAGCGCTTCACGGGCTGGGGCGTGTACGGCGCGCCCGTCACCGGATTCGTCGCGCGGCCCGTGCCGTCGTTCGCGCCGAGCGTGTTGTTGCCGTACCCGCCCGGCGAGCTGTCCATCATCGTGTCGTCGGCCGGGTCGAGCCGGATCGAGAGGCGGATCGCCTCGAGCACGAGCGGCTTCATCGCGTCATCGAAGGCGGGGGGCGCGCCGGGGTCGTGGTAGAGCGCGCCGGGGGCGCTGCGCGTCATCGCGAAGGAGGTGACGTCGCGCCACGCCGAGCCGATGTAGCCCTGCACACCGCTGCCGATCGGGATGCCGTTCTGCGTGACCGAGACGGCGAGGTTGAGCGGCTGGTAGATCGCCGGATCCGCTGCGAGCACGAAGGGATCGTCGACGACGAGCGGCGTGTTCGGCGACATGAAGGGCATCGCGTCGTCGTAGTCGGTGGCCTCGCGCGCGCCGTCGGCCATGCCTGCGGCGATCACCGCCGCGCCGATGCGGTTGCCGAGCGCGCGCGGCGTGTCGCCCGTCGCCGTCGTGTCGTCCGGGTCGTAGCCGAGCCGGCCCATCGTCGCGCGGTAGCAAGCGACCGAGAGCGCCCCGCCGATCGCCGGCGTGTAGCGGTGCGTGAGCACGCGATACGCCGCGTAGCTGATGGCCTCGGTGCGCGCGGCATCGACATCCGTCGCCGTCTGCTTCTCGCGGACGAAGTAGCCGTCCGCCGTCGCGTCGTAGGCCGCCCACGCGTCGTACATCGCGGCCGAGACGTGGAAGAGGTTGCGCGCGTGCACCGTCGGGCGCGGGATGTCGCGGCGGATCGACGCGAGCATCTGCTCGTTCCACTGCCGCGCGATCGACTTGTCCGCGGCGCGCATCACGACGTCTTCGGGACACACCGGCGCGGGCGGCGGGCCCGCATCCACACCCCCATCGAGCGGCGGCATCGGCGACGCGATCGTCGCGATCGTCGGGCCGCGGTGCAGGATCGCGCCGCCGTCGAGCGCCGCGCCGAGCACATTGCCGCCGACGGCCCACACGCCGCCGCTCGGATCGACCCACACCGCGTGCAGCGACTCGATGCGCGGCGCGACGCCGACGTCCTCGCGCGTCCACGCGCCGCCGCCGCGACGCCGGTAGATCTCGCCGCGCGCCCCGCTCGCCCACGCCTCGTCCGCCGTGACGTACACGCCCTGCAGGAGGCCGACCGCCTCCGGCGTCTCGTCGCGCACCGTCTCGCCCGTCGCCGCGATCACGACGCAGTTGCTCGCGCCACCGACCGCGACGAGCTTGTCGCCCGCGCCGTGCACCGTGAAGAGCGTGCTCTCCGTCGGCGTCGCGACGCGCGTGAGCGGCCCGCCCGCGCGCGAGACGAGCAACGCGCCGCGCGAGCCCGCGACCCACACCGTCCCTGTGCCATCGCCCCAAACCTTGAAGAGCCCGGCGACCTCGCCGTTCGGCAGGCGCGGCATATCCGCGGGCAGGCGCAGGCTCGTCCACGCGGTGCCGTCGAAGCGCCAGACGAAGCCGCTGCGCCCCGCGCTGCTGCCGACGGCCCAGACGTCGTCGTCGCCGCTCGCCCAGACGCCGAACACGGTATCACGTGCGACACCCGGTGTGCGCATGCGCGTGAATTCCGCGCCGTCGTAGCGGAGCACGGTCGCGTTTTCGCCGCCGAAATAGGCCGCGCCGCCCGGGATCGCGTGGACCCACCAGAGGTCGCCGCGCGAGCCCGTGACCTTGCGCTCCCACGCCGTGCCGTCGAAGTGCTGCACGACCGGGCCCGCCTTGCCGTCGGCACCGACGACCCAGACATCGTCCGCCGCGGTGCCGCCCACCGAGAGGAAGGCCTCGGGCTGCGTCTCCGTCACGAGCTGCCAGCGCGCCTCGGGCGGCGTCACCGGGTCATCGGGGCAACCGGCAAGTGCAACGAGGAAGGCGGAGAGCAGCAGCGACCGGGCGGGCGTGAGGCGGGGCGAGATGCGCATGCGCCCGATGGTGCAAGCACCGGGCCGCGCGGCGCAAGGCAGGGGCTAGAGCCCCTTCTCGCGGATGAACGCGTTCGTGAAGCGCATCGTCGTGTCGTACGCGTCGCGCGTCTGCTTCTCGATGAACGACTCGAGCGCGCCGCCGATGCCGAAGATCTTCGCCTCGAGGTCGACGGTGCAGATGCGCTCGATGCGCTTCTCGCCGCGCGCCTCGACCCAGTACTCGCCGCGCGTGGTGAGCTTGTCGGCCATGCGGTTGGGCGTGATCGTGTAGCGCCAGCGCCGCGTCGCCGGGTCGAAGCGGCCCTCTTCCGTGTAGGAGATGCCGTCGCCGATCGCCTTCTTCAGCAAGGCGGGCACCTCGAAGGCGGGCTCCATCGACGCACGCCGCACGATCGCGCCGCCCGGTTCCTCACGCTGCTCGAGGAGCGTCCAGCTCTTGTAGCGGAGCGCCTCGTCGTAGAGGCGCTGGTTGTATTCGCGGTCGAAGAAGACCTTCGGCCAGAAGGTCGCTTCGTCGGTGTCGAAGAGGTGCTTGAGGGTGATTCGCGTCGCCATCGTGGGGCGATGCTATCAGGCCTCGACGGCGATCACGACGACGGTGACGTTGTCCTCGCCACCATTCTCGTTGGCGAGGCGAACCAACTCGCGCACCGCCTCGTCGACGCTGGCCTGGCTCAACGTGGCACGGATCTGCTCGTCGGTGATCATGCCCGAGAGACCATCCGAGCAGAGCACGTAGCGGTCGCCGGCGAGGGTGTCGTCGGGGACGAGGTCGACGACGACCGAGTCCTGCATGCCGAGCGCGCGCGTGATGACGTTCTTCGGGAGCTCGTCGCGCTGCTCCTGCGTCATGTCGGGCATGACGAGCAGGTAGTCGTTGAGCAGCGAGTGATCGCGCGTGAGCTGCGTGATCTGACCCTCGCGCACGCGGTAGCAGCGGCTGTCGCCGACGTGCGCCACGTAGACCTTCGAGGCGTCCTTGGAGAAGAGCGCGCTGACGACGGTGGTGCCCATCCCGGAGACGGTGCGGTCGCGCGTCGAGGCGTCGAAGATCTGCTTGTTCGCGACCTTGATGCCCGTGACGAGGCGGTTCTCCTCCACGGTCAGGTGCGGGTCGAAGTGGAAGGGCCAGGTGGCGTCCTCGCCCACGGTCGCCTGAAAAAACGAGGCGATCGCGTGCGTCGCCATCTTGCTGGCGACGTCGCCGGCCTTGTGGCCCCCCATGCCGTCGGCGACGACGAAGAGGTCGAACTCGAGGAGGATGCAGTAGCTATCCTCGTTGTGCTCTCGTTGCAGACCGACGTCCGAGAGCCCTGCGGCGGTGACGTTCATGGCGTCGAGCGCGCGACCTTTCGCGAGATGGGAAGGGCGAACGGTCATACGCGCGCGGCCTCGTGTCAAGGCCGATCACGGGCGCGGGGCTTCTGGTAGTGTCCGCGCCGATGAGCGGCGACACGAAGAAGATCGCGGTGATCCCCGGAGACGGCATCGGCACCGAGGTGGTGCGCGAAGGGGTGCGGGTGCTCGAGACGCTGCGGGAGCTGCGCGGCTATCCGCTCGAGCTCTGGCACCTCGACCTCGGCGCCGACCGCTACCTGCGCGACGGCACCACCTTCCCGAAAGAGGTCGCCGAGACGATCCGCCACGAGTGCAGCGCCGTGCTGCTCGGCGCGCTCGGTGACCCGCGCGTGCCGAACCTCGAGCACGCCCGCGACATCCTCTTCGGCCTGCGCTTCGGGCTCGACCTCTACTGCAACGTGCGACCAGTGGTCTGCCTCTCCGATCGCCTCATGCCGCTCCGCGGAAAGACCGCCAAAGACTGCAATTTCGTGGTCTTCCGCGAGAACACCGAGGGCATCTACGTGGGCATGGGCGGGCAGTTCAAACGCGGCACGCCCGACGAAATCGCCATCAACGAAGATGTCAACACACGCAAGGGCGTCGAGCGCGTCATCCGCGCCGCCTTCGACTACGCCGTCCAGAACGGCCGCAAGCGCGTGCACATGGCCGACAAGTCGAACGCCATGAAGCACGCGCACGAGCTCTGGTACCGCGTGTTTTTCGAGGTCGCGCGCGAGTACCCGCAGATCGAGGCGAAGCACGTCTACGTCGACGCGATGTGCCTCTATCTCGTGCAGGACCCGGCGATGTTCGAGGTCGTCGTCACCTGCAATCTCTTCGGCGACATCGTCACCGACCTCGGCGCGGGGCTCCAAGGCGGGCTCGGCATGGCCGGCAGCGGCAACATCCACCCGGGCCGCGTGAGCATGTTCGAGCCGGTGCACGGCAGCGCGCCCCCGCTCGCCGGCAAGGACGTCGCCAACCCGCTCGCGACGGTGCTCACCATCGGCATGATGCTCTCGCACCTCGGCTGGCCAGAAGAAGAGGCGCGGCTCACCGAGCTCGTGCGCGAGGCGGTCGAGTCGGGGAACTGCACGCGCGACGTCGGCGGCTCGCTCGGCACGCGCGCGACGGGCGACTGGCTCGTCGCGCGGCTGCGCGGCTGACATCTCGCGGCACACGAGCGCGCGGCGACGTCAGCGCTCTTCGCCGACGCGTGCGCGGTCGATCGTCGCGGGCAGCGCGAAGGGCCAACCGGCGGACGGATCGCGCAAGTAGCGGTAGCGCGCGAGGTGCGTGATCACGCGGCGCACGTAGTTGCGCGTCTGATCGACGGGGATGCGCTCGACGAAGCGCGCGAGGTCGTCGTCGGGGATCGCGCGCAGCCAGCGACGCACGCGCGGCCCGCCCGCGTTGTAGGCGGCGATCGCGAGCGGCCACTGCTCGCCGAACGCGCGCAGGAGCGACGCGTGGTACGCGGCCGAGAGGCGGATGTTGGTCTCTGGCTCGAAGAGGCGCGCGCGATCGAAGGGCGCGACGCCGATGCGCTCCGCGATGCGGCGCCCGGTCGAAGGCAGCATCTGGAGCAGACCGATCGCGTCGGCATAGGAGACCGCGTCGGGGTCGTAGCCGCTCTCCTGACGCATGATCGCGTAGAGGTAGTCGTCGGGGAGCGACTCCGCGCGCGCTGCGTCGCGCACCGCGTCGGCCCACGGCCGCGGATAAGCGGCCTCCCAGAGCCACGCGTCGTCGGCGCCGGGCGCGCGAGAGAGCACCGCGCGCTGCGCGACGAGCCGATGCGCGCGTGCGGCGTCGCCGAGGCGCAAATACAGGGACGAGAGCGCCTCGAGATCGCGGCCCGCGGGCGCCGTGCGTCGCAGCGCGTCTTCGTCGCGGCGCACGAGCGCGAGCGCATCGTCGTCGAGGCCGAGCGCCACGTAGAGCGCGGCAGCGGGCGGCAGCGCGAGCGGCGGAAGAAGAGATGGAATCACAGAAGAGGGTGACGACGGGACCGGTGCGCCGACATCCTCGCCGAGCGCATCGAGGCGCGCACGCGCGAGCAGCGCGTACCAGTGCAGCGCTTCGGCGGCGATCGCGTCGCGGTAGTGCGCGATGGCACCTGCGCGATCGTTGGCGCGCTCGGCCGCGCGTCCCGCCCAGTAGTGCCCGCGGCCGCGCACCAAGCCGCCGGTCCCGCTCGCGGCATAGGCCGCGAACGCGGTGCGCGCGTCCGCAAAACGCCCCGCGTCGAGCTGCGCGAACGCGAGCTCCGCACGTGCCGCACGCGCCTCGTCGGGCGCACGCGACGCGCGCGGTCCGCGTACGAAGCGCTCGAGACGCGGCACGCCATCGCGCGCTCCCGAGCGCAGCGCGAGCAACCCGGCGAGATACTCGGCCTCCGCGGCTTCTCGCGCATCCGGATGCGCACGCACGAGCTGCGTGTACGCGCGGATCGCGCCTGCGTCGTCGTCCGATCGGGCGAGCGCCCGTGCGGCATGAAACGCGTCGGCCACCGCCGTCGGTCCGCCGAGCGACGCCGCCTGCGCGAGCACGCGCGCCGCCTCCGGGTAGCGCGCGCGGGTGCCGTAGAGCGCCATACCGCGCACGTGGAGCAGACGCGCCCGCAGGCTGCGCGACGCCGCACCGCGACCTCGGGCAAAGCGCACGCCTTCGAGCTCCGCGAGCGCGCGCTCGTGCTGGTGCGCGCGCGAGAGCTGCTCGGCCCGCGCGACGTGTTCCGCGACGTCGAGACGCGCCGTCGTCCCCGTGCGCTCGAGCGCGGCGAGGCGCGCCCGTGCGACGGCGTCCTTCGGATGATCCGGCCGCGCGAGGACGAGCGCCCGCAGCACGCGCGCCGCCGCAGCGCGCTGCCCGTCTTCGGCGAGAAGCGCAGCGAGCTGAAACTGCTCGTGAAACGCACGCGGCCCCGCCGCTTGCGCCGCTGCGCGCTGCGCTGCAACCGCCGCCGCACGCTCACCCGCTGCGCGCGCACACACCGCCCGCTGTGCGTGCGCGGAAACCGACGGCGCGGGCAGCGCCGCGAGCAGCGGCTGCGCCTCCGCGCAGCGCCCCGCCTGCGCGAGCAGCACCGCGCGCCTCCGCGCTGCGTCCTTCGCGACGGCGTCCGGCAGCCCTTCACTCTGAGCGAATGCATCGGCGGCCTCGCCCGCACGCCCGAGCCGCTCGAGCAGCCGCCCGCGCAAGTAGCGCGCAGGCGCCGTCTCGCGGTCCGCGGCAGGCAGCGCGTCCAGCATCGTGACGGCCTCTTCGTGCTTCGCTGCGCGCACGAGCACGACGAGTGGCGCCGGGATGATGGTCGCTTCGTCGATATCTGCCGATGGCGCGTTTGCAGCGTGATCTGCGTCCCGAACGTCCTGCGCACGTGCGCGTGTCCCATCGCGCATCGCTGCGACGGCGCACACGACGCCGACAAACGTCGCAAACGCACGCGCGCGCAGCCCGGCCACGCGCGCAGCCTGCGAGTCGATGTCGATGCGCGCAATGCATGACCGCGCCCGAAACGTGCCTCACGACGGCACGCGACGTGCGCCCGCACGACGCTTCGCGTACGTTGCGCGCCGCATGTCGGCTCGCCGCCTCGCCTTCGCTTTCGCGCTGCTCGCCTCGAGCGCCCTGCCCTTCGCGGCGGGCTGCTCACCGAGCATCGGCGACACCTGCGGCGTCTCGACGGACTGCGACATCAACGGCACGCGCATCTGCGATCTCGCGCAGCCCGGCGGCTACTGCACGATCCGCGGCTGCGACGTCGGCACCTGCCCCGACGGCGAGGCGAGCTGCATCCAGTTCCGCGCCGACGAGCCGCGCCTCGCGGACTCCTTCTGCATGGCGGTCTGCGACTCCGACGGCGACTGCCGCAACGACGAGGGCTACCGCTGCGTGCGGGCCGCCGACGTCAGCGGCG
>Ga0172372_10008694_pt1 | contig 13336 bp, 10 predicted proteins | sample LakKiv5m_2_FD_114544 | JGI IMG/M metagenome (GOLD analysis project Ga0172372, IMG submission 114544) | Freshwater microbial communities from Kabuno Bay, South-Kivu, Congo - kab_092012_9.5m | ecosystem: Environmental > Aquatic > Freshwater > Lake | place: Democratic Republic of the Congo...
GGTTGACCGGGGCCAGGATGATCAGCGGCAGGCGCTCGGAGTCGGTCGCCCGTTGCCCCTCGACGCGCACGAGATCCTCCGCCAGGCGCAGATCGGCCACGACCAGGTCGAAGGGCCGCTGCGCATTGGCCGCCTCGAGCAGCAGCATCCGCGCCGAGGAACCCTCCGAGGTCGTCTCGAGGTAGTTGTCGCCGCCCAGCATGCGCGCCACCGCGGCACTCGACGTCGGACTCGGGTCGGCGATCAGGACGCGCAGGGCGCTCGGCACGGGCACGCTCTCCTCGGCCGCAACCTCGCTCACGCGTGCGAGCTGCAGCTTGAAGCCGAAGGTCGAGCCGACGCCCTCCTCGGTCTTCACGAACAGGGTGCCGCCCATCGCCTCCACGATCTGGCGCGAGATGGCCAGGCCGAGGCCGGTACCGCCGTACTTGCGCGAGCGTGAGGCATCGACCTGCGAGAACGGCTGGAACAGGCGATCGAGACGGTCCTGCGGGATGCCGATGCCGGTGTCCTGGACCTCGAAGCGCACGCGCGCGCGGTTCTCCAGCTCCTCCTCGAGGGCGACGCGCAGCACGATCTCGCCGCGCGCGGTGAACTTCAGGGCGTTGCTGAGCAGGTTGAGCAGCACCTGGCGCAGGCGCGCGGGGTCACCCTGCAGCGCCGAGGGGACGCGCTCGTCGAGCTCCAGGCACAGCTCGAGGCGCTTCTCCGCGGCCACGATCGAGACGGTGTCCAGGCACTCGTGCACGATCTTCTGCGGATCGAAGGGGATCGTCTCGACCTCGTAGCGACCGGCCTCGCCCTTCGAGAAGTCGAGGATGTCGTTGATGATCGAGAGCAGGCCCTCGGCCGAGCGGTGGATCGTCTGGCCGTATTCCTTCTGCTCGCTCGACAGCGGCGTGTCGAGCAGAGCTGGGTCATGCCCAGCACCCCGTTGATCGGCGTGCGGATCTCGTGGCTCATGGTCGCCAGGAACTGCGACTTCGCCACGCGCGCCGCCTCGGCGCGCTTGACCTCGGCCTTGAGCTGCTGATCGCGCAGCTCGATCTGCGTGATCATGTGGTTGAAGGTGTCCACCAGGAGGCCGATCTCGTCCTCCGAGCGACGCACGGCGCGGATCGAGTAGTCCTTGCGCGTCGAGATCGCGTTGGCGGCATGGGCCAGATCGAGCAGCTGGTCGGAGAAGCGGTGGTGGATGCGGCGCGCCAGCCCCAGCGTGATCAGGGCCGAGACGCCGGCCAGGACGAGGAACAATCCGCCGTGCGTGCGCGTGCGCGCCACGAGTTCCTCGGCCGAGCCGCGCACCTCGACGGTGCCGAGCGAGCGGGCCGCGCGGAAGACCTCGCGCTGGACCACGGGCTCGAGCCACGCGAGCAGGCCCTCGGTGGTGCTCCGCTGGCAAGCGCCGAGTTCGTTGCCGGCCGGATCGAGCAGGCGCACGCTGACGAGGCGCACATCGCTGCCGAAGGCCTGCAGGCCGGCCAGGTCCGGCTCGGGACTCGGGTGCTCGGGGCTCTGCCATTGCCAGGCGAGCTTCTCGGCCTGCGCCGTGCAGTGCTCGGTCAGCTCGAGGCGCTGGTTGAACAGGTCGCCCAGCACGTAGACGAGCGCCGACACGCACAGGCTCGCCAGTCCCACCGACATGAGGGACACGGTGAGGCGCTGGCGGAGCGTGAAGAGGCGCCGGGAGCGGCGCTGCTGAGGATCGGAGGCGGCCAAGGGGGGAAGTGCGAGTCCTGTAATGTCGACCGTTCCCGGCCTCGGGCCTGAACCCGGCGTCCGGAACCGGGACCCGTGGTGAACCCATTTCCCGCACGCCGACTCAGGTCCGTCGCGGCCGTCGGCCGAGCAACTACCCCATGTCCTTCCGTCCCGAGGCCTCGACCAGCGACCGGCGCGTGGCGCTGCGCCAGACCGTCGCCTACCGCCTCGATGTGGTCACGCGGGAGGGCGAGGTCGGCTGCCTGCTCGATCTGTCGCTCACGGGCATGCGCGTGCGCTTCAAGTGCGCGCTCGACGCCAGCCGCACGCACGAGCTCACGCTCGAGTTCCCGCGCTGGGTCGAACTCGGCGAGGGGGTGAGCCTGCGCGGTCGCTTCGCCTGGATGAAGCAGCGCGAGAACGGCGTCCAGGAGCTCGGCTTCGCCTTCGACGGCATCGGCCGCAAGGAGCAGAGCGTCCTGAGCGTCCTGATCCAGCGCCTGGCCGACGCCCAGGCCGAAGACCTGGCCTGAAGGGGTCGTGAAGACCCCCCCGGCCGCCTGCGAGCTCGGCCGGAGGCGCCGTGGCGTCGTTGCGCCGATTCCGAGGCACGCAGCGCCCTGAACTCGCGCGCGCTCGCCACGGCGGCCGGAATGGGGGACGTCAGCGGGCGCAGGGCGGGCGCGCGCCGGGGACCCGGGCCCTTTTGCCGCGGTCTTGCCCGATCCACCGCGACGGCCGGTTCCAGCGGCTCCTTCCGGCGCTAGGCTATGTCCCCGGGGGGACGCTCGCGCGGGCCTCCCCGACCCCTTTCCCTTGTTGCCCATGATCGCCTCGTTCCTGCTCACCTTCGTCACCGTCCCCGTTCCCGCCCCGGTTTCCGCTGTCCACTGGTTCCAGGAGGACGCCGAGGCCGACGCCCAGATCGCCGCGGCCGGCAAGGACACGGCCAAGCTCATGGAGCTCGCCGCCAGCCTGAAGACGGCCGGCAAGGACGACGCCGCCAAGAAGGCTCTGAAGAAGGTCATCGAGTTCGACCCGAACCACGAGACGGCGCGCAAGGAGCTGCGCCACCACAATTACGACGGCAAGTGGTTCGAGAGCTATGCCGAGCTCTCCAAGTACCGCCGCGAAGAGACGGCGAAGATGAAGGAGAAGGGCCTGGTCAAGTGGAAGGACCAGTGGGTGCCCGAGGCCGACAAGCCCTTCATGGACATGGGCTGGGAGAAGACCGACAAGGGCTGGGTCAACCCGGTCGAGGTCGCGCGCGAGAAGCAGACCGCCGAGCTGCGCGCGTCCGGCCACGAGTTCCGCGCCGACGACTCGACCTGGATCGCGCCGGCCGAGATGGACAAGTGGCGCCAGCTCCTGTGGAAGTGCGGCGACGAGTGGCTCGACATGGCCAAGGCCGACGAGTTCCACTCGAAGATCGGCCAGTGGTGGCAGCTCGACGGCGCGCACTTCGTGACCGTCTCGACCACCGACTGGATGGGCGCCAACGACGCGCGCGCGATCGCCGAGCAGACCTACCCCGAGCTGAAGCGCCTGTTCGGTCTCGACCCGGCCAAGAAGCCGGCCTTCTTCGTCCTGAACAGCATCGACCAGTACAACAAGTTCAGCGCCGGCGACCAGGAGCTGCAGCTGCCGCCCTCGGAGACCGAGGGCTTCTCCTCGCTGCACCACGCCTACTTCGCCGACGCGCTCTTCGATCCCTCTACCAACCCGCCGCAGTTCGTCGGCGGTGGCGTCGCCTACTGGGACCGCAAGGGCCAGGCCGCCGGCTGGGGCCCGTTCGCCGTGCGCTTCGCGGCCGCGCAGAGCTTCATCGAGGCGATCGATCCCTCCTGGAACGCCGTGGCCGAGCTGATCGCCTCGGCCGCGGGCGGCGCGCAGCCGAACCCGGGCGCCTTCTGGACCGAGAAGCGCATCCCGCGCTGGCTGCGCTACGGCGCGGCCTCGTATGTCGAGCGCTTCATGAAGATGCCGGCCGACGAGGGCGGCAATCCGTGGGCGACGCGCGAGTGGTCGATGGCCGACCTGAAGACGAAGGGCGGCCTGCGCAAGCTAGAGGACCTGTTCGCCTTCCCGCTCGACCTGAACGACATCGACGGCTCGATGCGCATCTACCACGAGGCCGGGCTGGTGGTCTCCTTCCTGCTCGACGGCGCGGACGGCGACAAGAAGCTGAAGACGAAGCACGACGCCTTCAAGGCCGCGCTGAAGGCGACGCCCTTCGACCGCAAGAAGCTCGACGAGGCCGTCAAGGACCTGCAGGACGAGCTCGCCAAGAACGAGAAGGACATCCGCAAGTTCGGCGGCCTGTAGGCCGGCCACGGTCTCACGCGCGGGCCGCGCTCCTCCGGGACGGGGGAGCGCGGCCCGCGCGCTTGCGGCATACTCGCAGCGTGGAGTACGACCTCGCCGTGATCGGTGCCGGGCCGGCCGGCTCGGCCGCCGCGGCCGCGGCGCTCGCGCGCGGACTTTCGGTGGTGGCGCTCGATGCCGCGCGCTTTCCGCGCGTGAAGCCCTGCGCGGGCGGACTGACGACGAAGGCCCTGCGCGCGCTGCCGGCGCCGCTCGCCGGGCTCGCGCGCGGCAGCTTCCGCGCCTTCGAGTTCAACGCCTGGGGCGGGCGGCGCACGCGCTTCTCGTTCCGCGCGCCGGTGCTGACGATGGTCTCGCGGCCGGAGCTCGATCAGGCGCTGCTCGAGCAGAACCGGGCCCGGCCCGGCTTCGAGTTCCGTGACGGCACGCGCCTGCGCTCGATCGAGTGGTCCCAGGGGCGGTTCCGGCTGCGCACCGGGCAGGGCGAGCTCATCGCGCGCCAGCTGGTGGGGGCCGACGGTGCGAACGGTCTCGTGCGGCGCGTCTTCCCGCTCGGGGCGCCGCGCGGCCGCGCGGTCGCGGTCGAGGTGAACCTGCCGGCCGAGTCGGTCACGCGCCAGCCTGTCGAGACCCCCTGCTTCGACTTCGGCGTCCTGCCGCGTGGCTACGGCTGGGTCTTCCCGAAGGAGGGGCTCGTCTCGGTCGGGCTCTACTCGCTGGCCGGAAGCCACGCCGACCTGCGCGCACAGCTCGTGGCCTACCTCGCCGCGAAGGGCCTGCGCGTGACGGGCGATCCGCTGGCGCACTTCGAGGCCCACACGATCCCGCTCGGCGGCCATGGTCTGCGCGCCAGCGCGGTGCCCGTGTATCTCGCGGGCGACGCCGGTGCGTTCGCCGACGCGCTCACCGGCGAGGGCATCTACCATGCGCTCGCCAGCGGACGTGTGGCCGGCGAGCTGGCGGCTGACGTGGCCGCAGGGCGTGCGGCCGCGCGCGACTATCCGCGCCGCCTCGCACGGCCCGTGCTGGGCGACACGCGCTGGAGCTGGCGCCTTGCGACGCTTTTCTACGCATACCCGGTGCTGGCCCTGCGGCTGCTCGCGCACTCGCCGCTCGGTCAGGTGCTGGTGCACGGCACGGGCGGCGGCGCCACCTTCAGCGAGTGCCTGCGCAGCGCGCCGCTCCTGTGGCTGCGCACGCTGCGCGAGGCCAGCGTGGCCCGTGCGGGCATCCCGTGAGCGCGCGTCTGCGCCTCGTCGTCGGCCTCACGCTCGTGGTCGGCGGCTGGACGGGGAACTGGGCGCTCTCCGGGCTTCGCACGCACGTCCTGTTCTTCCCGCTGTGGCTCGGCGCGATCCTGGCCCTCGACGGCTGGCTCGCGCTCACGCGTGGCAGCTCGCCTGCTTCGCGCTCGCCGCGTGGCTTCGCGGCGATGTTCCTCGTTTCACTGCCGCTGTGGTGGGCCTTCGAGCTCGCCAACGAGCGTCTGGCCAACTGGCGCTACCTCGGGCGCGAGCACTTCTCCGACCTCGAGTACGCGCTGCTCGCCTCGCTCTCGTTCTCGACCGTGGTGCCGGCCGTGCTGCTCTTCGCCGAGTGGGCGCACGGCGCGCGCTGGCTCGCGCGCTGCGCGCGCGGGCCGCGCCTCGTGGCCACGCCGCGCCTGTGCGCGTGGCTGTTCCTGGCTGGCCTCGCGCAGCTCGCGGCCTGGATCGCCTGGCCGCGCGTGGCCTATCCGCTGGTGTGGACCTCGGGCGTGTTCCTGCTCGAGCCGCTGCTCTTCCTGCGCGGGCGGCGCGGGTTGCTGTCCGATCTCGCGCGCGGCGACTGGCGTCCGTGGCTGGCGCTGTGGAGCGGGGGCCTCCTGTGCGGCTTCTGCTGGGAGCTGTGGAACGCCTTCTCGTACCCGAAGTGGATCTACGACATCCCCGGTTTCGCCGAGCCGCGCCTGTTCGAGATGCCGCTGCCCGGCTACCTCGGCTATCTGCCGTTCGCCCTGGTGGTGTACCAATGGAAAGAGCTCTGGCTCGGCGAGCCAGAGCTCCTGCGAGAAGCGCGACGGATGGGCTAGCGCCAGGCTCCGCCGATCCAGACGTAACCGCGCAGGTGCTGGACCCAGTGACCCGGGACCCACACCACGTCGGCGCTGGGCGGCAGCACGTAGTGACCGGCCGACCAGACCCACTGACCGTCCTGGCGCGTGTGCTCGCCGGCGACCCACACGTGGGCCGTGCTCGGCGCGCTCGGGCGCTGCTCGAGGACCAGCGTCGGCGTGGACGGCGGCGTCGAGCCCTCGAAGTACTCGGGCCCGGAGAACGAGCCCGCGGACGAGCTCGAGAACGTGTGCGACGAGCTGTCCCGCACCGCGGCCGTGTGCTGGCCGGAGGAACCCGAGGACAGGCACGAAGACTGGGTGAAGACGAGAACGGCTGCGAGGGCCAGCCACGTGGACCGCATGGAGATCATGATTTTTCCCTTCCGTTGGCCACGCCACGAGGCGTGACTCCTGACATTCCCGCGCCCCGATTCGGCCAGTCCGAGCCCCGATCTTGATCGCGCGCAGCAGGTTCCGCCGGGGCGGAAAGAAGTGCCCGCGCCCCGGCCCTTGATCCTCCCGCGCGTGGGCCGGATCATCACCCGCGTGCGTCGCCACGGCCGTGTCATCCGCCTGCGTGAGGAGAAGCTCGAGGAGTACGTGCGTCTGCACCGCGCGGTCTGGCCCGGCGTGCTCGCGAAGCTGAGCGCCTGCCACGTGCGCGACTACACGATCTACCTGCGGCGCCTCGACGACGGTCGCCTGTACCTCTTCTCGACCTTCGAGTACCACGGCGACGACTTCGCCGCGGATCAGGCACGCATCGCCGCCGATCCGGTCACACAGGACTGGTGGAAGCTCACCGATCCCTGCCAGGAGCCGCTCGACTCGCGCGCGCCCGGCGAGTGGTGGAGCGAGCTCGAAGAGGTCTTCCATCTCGATTGACCCCGACCCACCCATGAAGACCCTGCTCTTGCTCGCGGCCGCCACGCTCTCCTCCGCTCAACCGGGACCGCAGCAGGCGGCGCCGCACGCGGCCCTCGTGCCCGCCGAGCGGCTGGCCGAGCCGTGGTGGAAGGAGCGCTTCGAGGCCTGCAACCGGCGCCTGGCGCAGGGCGACGTCGAGCTCCTGTTCCTCGGCGACTCGATCACCCAGGGCTGGGAGGGCGAGGGCAAGGCCGTGTGGGACGAGCTCTACGGCGCACGCAAGGCCGTCAACCTCGGCTTCAGCGGCGATCGCACGCAGCACGTCCTGTGGCGGCTCGAGAAGCACGACCTCGAGGCGCTGGCGGCCGCTCCGCCGAAGCTCGTCGTGCTGATGATCGGCACCAACAACTCGAACGGCGCCGACAACACGGCTGACGAGATCGCCGACGGGATCGAGGCGATCGTGGCGAAGCTGCGCGTCGAATTGCCGGCGACGAAGGTGCTCTTGCTGGCGATCTTCCCGCGCAGCGCGCAGGACGACGCGCAGCGCGCGAAGGTCGCCGCGGCGAGCCGGCGCGCCAGCCGCGTGGCCGACGGCAAGCAGGTGCACTATCTCGATCTCGCGCCGGCCTTCCTGGATCCGGACGGGAAGACGCTGCGGCCGGAGATCATGCCCGACTACCTGCACCTCTCGGCCGCGGGCTACCGGCGCTGGGGCGCGGCGATCGAGCCCAAGGTGAAGGAGCTCCTGGGCGAGGGCGGCACCGCTCCGACGGGCGGAAAGTGAGCGGAAGAGCGCGCACGCGCCTCGTGTTCGCGCCCACGCGGCGCGGGCTCCTGTCCTGGTCGCTGGCGGGTGCGGGGAGCGCGTTCCTGCGGCCCGGCGGCGCGCGCCGCGAGTTCCCGGTGCCGGCCGACAAGGGCCTCGCGCCCGCCTGGCTCGCGGCCCTGCGCGAGCGCGGCGCGCCCACGGTCCTGCGCGGACGCGAGCTCGCCTTCGTCGGGCTGCCGGTCGGCGGCATCGGCTGCGGGCAGCTCTACCTCGGCGGCGACGGGCGCCTGTGGCACTGGGACCTCTTCAACCAGCCCTGCGCGCCGGGCGCGAACGCGAGTCACGGGCCGCACTACGCGAAGCCGCTCGTGCCCGAGGCCTCGCCGCTGCGCTTCTCGCTCCTCTGCGAGCGCCGCGGCGGCGGAGCGGCGCTGTCGCTCGGGCCCTCGAGCTTCCCCGTGCTCGAGTTCGCCGGCACCTGGCCGATCGGGACGGTGCGCTACGCGCGTCGCGACCTCGAGGTCGAGCTCGAGGCCTTCTCGCCCTTCGTGCCGACCGAGCTCGAGGACTCGAGCTTGCCCGCCACGGTGCTCGCCTTCCGTGTGACGAACCGCGCGGCGGAGGAGCTCTCCGTGAGCTTGCGCGGCACGCTCGAGAACCTCGTGTGTCGCGCCAGCGACGACGGCACGGCACCCCTCGTGCGCCGCACGCGCGCGCTGGAGGGCGCCGCACACCGCGGTTTCGAGCACGCGGTCGAGCTCGAGCTCGCGCCCGGCGCGCGTCCGGACCTCGTCTTCGAGGACTTCGAGCGCCCGGCCTACGACGGCTGGACGGTCGAGGGCAGCGCCTTCGGTGCGGGCCCGGTCGTGGCGGCCGAGATGCCGGCCTACCAGGGCCGTGTGGGGGCCGAGGGCGCGCGGCTCGCGAACTCGCACCACACGCGCGGCGGCGAGGACATCCCCGCCGGCGACGCGCACGTCGGCACGCTGACGAGCCGCGAGTTCACCATCGAGCGCGAGTGGATCACGCTCTTGCTCGGCGGCGGCGCGCACCCGGGCGGCACCGGCGTCGAGCTCGTGGTCGAGGGCGAGGTCGTCACCGCGCTCACCGGTCGCAACGAGAACCGCCTGACTCCGCAGTCCATCTACGTGGGCGCCTGGGCCGGGAAGAAGGCGCGTCTCGTGCTGCACGATCGCGTCAGCGGTGGCTGGGGCAACGTCGGCGTCGATTCGATCGTGTTCTCCGACCGGCCGCGCATCGAACCACTGGAGCAGCGCGGCGACCACGGCACGCTGGCGCTCGGGATCCTGGGCGACGGCGCGGACGTCGAGCTCGTGCTGCCGAGTGGCGAGGCCTTCGATGCGGGTTCGCAGGAGGCGGCCGAGAGCGCCACGCTCGCGCGCACGTTGCGCCTCGCGCCCGGCGCCAGCGGCACGGTCACCTTCGTGCTCGCCTGGCACTTCCCCGTGCCCTGGCGCGATTCACTCGGGTTCCTCGCCGGCATCGAGACGAAGCGCCGGCACTACGCCGCGCGCTTCGCGGACGCGGCCGCGGTGCTGGCCGAGGTCGCGGGCCGCGCCGACGAATTGCTCGGGCGCACGCGCCTGTGGCGCGACACCTGGCACGACTCGAGCCTGCCGCACTGGTTCCTCGAGCGCACCTTCGCGAACAACTCGACGCTGGCGACCTCGACCTGCTACCGCTTCGACGACGGGCGCTTCCACGGCTGGGAGGGCGTGTACTGCTGCCCCGGCACGTGCACGCACGTGTGGCAGTACGCGCAGGGCCCGGCGCGGCTCTTCCCGGCGCTCGAGCGCGATCAGCGCGAGCGGGTCGACTTCGGCCTCGCCTTCCGCGCGGACTCGGGCCAGATCGACTACCGCGCCGAGGCCGCGCGCGAGCTCGCGGTCGACGGACAGGCCGGCACGATCCTGCGCGCGTACCGCGAGCACACGATGTGCGGCGACGACGCCTTCCTGCGGCGTCTGTGGCCGCGCGTGAAGCAGGCGCTCGAGCTCCTGCTGGCGCGCGATCCCGACCAGGACGGGATCCAGGACGGCGCGCAGTACAACACGCTCGACACGGCCTGGTGGGGGAAGATCGCCTGGACGAGCTCGCTCTACCTCGCGGCCGTGCGCGCGGGCGAGGCCATGGCCGAGGAGCTCGGCGACGGCGCCTTCGCCGCGCGCTGCCGCACGGTGCGCGAGCGCGGCGCAGTGTCTCTCGTGCGCGAGCTCTTCAACGGCGAGTACTTCGTGCAGCGCGTCGACCCCGCGCATCCCGAGTCGAACTCGACCGGCGACGGCTGCCACATCGACCAGGTCTTCGGTCAGGCGTGGGCGCATCAGGTCGGCCTCGGCCGCATCCTGCCCGAGGCCGAGACGCGCTCGGCCCTGCGCGCGCTGTGGACGTACTCGTTCGCGCCCGACATCGGGCCGTACCGGAAGTACATGCAGGACCGCATCGCCGGTGGACGCTGGTACGCGCTCCCGGGCGAGGCGGGGCTCCTGATGTGCACCTGGCCGAAGGGCGGCGAGGCGAGCGCCATCGGCCAGGGGCAGGATGCGTGGGCCGTGGGCTACTTCAACGAGTGCATGAGCGGCTTCGAGTACCAGGTCGCGGCGCACATGCTGCACGAGGGGCTGGTGACCGAAGGCCTGGCGATCGTGCGTGCGATCCACGAGCGCTACACGCCGCTGCGCCGCAATCCCTACAACGAGGTCGAGTGCGGCGACCACTACGCGCGCGCGATGGCGAGCCACGGCGTGTACCTCGCGGCCTGCGGCTTCGAGCTCCACGGGCCGAAGGGGCACCTCGGTTTCGCGCCGAAGCTCTCGCCCGAGGATTTCCGCTGCGCCTTCGTCGGGCCGGAGGGCTGGGGCAGCTACGCGCAGAAGGACGGTGGCGACGCTTTCCAGGCTTCGCTCGAGCTGCGCCACGGGCGCCTCCGGCTCGTCACGCTGCGCGTCGGCGGCACGCCGCGCGCGAGCGCGCCACGCGTGCGGGCGCGCGTCGGGCAGCGTGAGCTCGCGGCGAGCGTGACCCCCGAGCCCACGGGCGCGCTGGTGCACTTCGCCGAGCCGCTCGCGCTCGCTGCGGGCGAGACGCTCGTGCTCGAGCTCGGCGGCTGAGGCGCTTCAGCCGGCCTCGTCGTGGGCCGCCTGGCAAAGGCGCAGGGCTTCGGTACCGATGGGGGCGAAGAACCAGTCGGGACCCAGGGCGGAATCGGCCGCGGGCGCGGCCACGACGCCGAGCTCGACGCGCCGCGCGGCCTGGAGGCGCAGCGCGATGCCGCGCGTGCCGAGCGCGAGGCCGAAGACGATCCCGCTCGAGCGCCGCACCAGCGCCGCGCGCCCGTGCACGACCCACGCGCAGCGTGTCGGCAGGCCCGCGTCGAGCTGCTCCCACAGGAACTCGACCAGATCGGGATGCGCACCGAGCTGATACCGGTCGACGCTGGCCGGCGCTGCGCTAGCGACGTAGCCGGGCAGACGCTCGCTGGCGGCGAGGAAGGCCAGCACTGCGGCATTGCGCGGATCGTCGTTCGCGACGCGCTCGCGTCCGCCCATCGCTCAGGCCTTCTTGGCCGGCGCCGCGCCGCGGAACATCAGCCAGCCGAGCAGCGCGAGCAGGCCGAGGCCGACGAGGTCGGTCGCGCCCGCGAACAGGCCGTCGAGCTCGAGCAACCCGGACAGGAACGCGAGCGGCGGATACAGGCCGAGGTCCTTGTCGTAGCCCGGCAGGAAGGTCAGCGCGGCCGCGAGGATCCCGAGGATCGAGGCGCCGGCGATCAGGCCCGAAGAGTACAGCACGCCCTCGGGCTCGTCCTCGGCGTCCGGCTCGCGCTTGTAGGCCTTGTCGGCCAGCTTGCGCACGAGTCCGCCGAGGAACACCGGCATCGTCGCCGCGAGCGGCAGGTACACGCCGACCGCGAAGGTCAGCGAGCGCACGCCGAGCAGCTCCATGAAGAGCGCGATCGCCACGCCGAGCAGGATCAGGTTCCACGGCAGGCGCCGATTCAAGAGCCCGTCGATCACCGTCGACATCAGCTTCGCCTGCGGCGCGCGCAGCTTGCCGGCGCCGATGCCGTCCTCGCGCAGGTAGCGGGCTTCCTTCGAGGCCGGATCGACCAGATAGATGCCCTCGGGTGCGTCCGCGGCGAGCTCCTCGCGCGCGAGCTTCACGAAGGCGTACTCCGCGCCGTCCGCCAGGCTCGTCACGCGCGTGGCCGCGGCGACCTTCTCGGCCGCGACGACGAAGGGCGTGACCGGCTTCTCCTCGGTCTGCGAGAGGTTGAGCAGGTACGCCGTCCAGCCGACCGCCAGCACCGAGGCGAGGACGCCGACGAGCAGGGCGAGCTGCTGCTTCACGGGCGTCGCGCCGAGCAGGAAGCCCGTCTTCAGGTCCTGCGAGCACGTGCCCGCGTTCGAGATCGCGATGCACACGACCGCGCCGACCATCAGCGCGAGCTTGGCGTAGCCCGGGCCCTCCCAGCCGACCAGCAGGAACGCGCCGCAGGTCGCCATCAGGACGCCGATCGTCATGCCCGAGAGCGGGCATGACGAGCTGCCGACCTCGCCCGTGATGCGCGAGGAGACGACCGAGAACAGGAACCCGAGCACGAGGATCAGGAGCGCCCCGAGCAGGTTCATGCCGAAGGCCGGCACGAGCCAGATGAAGCCCACGATCGCGAGGGCGCCGCCGATCAGGACCGGCGTCGGGGTGTCGCGGTCGGTGCGCTCGGCCGAGGCCTGGCTCGCGCCGCCGCCGGTCAGGCTCTTCAGCGAGGCCGAGATGGCCGAGACGATCGAGGGCAGCGCGCGCACGAGCGCGAAGAGACCGCCGGTTGCAACCGCGCCGGCGCCGATGTGGCGCACGTAGTTGCTCCACACCTGGCCGGGCGACATCTCGCTCACGAGCAGGGTCGCCGGCGCGAGCGGGGCCGCGAGCCCGCTGCCGAACAGCACGATCATCGGGATCAGGATGAAGCTCGCGAGGACCGAGCCGGCGACCATCATCACGCTCGTGCGGTAGCCGATGATGTAGCCCACGCCGAGCAGCTCGGGCGCGAAGTCGCACTCGGCCGCGGCGCCGCGGAAGCGGTGGAACTCGTAGGCGAAGGTGCCCTTCACGCCGCCGAAGAAGGCCTGCAGCGCCTTGAAGGCCGCGCCGACGCCGAGGCCGACGAAGACCTTCTTCGCCGAGGTGCCGCCGCGCTCGCCGGCCAGGATGATCTCGGCGCAGGCTTTCCCCTCGGGATAGCGCAGGACGCCGTGCTCCTTGACGATCAGGTAGCGCCGCAGCGGCACCATCATCAAGACGCCGAGCAGGCCGCCCGTGAGCGCGATCAGCGTGGTGAGCCCGACCTCGAGCGGATAGCCGAGGAAGATCAGGGCCGGCACCGAGAACACCACCGCGGCCGCGACCGATTCCCCGGCCGAGCCGGTGGTCTGCACGATGTTGTGCTCGAGCACCGCGCGCTGGTCTTTCCTGCGCTTGATGGCCCATGCCGCCAGCACCGCGATCGGCACCGAGGCCGAGGTCGTCAACCCGACGCGCAGCGCGAGGTAGGTCGA
>Ga0172372_10008698_pt1 | contig 13333 bp, 11 predicted proteins | sample LakKiv5m_2_FD_114544 | JGI IMG/M metagenome (GOLD analysis project Ga0172372, IMG submission 114544) | Freshwater microbial communities from Kabuno Bay, South-Kivu, Congo - kab_092012_9.5m | ecosystem: Environmental > Aquatic > Freshwater > Lake | place: Democratic Republic of the Congo...
CACGGTGAAGTTCAGGTAGGCGAGGCACATCTCGTCGGTCGTCTGCTCGCCCCACCGGACGGGCTTGGGCGGCGAGTTCGGGTTGCGCGGGTTGTCGGCGGAGTTGTCGTAACGGGCTTCGAGCGTGACCTTCGAGCCGCGCGGGAGCTTCACCGGCTCCTTGAATGCGTAGCTCATCTGCCAGTTGAAGTCCCACTCCGGCACATGGACGAGCGGCAGCTCCTTCCCGTCCGGCAGCGTGGCGAAGACCTTCATCTCGCGGCCCAGCAGGTGCATGTGCGGCATCACGCTGCGCAGGGTCACGTCCGACGGCACGGGCATGGTGGAGGTGATGCGATGGTCGGCGTCGCCGGCGGGGATGTTCACGCGGCCGGCGAGCGGGAAAAGCCGGGCGCGCTTGTCCACCGGGCCTTTCGCGAAGTAGAGGCCGACCTGCGTGCGGTCAGTCTCGGGCTTGCCGTTCAGGTTGTAGTGGACCTGGATGACAACGTCGGAACCTTTCGGCACCGGCACGGCCACGCCATCGGGCAGGCGGCGCGCGACGTTTCCGGGTGCCCAGCCGCCGATTTGTCCGGCGGAGGGAAAGCCCACACCGCCGCCGGTGCGGTAGCCGGGGCCGGGGTCTTTGGCGTCCAACTCGCGGGCCTTGCCGGAGACATCGAGGTGGACAAGGACGTGGTGGACGACGCGGCGGTTGCCGGGATGAATCTCGACGGCGGACAGCCACTTGTCCTCCGTGAAGCCGGTCGGGATGACGAAGTTGCGGTAAATGTCCCGGCCCTCGGCGGGCACCGTGTAAGCCTCGGGCATCGAAATGATGAGGTCGGGTTCGCCGTTGCGCCAGCCGTCGGGGAACTTTGGCAGCGCGGGGAGGTCGGCGGCATTCCCTTCCTTCGCGCCTTCGGCGGCCCACTGCTTGATGAGGCCGATCTGGTCGTCGGTCAGGCGGCACTCGTCCACGTAAGCCGGGCCGGTTGCGGCCTTCCACGGCGGCATCACGCGCTTCTCGACGACGCTGGCGATGGTCTTCGCGCGCTTGGCGGCATCCACGTAGCTCGTGAGGTTGAACGGTGCGACTTCACCCGCGCGGTGGCATGAGGCGCAGTTGGCGAACAGAATCGGCGCGACATCCTTCGTGAAGGTGAGCGTGTTCGCGGGGCGCGGAGAATAGACCAAGGGTTTGGCGTCTGGCGTCTTGGGTCTGGGGTCGGACTTCGCGCGCGGGACGGCAAGGGCGAGCACCGCGACAAGGGCGAGGCCGAGCAGGAGGCGGAGTTTCATGGGGTCTTGGTTGGGGAAACGGTCTGGATGTGGCAGCCAATGGCTTCAGTGACGCGCTGGGCGACGGGCTTGCCCGCGAGCACGGCGTCAAGCGCGTTGCGCAAGTCGTGCTGCGTGACGGTCTGCCGGCGCGTGCCGTAATCGGCGAACAGGTTGTTGATGCGGCCTTGGTAAGCCGTCTTGCCCACAGCATCGAGCAGGAAGACTTGCGGCGTCCGCGTCGCGCCGAGCGCCTTCACGAGCGCGTGCTGGGAATCGAGCAGCACGGGGCAACGCAGGCCATATTCCGTCGCGTGCTTGCGGGCATCGGCAGCGGTCAGGTCGCGGTCCACATGGGCGAGGTAGATGCCGACTCCCTTCGCCGAGCAGTCGGCGAAGAGCCGGTTGATTTCCGGCGCGAAGGCGTTGGCGATGGGGCAGTCGGGCAAGGTGAAGATGACGACGGTGGCCTTGCGGCCGGCGGCGGGCTTGAGCGGCTCGTGAGTTTGACCGGTCGTGTCCACGAGGCGCACCGGCTCGGCGGCGGAGACTGACAGGACGAAGGCGACGAAAAGGAGGAATGCGAGCCGGTTCATTTGTTCTTCTCCGTGTCCCTCGGCTCGCCTTTGGGAGCCGGCGCGTTGAACATACCCGGTCCCTTCATCGGCGGCAGACCCTTCGGCCCCATCGGTCCCGGCGGCCCCGGCTGGCGATAGCGCTCGCGCATCTCCTTGTTCACGCGCGCGAACTCCTCGCGCTGTTCGGGCGTGAGTTCGGCGGCGATTTCCTCGTGCGAGGCGCGGATGACCTGAAACGTGCGGCCGGCCATCTCGGTGCGCAGTTCCCACATCTCGCGGCCGGTGCGCTGGAGGATGGGCCGGACTTTCTCCGCCTGCTCGGGTGTGAGTTGGAGCCGGCGCTGATATTCCTGTAGAAGGCTCTGCGACATTCGCTCCGGGTTCGTGCGGCCCTCGATGACGCGCTTGACGACCTTGAGCGTGATGACCGTGCCGGTCGCCGCACCGAACGCAAAGAGCGCGACCAGCGCGAGCACCACTTTCCAATGTCGGAGCCAGCTCATTCCTCGAAAATGGGGTCAAAGGTCGCGTCGGCCACGGTGTATTGCTGCGTCCAGCCGGGTGTGGTCACGTCGTAGCTCACGAACAACACGGCGACCATCAGCGCGCCCGCGACGACGAGGCTGCGCAGGGAAAACACTTCCAGCACATCCCACGCAGACGGCGGGGGCGATTCGCCGCCCGCCCAACGTGCGGCAACCCGCGTGGCGAAGCCGAACGGCGCGGCGTCCTCGGCGGGCTTCGGAGCCTGCCGCGCCAGCCGCGCGAGTTTTTGCCAGTTGTCTTTCGGTTCACTCATGGCGCTTCTGTTTCTCAAGTTGCTCAAGCTGCTTCCGCAGTTTCCGACGCGCGCGGAAGGCGCGGACCTTCACGAGCGTCTGGCTCCAGCCGGTCCGCGCGGCGATTTCCGCGACGGAACGCTCTTCCAAGTCCAGCAGCCGGATGACGAGTTGGTCCTCGGGACTGAGCGTCTGCATCAGCTTGCTGACCAGTTCACCCGCGTCCGCCGCCTGCGACGGATGCGGTTCCTGCTCGTTGTGCAGAACGGCATCCAGCACTTCCGCCTCGCGCTCCGACAAATCCGCCCAGCGCCACTCGGGCCGGCGCTTTTGCGCGCGGAGCCGGTCGAGGCAGGTGCTCACGGCCACGCGCGAGACCCAGTGCTCGAACGGCACCTCGCCCCGATACTGCGCGGCGTTGGCAAACACCTTCATAAAAATCTCCTGCGCCAGGTCTTCCTCGTCGAGCCGCCGGGGCAGATGCGCCCGGACGATTTTGATGACGAGCGGGTGGAGATGCTCGACCAGCGCGCGGGCGGCGTCCTCATCACGCTCGCGCACGCGCGCCAGGCAAACCGCGACATCCAAGCCGGGCTGCTCACCCATAAGTCGGTCGGACACGGAACCAGCACAGGACTGGTGACGCTTTGCAGGGTAGCCGGTTACGCGGACGGGAGAAATGAGAAAGCGGTCGAAAGGCAACCCAGGAATTCCCAGCCAGACATCGCACGGGTGGGGCGAGCGTCCCCGCGAGCCGGCTTCCCGCCGACGAAGGGTAGCCCGGCTCGCGAGGACGCTCGCCCCACCGACCGCCAGCAGCCTGGTTTGCACAGTTCCGCGCTCCAAAAGCAAAGCGGGCTGGCGTTGCCGCCAGCCCGCCTGCTCGAAATCAACTCAGCTCACTTCTGCGCGGACTTGGCCGCCACGTCGAAGCACGCCGCCTCCTTCGTGCTGCGCACATACACGCGGCCGTTGCTCACGACCGGCGTGGACCAGCACTTGCCGGTGACGACCTTGGCGCGGCTGACTTCCGTGTAGGCCGAGGGCGTGGCCTCCGCGACGACGAGTTCGCCGGCGTCGGAGAGCGCGAGCACCTGGCCGCCCAGCAGGATCACGTTGCCGGGGCCGAAGCCGGGCTTGCTCCACTTGACCTTGCCGGTGGCCAGCTCGACGCACTTCAACGCGCCGGTGCCGTATTCCTTGAACTGGAACATCCCGTAGAGATGGCCGTCCTTGAAGACCGGCGTGCTCCAGTGGTTGGCGACTTCCTTGTCGCCGGGCGTTTGCCAGAGCTGCTCGGCCTTGAAGGCCGCGCCGGCCTTGCTGACCTTGAACGCGCCGCCGCCCACGCCGTAGCCCGCCGAGCAATACACCACGTCACCCGCCACGACCGGCGTGATGGCCGTCGAGACGTTGAAGCGATACGGGGCCTTCCACAGCAGCTTGCCGTCCGCCGCCGCGACCGACACCAGGCCGCTCTTCATGAAATACACGACCTGCTTCACGCCGTGGATCGTGGCGACCACCGGGGTCGAATGCGTGATGGTCTCGTCCTGCGATTTCCACACGACCGCGCCGGTGTCCTTGTTGAAGGCCAGCAGCGACTGGCCCGCGCCGCCGCCGGCGACGAAGACCAAATTGCCGTCCACCACGGGCGAGGCGGCGTTTTTCCAGGTGATGTTGCGGCCGGCGAACGCCTTCATCAGGTCATGCGTCCAGACCTGCCTGCCGGAGTTCGCGTCGAGGCAGTAGAGGGAGAGGTCCGAGGACAGCACATAAACTTTGCCAGCCACGATGGTCGGCGTGGAGCGCGGGCCGTCGCCGCCGTCATTGCCCGGCGCGCCCGCGTTGCCGCCGCTGTGGCCGTAGGCCGTGCCGCCCACGGGGAACGCCCACGCTTCCTTGCCGGTGTTGGCGTCGAGCGCGATGGCGACCTCGCGGTCCACGCCGCCGACGTTGCGCGTGACCTGCGTGAACGCCTTGCCGCCCGCCACAGTGAACGAACTGAAGCCGCTCGGCGCGGGCACCTTCCACAGCGCCTTCGGCCCGCCGGCGGGCCATTTGGTGGCGATCTTCTCGGTCGTGGAGCCGTCGAGGTTCGGCCCGCGATACTGCGGCCAGTCGGCGGCGTGGACGGTGAGCGCGGCGGCGAGGGAAGTGGCGAAAGCGAAGGTCGTTTTTGTCATGGCGGACGGACGATACGTATGCGGACGAAATTCGCAACGCCGAAAGTCGGTCGCGCCGGCTCGCGTCCGACGCCGGCAAATGTTACGCAGGCGCGGACATGGAACTGCGTGAACTCGCCGAGCGCGTGCTCTTCGCGACGACGCTGGAGGAGAAGCTCCAGTGTCCGGCCGTCGTGACGGACGAGCAGCCCGGCTCCGCGCTCGCCGCGCCTGCGATGCCGGCACGACCGGCGGGACTGGTCTTCAAACCCGGCGGCACCGGCGAGAAGTCCGAGTTCCCCGGCCTACGTCAACTCGGCAACGAGCGCGAGCGAGGCCGCCTGCTGCATTTCTTCGCGAACCACGAGCTGCTTGCCACCGAACTGATGGCGCTCGTGCTCCTGCGCTTTCCCGATGCGCCGGCTGCCTTTCGTCGCGGCGTGCTCCAGACCCTGCGCGATGAGCAGGAGCACACGCGCCTCTACCTCGCGCGCATGAAGGAGTGCGGCATCGCGTTCGGCGAGCTGCCGGTGAGCGGCTACTTCTGGCGCGCAGTGTCCGGCATGGGCAGCCCGATGGACTACGTGGCCGGCCTGAGCCTGACCTTCGAGCAGGCGAACCTCGACTTCGCCCGGCACTTTGCGCGCGGCTTCGCGAAGGCGGGCGACGCGGAGACGGCGGCGTTGCTCGACCGAATTTACCGCGACGAAATCGCGCACGTCGCCTACGGGCTGAAGTGGTTCCGCCGCTGGAAGCAACCGGGGCAGAGCGATTGGGACGCCTTCTGCGCACAGCTCAAGTTCCCGCTCTCGCCACAGCGGGCGAAGGGCGTCGCACTCAACATCGAGGGCCGCCGCGCCGCCGGGCTGGACGCGCAGTTCATCGCGGAGCTGGACGTGTTCGCGCAGTCGAAGGGCCGCACGCCGAGCGTCTTCGTCTTCAACCCGTTCGCCGAGGGCCGCATCGCGCAGGGCAGGTCCTTCACGCCGGTGAAGCAGCAGACGCAGCTCGCCCGCGACCTCGCCGCGCTGCCGATGTTCCTGTGCCGGCAGGACGACGTGGTGCTGGCGGAGCAACGGCCAGCGGTGGAGTTTCTCAGCGGTTTGAAGCAAGCCGGATTTCCACTGCCGGAATTCGTGGCGGGTAGTCGCGTCACCGGGCTTGCTGCGCGCAAACTCGGCCGCCTGCGCCCGTGGGCTTGGGGGCCGGATAGCGTGGAGTTGCTCGCGCCGCTCTTCGGCAGCCTCACCGGCGAGGCGCGCAAGGCGGAGTCTTCCTTCAACGACCGCATCGCGCAGCTCTACTCGAAAGCGTGGAGCGCGGATTTTCTGCGCCATTGGCTCGAAGAGGCTGCGGCGCGCGACAACCTCGTGCCGGCGACTTCCAGTCGCCGCGTTGCGGGTGGTCCGCACGACGCACCCTCGTCCGAGTGGGAGCCAAAGGCGGCGGCTGGAAGCCGCCGGCACGGCAGCGGCGCGCTCCTGCATTGTCCACCGGAGGAAACTGGCATCGCGGTGGACACGTTTGAGGCAGCGCTCGCCGCCATCGCCGCCATCCGGGCGCGCGGGCACCACCGCGTGGTGGTGAAGCAGGCGTTCGGCCTCGCCGGGCACAACGCGCTGCGCCTGTGGGAGCCGGAGCTGTTGGACACGCAGCTTCGGTGGATGGAGAAGTCGTTGCAGGACCACCGACAGCTCGTCATCGAGCCGTGGCTGGAGCGCGTGGTGGATTTCTCCGCGCAGTTGGAGATGGAGCCTGGCGGCCTGCGGCTGCTCGGCTACACCGGCTTGCTCACCGACGCGCGCGGGCAGTTCCTCGCCAACACCGCCGCGCCGAACTTTGCACGCTCGGTCCCGCCTGCCGTGCTGGACTGCTTTAGAGAGCAGCGCGGGGCGGCGGCCTGGCTGCGCGAGCTGTTCACCGCTCTGTTCAAGTCCTTGGAGGCCGAGTTGAAATCCGCCGGCTACCTCGGCCCCGTTGGCGTGGATGCCTTTGTCTATCGCGACCGCGAAGGACGCGCGCGGCTAAAGCCCGTCGTGGAAATCAACCCGCGCTACACGATGGGCCGGCTCACGCTGGAGCTGATGCAGCGTGTCGCGCCCGGCGCGGGCGGGAAGTTCCGCCTCGTGAACGCGGCCGCGCTGCGGGCTGCGGGCTTTGCCGACTTCACCAGCTACGCGACCCATCTGCGCCAACGCCTTCCCGTTCACCTCGAAGGCGAGCCAGTCCCGCGCATCCGCAGCGGCGCGGTCTGCCTGAACGACCCTGCCACCGCGCAGGCCGTGCTCGCCGTCTTCCTCGTAGGAGACGACGTGAGGAGTCTCTGACCGAGCGAACGCGGAACTCGGAACGCGAAACGCGGAGCGCAGCTCGCCGGCTTCCCTTCCCTCCCCTGCCCTGCCACACTCCGCCCATGCGCCATGCCCCGATTGACTCGAAGCTTTTCACCGAAAACCGCGAGCGGCTGAAGAAGCTCCTCCCGCCGAAGTCCCTCGCCATCGTCAACGCCAACGACATCCCGCCCACCAACGCCGACGGCTCGTTGATGATGCAGCCGAACTCCGACCTCTTTTACCTCACCGGCATCGAACAGGAGGAAAGCATCCTGCTCCTCGCCCCCGACGCCCACGAGCCGAAGCACCGCGAAATCCTCTTCGTGCGCGAGCCGAACGAGCACCTGAAGATTTGGGAGGGCCACAAGCATTCCAAGGACGAGGCCACCAAGATTTCCGGCGTCAAGCAGGTCAAGTGGCTCTCCGAGTTCCCTGTCATCTTTCGCATCCTCATGTGCGAACAGGAGCATGTCTGGCTCAACTCCAACGAGCACAAGCGCGCCCACGTCGAGGTCGAGACGCGCGACGCCCGCTTCACGCGCGCGGTCCAGCGGCAGTTCCCGCTGCACACCTACCACCGGCTCGCGCGGCTCATGCACCCGCTCCGCGTCGTGAAGACGGATGCGGAAATCGCGCTGCTGAAGGAGTCCGTCGCCATCACGGAGAAGGGCTTCCGCCGGCTGCTTCGGTTCGTGAAGCCCGGCGTGACGGAATACGCGGTCGAGGCCGAACTGGCCCACGAGTTCACCCGCCGTCGCGCGAAGTTTGCCTACAACCCCATCATCGCCAGCGGCAAGAACGCGAACATCCTCCATTACAACCAGAACGACCAGCCGTGCAAGAAGGGCGACCTGCTGCTGCTCGACGTGGCCGCCTGCTACGCGAACTACAACGCCGACCTCACGCGCACCATCCCGGTGAGCGGAAAGTTCACGCGCCGGCAGAAGGCCATTTACAACGCCGTCCTCCGCGTCATGCGCGCCAGCATCAAGGGCGCGACGGTTGGCAAGTTGTCGCGCGACTGGCTCAAGGAATCGCAGGCCATGATGAACGAGGAGCTGCTTGCGCTCGACCTGCTGAAGAAGTCCGACATCAAAAAGCAGACCGAGGACGAGCCGGCATGCCGGAAGTATTTCATGCACGGCCTCGGCCACCCGCTCGGGCTGGACGTGCACGACGTGGGCTTCACCACCGAACCCTTCGCCCCCGGCTGGGTGCTGACCGTCGAGCCGGGCATCTACATCCCGAAGGAAGGCTTCGGCGTCCGCCTGGAAAACGACATCGTCGTCACGCCGGACGGCCCGGTGGACTTGATGGCGACCACGCCCGTCGAGGCGGAGGAAATCGAGGACTTGATGAACCGGTGAAGACGATGTGCAGAGTCAGGGAATGAGCAGGCGGATCAGCCCTTCCACGAGGAAGCCGCCGAGAAAGTGCCCGAGGAACTTGTCTGAAGCATCGGAACTTTGCTTGGACTGCTTGCCAGCTTCCTGCGCTGACTGTGGGCCGTAAGTGCCCGTGGTGATGTATCTGGCTTCCTCGTCCGAGAGCGGCTTCTTCTGGGCACCGCCGGGGCTGGCGCACCCGCTGAGGAGCAGCGCGGAAGCGAGCGACAGGCTGGCGGCCACAGCGGGCAGCCTTTGCTTGGATGCGGCGGGCTTCAGCAGGGATTGGCCGTGTGTCGCGTTCATAGCGGCGGCATATCGTCTCAAGCACTTTGATACATGAGCAGTTGCAGCCAACTGTTTGATCCCTCAAGGCACGACTGCCCGGTAATAACGTCTCGTCTGGTTCGTTGAACCGGGGTCGGAGAATTGAACTAGCCCGTTGCTGTTGACCAGTGTCGCAATCGAAATCCAATTCGTCAGGTCAGTGGAGCTTTGCAAGAGACTGTAGAAGCCCGTTGCGCCTGTAAGCGTGATTTGGGCGGGGCCGTTGGTCGCACTCGGCGCGACGGAGAGTGCGGGCGGGTTGGTGATGCCGATAAATCCAGTCATCACATTCGTCAGCGTCAGGCTCGACGGCGTGGTGGTGTAGGCGTCTAGCCGGAAGCCGAGCGAGTAGGTGCCGTTCGTGTAAGCCTCTGGCAGCAGGAATCGGTAGGTTTGCAGCCCAGTGTCTGCCGCCCGCTCGTCCAGTGCGCCGAGCAGATTCGTGCCCCAATAAACGGAGAACAATCCCTGCGCCCCGGCCGCACTCGTGAAGCTGGCATCAAACTTCACGTAGTTCACCAGGTTCGTGACTGTTACTCCGATGGAGACCCATGCCGGCTCCAGCACTGGCACGCTGGCCGGCACGAGACTCTGGACTGCTCGCCCGGTTGTGCTGCCCACTGAGTCCCGCACTGATTGTGGGGTCAGGCTCCCGCCATTTTGGAATTGGAAGAGGTCACCATTGATTTGCGCTGTCGCGGGCGTGCTAACCGTATAATTACCTCCGCTCACGGGCAGTTTTGTGAGATTCAACTCCAGTCGCGTGTTTGCCGGTAGGTCCGTCGGCGACGTGATGGGTGGAACGCCGCTCAATACGACCGGGGTGTTTCCCACTGGAAAACTCCCCCGATTCGCCCAGCCGCCGCCCTCCATGCTCAACGGGAAACCGTATCCCAAACTTGTGTCTCCTTGAGCAGTGCTGAACCCGTTCGTCACTGTTCTCATGTAGAAATCATACGGCCAGCCATGCAGCCTAAAATAGTGCAATGGTGAGCGGCTCGGTTCTGGGTCAAGGCTGGTCACGTCCACACTGTGAGAATGTGGAACAGCGCTGGTGAACGGACCGGAGATGTCTCGTGCGAAATAGGCATCGGACCAATCAGCGTCTTGCCCATAAAGCTGGCGATTCTCATAGTAGAGCACACCGAAATACGGGTCCAAAAACGTTGTATGCACGGTTGTGGTCGGAGACGCGATTTTGATTCTCCGCGCAGCCTCCTGAATCATCGCGGACCCGGCACTGTGCCCGATGAGATGCACCCGGCTCCAAGCTTGGCTCCCGACTTGCCGGCCCAGCAGATTGCCGATGATTTTTGCATAAAACAATGGCACTTCCGGCTCTGGCCAAAACGCCAATTCCTTCCAATCAATCGCCCGCACCTGCCAGTTGGCCTGGCCCACAAGCTTTTGGCGTATTGTGGTCGCCATGTCATCTATCCAACGCACATCCGGGAACAATAACTCCGTGGGCTGCCAGCCGTGCGTGACGACGACGAGGCTGTCATGCGATGCGTCCTTGGGTGGCGCGGAGGGTGTGGCCACGGGAGTGGAGGGTGTTCCGTTAGCCGGATCGGCGAGGATGGCGAGGGTGGCGGTGCGACTAACGGCTGAACCGACGGCGTTGACGACGCGGACTGAATAGCGCCCGGCGTTTCTTGGCTGGACGTTGTTCAACGCCAGCGTGGCGCTTGTCGCGCCTGCAATGGGCACTCCATTGAACTGCCATTGGTAGCTCATGGGCAAAGTGCCGGTGGCCGTTACGTTGAAGCTCGCGTTCTGCCCCGCGTTCACTGTCTGGTCCACCGGTGGTGTGACGATGGCCGGGGTAAGCGGCGTTGTGCTGACGAGCGCCAGATTGCGCAAGCCGCCCGCGGCGATGGCCACCACACCGCCCTGAGCCACGACCGGCACTGTGCTTTGGCCGAAGTAGTTATCTCCCCAAGCAACGACCTTGCCATCGCTCTTGAGCGCCAGACTGTGATAGGCACCCGCTTCGATGGCCACCACACCACTTAACATATGCCCTCCGAGCGTGACTGGACTTGCGATTGCAGTGTAAGGCGAGACAACCAATGGTGTTCCTGTCACTTGACCCGCGTCGTTGTAGCCCCACGCCACCACTGTGCCATCGCTCTTGAGCGCCAGATTGTGGACATCGCTTGCGATGGCCACCACACCACCCAAGCCCGCAGGCACCGTGTTCTGGCCGTCGAGGTTGCTTCCCCAGACGACGACCGAGCCATCGCTCTTGAGCGCGAGACTGTGATAGCTGCCTGCAGCGATGGCCACCACACCGCCTTGAGCCTCGACCGGCACCGTGCTCAGACCACAGCAGTTCCCTCCCCAGGCAACGACCGAGCCATCGCTCTTGAGCGCCAGATTGTGAAAGACACCCGCGCCGATGGCCACCACACCGTCCTGAGCCACGACCGGCACCGTGCTCTGGCCGTAGTCGTTCCGTCCCCAGGCAACGACCGAGCCATCGCTCTTGAGCGCCAGACTGCGGTCGTAGCCTGCGACGATGGCCACCACACCGCCCTGAGCCACGACCGGCACCGTGCTCTCGCCGTAGTTGTTCCGTCCCCAGGCAACGACCGAGCCATCGCTCTTGAGCGCCAGATTGTGGTTATCGCTTGCGATGGCCACCACACCACTCAAGCCCGCAGGCACCGTGCTCTGGCCGGAGCCGTTGCTTCCCCAGGCGACGACCGAGCCATCGCTCTTGAGCGCCAGACTGTGGTAGGAGCCTGCGGCGACGGCCACCACACCGCCCAAACCCGCCGGCACCGTGCTCTGGCCGCGTTCATTAGAACTGAAGGATGGCTCGGTCGTTGCCCATGCAACGACCGAGCCATCGCTCTTGAGCGCCAGACTGTGATAGGTGCCTGCGGCGACGGCCACCACACCGCCCAAGCCCGCCGGCACAGTGCTCGCACCCCAGGCAACGACCGAGCCATCGCTCTTGAGTGCCAGACTGTGGTAGTTGCCTGCGGCGATGGCCACCACACCGCTTTGAGCCAAGACCGGCATCGTGCTCTGGCCAAAGTTGTTGAGTCCCCAGGCGACGACCGAGCCATCGCTCTTGAGCGCCACGCTGTGGTAGCTGCCTGCGGCGATGGCCACCACACCGCTTTGAGCCACGACCGGCATCGTGCTCTGGCCGTAGTCGTCAGATCCCCAGGCGACGACCGAGCCATCGCTCTTGAGCGCCAGACTGTGATAGGTGCCTGCAGCGACGGCCACCACACCGCCCTGAGCCACGACCGGCACCGTGCTCTGGCCGTAGTCGCTCAGTCCCCAAGCAACGACCGAGCCATCTCCCTTGAGCACCAGATTGTGCCTCCAACCTGTGGCGATGGCCACCACACCGCCCTGAGCCACGACCGGCACCGTGCTCTCGCCATAGACGTTATTTCCCCAGGCAACGACCGAGCCATCGCTCTTGAGTGCCAGATTGTGGGCGTAGCCTGCGGCGATCTTGGAGTAGCGGGCACCCGGCTCAAACACTGGGATAACCCCATCTCCCCAACTCACGACCGTCCCCACCGGTCGCGTGGCCGGGTCTGGCGGCATTGGCAGCGCTCCAAGCCCGGCTTGCACAAGCAGCACCAGAAACCAAAGGGAATAGGAGGCACGGCGGCTCCATGGTGCGTCGCAGCCTTTCTCCCTCACCCCGGCCCTCCCCCGCTGGGGGAGGGAGAGACTCAGTCCGCGATGGGCAAAGGGGGACGCGTCAAGTGCCTCGGCGTGCGTGCTCCGCTGTTCCCCCTCCTTGTGGGAGAGGGTCAGGGTGAGGGAAAGCGGATGATTCACGAGATGATGTTCTGGTTCAACAGTGGCACGAGGCCGCGCGGCAACCCAGCTCTGCCGGTAGATGAGTCAATATTCCTCCGTCATCTGCTCGCCGCCGTGCTCGGGGTTGGGGATGAGCTTGCGGTTCTTGGAGTCCACCACGAAGTCGAGGTATTCGAGGGGAATCTGGCCCAGCAGGTTCGGCACGTTCACGGCGCTTCCTCCCGCAATGTGTAGGCGGTGCCCGTCTCGCGGGGCGCGGGGGAGACGAACTTCACGCCGTGCGCGGCCGCCTCGCGCTCACGCGTGCGGACGTAACCGAAAAGCCGCCGCACGTCGCAACCGTGGTCCCGGGCGAGGGCGTCGCGCGTCTGGCGGATTTCCGCGAGGATGTCGCCTGTTTTCATGGCAACCCGAGTTCCTTCTTGGCCTGCGCCCACGGGATGCGCGGCCGGTTGCCGTGGGCCTGCTTGGCGCGCTCGATGATTCGGGCGTCCTCGATGTCCTCCACGGTCGGCGCATTGTCTGCAAATTCATCCGCCAGTTCGCCGTGCTTGTGCTCGGGGTTGGGAATGAGCTTGCGCCCCCGCAAATCCACGACCCAGTCCAGATGCTCCAAGGGGATTTGCCCGATGATGTTCGGCAGCGTGTCGGGGATTTGAATCACACCGAAGTGTCCCTTCCGGCCCTGAATTTCCAACTCCACGGGCGAGA
>Ga0172372_10008699_pt1 | contig 13332 bp, 11 predicted proteins | sample LakKiv5m_2_FD_114544 | JGI IMG/M metagenome (GOLD analysis project Ga0172372, IMG submission 114544) | Freshwater microbial communities from Kabuno Bay, South-Kivu, Congo - kab_092012_9.5m | ecosystem: Environmental > Aquatic > Freshwater > Lake | place: Democratic Republic of the Congo...
CCGGACTGCTGCTGCTGCCGTGGGTGATCACGTTCGATGTCGCGCTCTCGACGGCTCAGTGGACGTTGATCGTCCTGCTGGGTGTGATTCAGATGGGGCTGCCGTATGTCCTGTTCGCGTACAGCGTGAAGCACATCAGCGCGACGGAAGCCGTCCTGATCTCGCTGATGGAGCCGCTGCTCAATCCGCTGTGGGTCTGGCTGTTCTGGAGTGAAGCCATTGATCGCAGCATCGTGATCGGCGGCAGCCTGATTCTCGGAGGCCTGCTCGCGCGAGTGCTTCTGGAGTCCCGGAAACGCGCCGCTCTGGCAGTGCCGGATTGAAAGCCCCGTTCTGGAATCGCGAATTCGACAGCATCAGGACGGTTCGATGCGGGAGCTCCAGCGGCGGACCAGGAACTGAGCGGCTTCATAGTGTCCGGATTCCGCGGGGATCGTCTTCAGGAACGAAACGGCCCGGCGGAAGTTACCCTGGCGAGCCAGACAAACGGCGGTGTAGTAACGTGCCCGGACAGCGAACAACCCTTCCGGCAGGTGCCGCAGATACTGCTCGAAATCCACCGCCGCCGTGTCGTAGCTGCCCTTCTGCATCTGGCAGCAGGCGCGCCAGAACTGAGCCTCTTCCGAGGCGCGGGAATGCCGGCGCCGAACATCTTCGGGGAGCAGTGCGGCCAGAGCCTTCTCCACTTCCGGCGGTACGGTTTCCGTCCCGCGCGCCGTCGGTGGCAGTCGGCGCCACGTCTGAATCCGCAGGTAAGTGGGAATTGCTTCCTGAGTCCGGCCCATCAACTGATCGGTGCGGGCCTGGCGATGTGTGCCCGATCCCGGCGCGAACTGAAGCTCCGGAGCCAGCGGCTTCCCGTCGGCATCGCGACGATCCCGGATCGTCATGATCTGTGGAACCCGCCAGGAATCGGTGATCTCATCCATCATCGCCTGCTGCTCAGCCGAGAGATCCTGAGCCGCTTCGCGCTGCTGCTCAGGCCAGCCCCAGACACCGACATTCTCCGCCGCCACCTGGCCGGTCGTCATCTCGCGGACATACTCCAGCGAACCTTCGAGAGTCCCCTGCGAAACCAGCGGTTCAAACAGAATCGCGGACACACTGCCGCTCAGGCCGTTCTGCAGCGCTTCCATCCGTCGCGACCACAGACTGGTGTCTCCCACCACTTCGAGCCGGCATTGTTTAAAGCTTTCGGCTGTGAGCGGCCACGGGCGGTCCGTTTCATCCATCTGCCGGAGCAGCGAATCATCGGCCAGCACTTCAGCCAGCGTCGCGGGACGGCGCACGAACGGCGATTGCGGATCGGTTCCAGATCCCGGCACAGGCAGTCCGGAAGCCATATCAAACAGATACAGATTGCGGTCCACGAGCACTCCGGCCAGTGCCGGGTGTCGAACGGCGTTTTCGGGAAGCGGAACATCCACGCGAATGACCGGAATGCGACGCTGCCGCAGCAGGATGGCCAGCGTCCAGATCCTCCCGTTCGGGTCGGATTCTCCAGACAGAGCCAGCTCAAAAGGACTCATGGGCGGAATGCGTTCGGGGTCATCGGCCGGTTGCAGCGTATCGACCACGAACTGAAACAGATCGACGATCCGTCCGAGTTCGTCAGCGGCAGCGGTGGATTGCGATTCCACAACCGCCCGCGCCCAGAGCATGTCCCGGATATGCACGGAATCGCGGAGTGCATAACGGCGGCGCAGCGTGCGATCGGCCTGCTCTTCGCCGACGACCGCAATCAGCGACGCCTTCACCGCCTCTTCTTTGATGTCCTGGTCGATGTTGTCATCGAAGGCGCGGTCCGCCCATTCATTGAGTTCCCCGACAGCCAACTCGCGCGGAACATTGACGTCGAATTCTTCCGGCTGCAGCGAGGTGATCGTCGAAAGCAGCGATTCATTCTCATCGACCGGCTGTTCTGGAACGGCTGCCGGCTGTTCGGCTTTCTTCGACGCGGATTCGCGGCAACCGGCCAGCGAAACGAGCGTCAGGCACAGCATCAGAAAGGCAGCGGTTCTTGCGGAAGACATGAGGCAGATCCGGAATTGTTCCCACGAATCAGACGATGGCCGATCGCTCGGCTTCAAACTCCAGAGAGAGCGTTCTCAACCGGATCAGTTCACGCCAGAGCTGTCGCACTTCATGCAGCGGCACCATGTTCGGCCCATCGCTCAGAGCCTTGTCCGGCTCAGGATGCGTTTCCATGAAAATGCCATCGCATCCGGCCGCTACGGCCGATCGGGCCAGGATGGGCACCATTTCGCGCTGACCGCCGGTCTTCGCGCCGCCTGGAAGCTGCACGCTGTGAGTCGCATCGAAAATGACCGGAGCACCAGTCGCATGCATGACGGAGATGCAGCGCATGTCGTTGACCAGCCGCCCGTAGCCGAATGTCGTTCCACGTTCGGTCAGCAGGACGTTGGGATTGCCGGCCTCATCGCACTTGCGAACGATGTGAATCGTGTCTTCCGGCGCGATGAACTGCGGCTTCTTGACGTTGATGATGCCGCCATGTCGAGCAGTCTGAACGGCGGCTTCGTGAACCAGATCGGTCTGTCGCGCGAGGAACGCGGGGATCTGCACGATGCGGCAGACGGCCGCCGCCGGAGCCGCGTGATGAACCTCGTGAATATCCGTGGTGACGGGCAGTCCGGTGACTTCGCTGACCCGCGCCAGGATCTCCAGTCCACGTTCGAGTCCCGGACCACGAAAGCTGTTGAAGCTGGTGCGATTCGCTTTGTCGAAACTCGATTTGAAAACCAGAGGCACGTCGAGTTCCGCAGCCAGTTCGGCCAGTCGCTGAGCGACTTCAAGGACCAGTGTCTCACTTTCAATGACACACGGTCCCGCGATGAACAGCAGCGGCAGCCCCGTACCGCATTTGACGCCCTGCACTGAAACGGGATTGGAAGGCACGAGACATCCTTTTCCGCTGCGACTTCAGCAGTCACCAGACACTCATCACACCCGGCCTTATCACTTACTGACTGACCGGAACCACCACGGTCTGCAGCACCTGACGGTTGCTGTCATCCTGCACGAACGCCACTACCGAAAGATTCTTCAACTCCAGTGGAATCGTATCGAACGTCGCGCCCTGGTTTTTCTCCAGCTGAGTCAAACCACGATGCAACCGTTCGCGCAACTCGTCCAGAGAAACTTCCCCTTCGTATTCCAGAGCATCGCCGGCCGGCGCCACTCCCTGATCGCCTCCAATCAGGCTGCGGACGACCATCGAGTGCTGGCGTATGCCGATCAAAGATTGAAAGCGGATATCCGACTCGGCCAGAGCCAGCCGCAGCCGCAACTGCGAATTCTTGAAATCGATGCCGACCACCGAAGCTTTGACCTGCACTTTGTCGTCAGTGCGCACGGCGGTCACTTCGACCTTCGCATCGGTCTTCGCGGCGGATCGCTGTTCGACCAGCGGCAGAATGTTGCGGTACAGCGTCGGCGCACCATCCAGAACTCCCGCCGAGTTGACCAGCGGTTCGCCGTCCAGCAGCAGATTCGGAGTTCCATCCGTGCGGTAGTAATTGAAGAACCGGGCCTCGGCATCTTCGCTGGCGAGTGGATCGGGTCCGGGGATATGCAGATGATATCGCAGCACGATCACCATGCTGGACGGATACGTCTTTTCCACCGCGGACAGCCCCACTTCCGGAGCCACACAGGCGGGCGACCGCGCACCCGTGAAGAACTCCACAAGCACCGTATGCGTTCCCTCGTTCGGACGCTTCTCGACCGGCGGGTCCGCAAACTTCAACAACTGCTCCTGATAGACCGTCTGCAGGTGCTCATCCAGCCCGTCGGATTTGCCGTGCTTCTCCTGCCAAAGCGCCGCCAGGCGTTCCGAGGGAAGCACATGCTTGATCGGATCCTTCGCCCATTGTTCCTGCAGCATTCGCTCCAGCAGCGGAAGAACGGCCACGTGAGAATAGAGCCGGATGGCCTCATCAATCTCGCCACTCTCACGAGCGGCATCGGCCGCCCGCACCAGCAGCTGCGGGTTATAAGGAGCATCAATCAACAGCTCGTTCGCCAGTTTCCGTCCCTCTGCGACCTTCTCCTTCTCTGGAGCAGACAGAAGAGTGAACGCTTTGCGATACCGCAGATTCAGCCGCATCGCAGCAAGCTGCGTCTTGAACGGTTCCAGAGTGGGATCGGCGGAGACCAGTTTCTCGACGTGATCGACACGCGCCGCGCACCAGTCCACATCGTGTCCCTGCATGATCAGGGACGAAAGTGCTTCATACTCAGCGATGGTTGCCAGACGCTGATCCATCTTCCCCTGCGACTCGGCCGACTCCGCGATGAGCTTCTCCAGCTCATCAGCTTTGGGCTTCTTCGCCAGAGCCAGTTCCAGCAGGCGGGACCAGATCAGCCGGTTGATCGGACTGACAGGATTCGCGGCAATCAGATCGCGAGCGTCCGCGTCGAAGATGGGTGAATTGCTCAGCCGCAGCATTTCAGCGGCTTCGGGAACAGGATCCATCACAGGGATGCGGGCGAAGGTCCGTTCCTCAGTCGGAATCATCCGGACGAACACGCCCGTGCCGTTGGCCATCACCATCGACCCGACCACCAAGCCATCCTGAAACCGGCCGCGGAAATGAAACTCCTTCTGGTCGGCCGGACCAACGGCCTCAAACTGCAGGAGGTTGTCCACGAAAGTCGCGTCTTTGATTTTGAGATGCTCAAAGCCGAAACGTCCGGCCACCGGAGCGATCAACGGCAACCCGGACTGGTTGTCCGCGTTCAGAGTGCAGAGCAGCAACGCACGCTCGCCGAACTGAGGCAACTGATCCTTCTGCTGAGGCGGTACTATCCGGAAGTCATACAGCAGCCAGTTTCCGGTGAGCGTCTCGCGTCGGGCGATGGTCCGCACCGGCTGCATGGGTTTCGTGGCTGCCGGGGCGGCCGGCGTACTTGCCGCTCCCTGAGGTGATTCTCCGGCCGGTGGCTGTGTCGAACTGCCTTCTGCAACGGATGTCGATGAGCCACCAGTTTCAGGGGCATCAGCCTGATTCCCGGCGGGCGGGATTTCCTTGTCTCCACCACAGCCTTGAAACAAAACCGTCAGGAACAGGTAGAGCAGAGACGCGCAGATTCGGCGCATTCAATCACCCGGAGAACAGCATCAAGGGAACGAGAAAAAAGACGCGAAGACCGCGCGGCCGGACGATTACGCCGCCCGGACGCGTTTCGCGGGATTCTAGCAGGCTTCTTCAAAAGGTCTGCCGAACTCCATCCCTCTCCAGTGAACGCTGTTCGGCCATGGAAACCGGGATCCCGTCCGAGTTCCCAACTCAGCCGTAGCCGTAGGGCGGGCTGTGCCCGCCAATTCCAGAGCCCCGGTTCCGTCCGAGTTCCCAACTCAGCCTGCCTCAGGCGGGGCACAGGAAACTATCACTCGCGCCGGGCGGACAACGCGATCGTGCATCCGATAACCGCGTTCAATTTCCTGCAGGACTGTCATCGGCGGATGCTCAGCAGTCGGCACCTGAGTCAGCGCGGAGTGCAGGTTGGGATCAAACGGCTGCCCGACGGCATCAATCGGCACCGCATGGTGCTTCGCGAAAATTTCATCAAACTGCTTCATGACCATCCGCAGCCCGATCAGCAGATTTTCCACATTCGCGGACTGCTCGGCGGCCTGAATCGTGCGCTGCAGGTTGTCCAGAGCGGGCAGGATGTCGTGAATGACCGGCTGAGCGGAAAACCGGGCCGCCTGCTCGATCTCACGGGACACCCGGCGGCGATAGTTATCCAGTTCGGCCATCGTCCGCTTCCAGTTCTCGAAGAACTGATCCCGTTCGGCCTGGAGCTTCGCAACGGAACCTTCACCCTCAGCGTTCGCGCTGGAGGCCGCATCCGCAATCGCTTCGGCAGCCTGCGCCAGAGCATCGGCATCAGCGGTGGCTTCCGCGGAATTCTGAGTTGAATCAGTGCTCATCGAATCAACCTCCCTTTGATCGCGACCCGCAGTCGCGTTGAACCTGCATGGAAAACGGATCGAACATGCTTCGTCCGATCAGCTGAACCCCGGCACGAAGCTCACCAACGGTTATTCCTCTTCCGGCGGAACGAACCACTCTTTGAGCCGATCAAAGAAGGACGAGCGGTGCTGGCTGACGTTGGCGTGTTCCAGAACGGCCAGCTTCCGCAGCAGTTCTTCCTGCTCGCCGCTGACTTTCTTCGGAACCTCCAGAATGATGCGCAGCAGCAGATCCCCGCGGGCGGTACTGCGAACATCGGGCATCCCCGCGCCGCGGATGCGGATGATCTCTCCCGGCTGAGTGCCCGGATAAACGTGATGCTCGCGCCGGCCTTCCAGGCAAGGCACTTCGATGTCCGCTCCCAGCACGGCCTGAGTGTAAGTCAGCGGCACATCGCAGATCAGGTTGTTGCCTTCCCGCTGAAACAACGAATGCTCGCGCACGTGAACTTCAACATACAGATCGCCGCGCGGACCGCCGTTGAGTCCCGGTTCGCCCTCACCGCCCACCCGCAGTGTGTTTCCGGTATCAACGCCCGCTGGAACCCGCACATCAATCTTCACCGGCTCGGCGACTCGTCCCTGGCCACGGCAGTCCGAACACTTCTCCTTCACGACCTGCCCGTCGCCACGACAGACCGGACAAACCGTCTGCATCCGGAAGAAACCCTGCGACTGCACGATCTGCCCGCGTCCACCGCAGTAATCGCATTTGACCGGCTTCGTCCCGGCTTTCGCACCGGAACCGGAACACTTCTGGCACAGCTCATGGCGATGAATCTCAATGGTTCGCGAACAGCCGCGCGCGGCTTCCAGCAGGTCGATCGTGACGCGGGTTTTCAGGCTGTCGCCCTGAGTGACCCGCGGACCGCCCCCGCCACCACCGCGTCGCCGGCCGCCTCCCAGTCCAAAGCCTTCAAACAGATCCCCGAAGACATCGAAGATATCGTTGATGTCACCGAATCCGGCGCCACCAGCCCCCGCTCCTCCCTGAACTCCGGCATGTCCGAAGCGGTCGTAGCGAGCCTTCTTCTCCTCGTTGCTGAGCACATCGTAGGCCTCAGCCGCCTCTTTGAACTTGTCGATGGCCTCCGGGTTATCCTTGTTCCGGTCCGGATGATGCTTGAGCGCGAGTTTCTTGTAGGCCTTCTTGATGTCGTCCGCCGAAGCGTCGCGCGACACCCCCAGAATCTCGTAGTAGTCGCGTTGAGTCGGCATGATCTGAGACCCTGGCATCCTCATTGTGAATCGCCTTGACGCGACTCGTATTCGTTGTTTTGACTCGATGGAATTGAGTCACTGATTGCTCAGCGGCCCGACTGATTCTTTTGTGCCACTTCAATAAACCGGCGGGATCCGGAGATGAAGACATCGAACTCTTGAAAGAAGTTTGTCTGCCCCGGAATGACCGGCACGGAATCCGATCGACACCACGCAAAAGCCAGCCGCACGGACGGAAGCTGACCAATCTTTGCGGTCAGAATCAGCCCCTTTGCGGCTTCGCTGGCCATATTGCCGGACAGCGTCACTGAGACGTTCAATTCATCCCAATCTGCACCCAGCAGGAGACCGACACGATAAGGCAGCACATTCACAGAGGCTCCAGAATCTACGAGAGCATCAACGACTGAACTCCGTCCTGCGCGGCTCAACTCGATTGGTATGAAGGGCAACAGATCACGCTGTCGATAGGCAAAGTGTTCAACGCTCGGAGTCATGAGTCACCTTCGTCCTGACTCAGGAGCTGGAGCAATGATTCCGAAGCCTGCCCCGCATCGAACGGCGACCAGACGGGATACGTTTCGCCTGGAACGAGTTCCAGTCCTTCCTCATGCGCGAGATCGCTGGCAATCACTTGCAGCAGCCGCAACTTATCCTGCCGGGGAAGCAACGCGATCTGCGGAACAAGTTCGTCATAGGACATGATTGACTCCCTGATTCAATCAGAGCGTTTATCGACTCATGTGAAAGCCAAAGGACCGATCCTCTGGAGCATCCCAATCCCGAACTGTGAACGTGACAAAGGCAATTCCATGGAATGGCACTGCAATCCGGTCGTGTTCCGGTTTTCCGGAAGGAACCCGACGACGAGCATCAAGCTCTCGCTTTGCCATATCTTCATCTTCAACGCCGGCCGGGAAGACAGCCGCCAGCAGGTAGCGATCAGTGACCTTATCAATTCGGACGACGGGAAATGATTCCTGGCGACCATGCAGATGGAGATCAACGCGACACGCCGCACCACCCATTGCTTCGATCTGTCTGGGAAACTCGTCTTCGAAGTATGAGCGGTCAAGCAAGGCAAAGCTCCTTGAATGAAACAGGGCCACCGACTCGAGGCCGGGTCGGTGGCCCTTCAAACGAATTCCACTGATCTCGATCACCGTGAATCAGCTCCCGTGAAGAGTTGACGGCGACAATCAGCGGACGGCGCCTTCCACGCGGGGCTTATGGCCTTTGCCGTCGAGTTCGTCGGTCCGGGTGACCATGACGGAGGTTGTCAGCATCAGACCGGCGATTGAAGCCGCGTTCTTCAGCGCGCTGGTGACGACCTTGGCTGGGTCGATAATGCCTGCCTTGAACATATCGACGTACTCGCCAGTACTGGCGTCGTAGCCGGTGCTGGCGTCCCGCTCGCTGACCTCATCCGCGATAACCGAACCGTCCACGCCGCTGTTGTTGGCGATGGTCTTGATCGGCGAGAGCAGAGCGCGAGCGACGATATCAACGCCAATCGCTTCATCGCCCTTCGCCTTGACCTTCTTCACCGCATCCACGCAGCGCAGCAGAGCCACACCACCGCCGGGAAGAATGCCTTCTTCCACCGAGGCGCGCGTCGCATGCAGAGCGTCTTCCATGCGGGCCTTGGTCTGCTTCATTTCCGCTTCGGTCGTCGCGCCGACCGAGATGATCGCCACGCCGCCGGTGATTTTCGCGAGCCGCTCCTGGAACTTCTCGCGGTCATATTCACTGTCGGTCGCTTCGATGTGCGAGCGGATCTGCGCCACGCGGGCGTTGATCTGCTCTTCGTCGCCGGCACCGTCGATGATCGTGCAGGCGTCCTTGGTGATCTCGACTCTGGCCGCGCGACCCAGTTGAGCGAGCTGAACGCTCTCCAGCTGAATTCCCAGGTCTTCACTGATGAGCGTGCCGCCGGTCAGAATCGCCATGTCGTGCAGCATCGCCTTGCGACGATCGCCGAAACCGGGAGCCTTGACCGCCACGCACGGCAGGATGCCGCGCAGCTTGTTGACGACCAGAGCGGTCAGCGCTTCGCCTTCGACATCTTCCGCGATGATCAGAATGGACTTGCCGGCCTGTGAAACCTGCTCCAGCAGCGGAACCAGCTCGCGAACGTTGCTGATCTTCTTCTCGTAGAGCAGGATCACCGGCTCTTCGAGAATGCACTTCATGCTGGAGGGATCGGTCACGAAGTACGGGCTGATGAAGCCCTTGTCGAACTGCATACCTTCGGCAAGTTTCAGTTCGGTCGTGTTGCTCTTGCCTTCTTCCAGAGTGATCACGCCATCGCGGCCAACCTTCTCCATCGCGTCGGCGATCATGCGGCCGACTTCCTTGTCGCTGTTGGCGGAGATGCAGCCGACCTGCTCGATTTCCGCTTTCGAGGTGACGGGGCGAGCCATCGCCTTGAGCGCTTCCAGCGCGGCATCCACAGCCTTTTCAATGCCGCGCCGCACGATCATCGGATTGGCGCCGAGGCTGATGCCGCGCAGGCCTTCACTGTAGATCGCTCGCGCCAGCACGGTGGCCGTCGTCGTTCCATCGCCGGCGATATCGCTGGTTTTGCTGGCCACTTCGTTGACCAGCTTGGCTCCCATGTGCTCGTAAGGATCGTCGAGTTCGACTTCCTTGGAGACCGTCACACCGTCCTTGGTGACCTGCGGATTACCAAAGCTTTTGTCGATGATCACATTGCGACCGGTCGGTCCCATCGTGACAGCGACCACATCGGCCAGGGTATCGACACCGCGCTGCATCTTGAGCCGCGCCCGATCATCAAACAGCAATTGCTTGGGCACAGTAAACTCTCCTCTGAGAGATGGATGTTGAATTTCCAACGAGCCGCGAGGCTCCATGTGACCTCTGCCTCGCACATCACTGCGTGAGGCAGAAACTGCAGCGAGCCGCGGCCCGCCCGGCATCAGCCGATCTTCGCCAGAACATCGCTCTCGCGGAGAATGCGGATGTCTTTGCCGTCCACTTCGATATCGGTCCCGCCGTACTTGGCGAACAGAACGTGATCGCCCACGGACAGAGACACGGGACACCGCTCGCCGCTGTCCAGCAGCCGGCCGGGACCGACCGCAACCACTTTGCCGCGCTGCGGCTTCTCTTTGGCGCTGTCCGGCAGAACGATACCACCCGCCGTGGTCTCTTCGGCTTCCATCGGCTCGACAACGATGCGGTCATCCAGAGGCTTCAGTGATGTTGCCATTCGTTTTCTCTCCCATTCCTTGATCGCAGAGGCCGCTTGCGGCACTCGCTGTTCGGTGAAAATGTCTGTGGAAAGCGATTGAATTCGGAAAGTCGAAGCCGCCCGCGACGAGCGGCTTCGCATATGAAAACCAGCCGGCCGGCAAAACCGGACAGGCCGGCCGGACTACATCATGCCGGGCATTCCGCCCATGCCACCCATTCCCATGCCGCCCATGCCACCACCCATATCGTCGTGGTGGTGATCGTGATGTCCGTCGCCGTCGTCCTTCTTCGGCTCTTCGACGATGATGGACTCCGTGGTCAGCAGCAGACCTGCCACGCTGGAGGCATTCTGCAGGGCAGACCGCACGACCTTGGTCGGGTCCACCACGCCGAAATCAAACATATCACCATACCGCTCGTTGAGCGCATCGTAGCCGTAGGACTTCTCCTTCGACTTCAGCACGCGATTGGCCACCACCGCTCCGTCGATACCGGCATTCTCGGCAATGGTTCGCAGCGGGACAGACAGAATGTTTCGAATGATCGAGACACCGTGGACTTCATCGCCGCTGACTTCGACTTTGTCGAGACAGCCGGCGCAGCGGATCAGAGCCACGCCACCACCAGGAACGATGCCTTCTTCAATCGCCGCGCGAGTCGCTGCCAGCGCGTCGTCGATCAGATCCTTGCGTTCCTTCATTTCGGTTTCGGTCGCCGCCCCGACTTTGATTTCGGCGACACCGCCAGCCAGCTTGGCGAGACGCTCCTGGAGCTTCTCGCGATCGTATTCGCTGTCGGTGACTTCGATCTCCTTGCGGATCATCTCGCACCGGCCTTCGATCGCATCCTTACCGCCCGCTCCGCCGACCACCGTGGTGTTCTCGGCGTCGATGATGATCTTCTTCGCCTTGCCGAGGTCCGTCAGCTCGACGTTCTCCAGCTTGATTCCGAGATCTTTGAAGACCGCCTTGCCGCCAGTCAGGATCGCAAGATCCTCCAGCATGGCCTTGCGGCGATCACCGTAACCCGGAGCCTTGACCGCCGCGACGCGAATGATGCCCCGGAGCTTGTTAACCACCAGCGTGGCCAGTGCTTCGCCTTCGACATCTTCGGCAATAATCAGCAGCGGGACGCCGGCCTTGCTGATCTTCTCCAGCAGCGGCACCAGAGTCTTCACCGAGGAAATCTTCTCCTCGAAAATCAGAATGCGGCAGTTGTCGTATTCCACCTTCTGACTGTCTTCGTTGGTCACGAAGTGCGGCGAGAGATAGCCCCGCTCGAACTGCATGCCTTCGATCAGGCTGACTTCGGTCGTCACCTGCCGGCCCTCTTCGACCGTGATCACGCCATCCTTGCCAACCTTCTGCAACGCGTCGGCCAGGATCACCCCGATCTCCGGATCATTGTTACCGGCGATGGTTGCCACCGTCTTCACGGCAGACTTGTCCGTGGCATTGACCTTCTTCGCCTGCTTGCCCAGCTCTTCGATGACCGCAGCGACCGCCTTGCCGATGCCGCGCTGCAGACTCATCGGATCATGCCCGGAGGCGATGTACTTAAGCCCCTCGCGATAAATCGCCTCAGCCAGAACAGTGGCCGTGGTCGTGCCGTCACCAGCCACCGTGCTGGTTTTGGACGCCACTTCCTTCACGAGCTGTGCGCCCATGTTCTGGAAGGGGTCTTCCAGTTCAATATCTTCGGCCACGGTCACACCGTCCTTGGTGACCTTGGGAGCACCCCAGCCCTTGTCGAGCACCGCATTCCGGCCGCGCGGGCCCAGCGTACTCTTCACGGCCCGGGCGAGCTTGGAGACGCCATCCAGCAGACTCTTCCTGGCGTCGTCGTCAAATGTCAGCAGCTTTGCCACGGTTTCTCCTCAGTCGTATTCAGGCGACAGAGATGTCGGGACGAATCGTCCTCCGCCATCATTCCGCACCTCAAACTCTGCACTCCTGCCGCGGCAGTCCTTTCAGCAGGCCTGCCACCGTGCGCAGATTTCGAGATGGCTCTGGCGACAGCAAGCACTGTGCCGCCACGCGCGGATATTGCATAACTGACTGATTTCAAAATGCTTGCAACTACAGACTGTTTCCCGGACTCGCTCGTCGGCTCTGCCATCCTGACAGGAACAGCCGGCGTCCTGCCAGCTCCGACGCAAGTCCTCTCCGGACTTCAGCGAGACAGACGCAACGCATTCAGGAGCGACAACACTCCTCCGCCAATCACATTTCCGGCTTCAGTCCGCAGGCCTTCAGCACCGTTGCCTGGACGGCCAGGTCGTGCTCATACGAAAAGTCCGCAGGCTTCTCGCCGCGAATGATTCGAGCCATGTCGGCCGCATCATCCACATACCGGATGTACTTCGGGAACGAGAGCGTCTGTGTTCCCCGGCGATACGCCCCGCGTGCCTGAGACAGCGACACACGCGCGGACGGATTATCCAGCGGCTGAATCTGAAAGGTGCCCTCTGTCCCGCAGACGACCAGATGCCGCCGCTCGCCGCCATCCACCTCCAGAGCGCTCGATTTCACCGTCGCCGTCGCACGCGGGTATTCCAGAACGGCCAGCATGTTGTCGAGCAACCCATCGTCGATCGAGGAGGAATGCCGGGGAAAGGCGGTCACCTTCTGCGGCGCGCCGAGCACTCCGATCACCAGATCCGTGATGTGACACCCCAGTTCGAACAGGATGCCGCCGGGATACTCGGCCAGTTCCAGTCGCGAGCGCGGATCGACCACTTTGCTCATGACCGAATGCACTTCAAACACCTCGCCCAGCCAGCCCTGCCGGAGGAATTCCCGCAGCAGCACCACGGCCGGGTTGTAGCGGTACATGTACCCCATCTGGACCAGCAGCTTCTTCTGAGCGGCCGCCTGCAGAATCCGCCGGTA
>Ga0172372_10008703_pt1 | contig 13325 bp, 15 predicted proteins | sample LakKiv5m_2_FD_114544 | JGI IMG/M metagenome (GOLD analysis project Ga0172372, IMG submission 114544) | Freshwater microbial communities from Kabuno Bay, South-Kivu, Congo - kab_092012_9.5m | ecosystem: Environmental > Aquatic > Freshwater > Lake | place: Democratic Republic of the Congo...
AGACTTACGAAAAGAGTTCTTCGATTATGTGTATGAAATGTGATGAATGGTCCGGTGGCGAAATTGGCAGACGCACTTGATTTAAGCTCAAGTGCTCGTTAGGGCGTGCGGGTTCGAGTCCCGCCCGGACTACAAAAAATAAATTGGGATTAAACCCAGAGACAGAAAATACTGTCTAATAGTATGACAACAAATAGTTTTACTAATTATCAAGGAGATGCACTATGCGTGTATTATTGAGTTTGATTGGATTGATGTTTTGTTTTGGAGTTACACTTCATGCAAATGAAAAGGAAGCACTAAAACAAAAAATTGCAACCGCAAAGGAACAAGTTTCTTCTGGCGTTAGCGTAATTAAAGGTGCCAAAGAACAGGCGAAAACAATTAGAGACGGTGTTAAAGCCGGAACAATAACAAAGGAAGATGCAAAGCAATCCTTAACTCAACTTCGTCAGACTGCAAGAACAGCGAAAGACCAAGTTAAAGCTGGTAAAAATGCAATCCGTGAAGCCAGAGTATCGCTCCGTGAATTGAAGAAAACTAAACCGTAACATCAGTTTCGGTTGTGTCAATCATAATGGGTAGTGGTTTTTTAATCACTACCCATATTTATTTATACAAATAATTGTTTCATTATTATAGAGGTTTCATTATGTTAGATACCTTAAAAACATTTACCCCATTATTAGTTCTTTCCGTGATTGCCATTGGTGCAACATTTGGGGATGGTAACTTCAGCACATTTGCAGTTGGACTTTCAAAGTATGCACTTGCTGTTGGAGCTGCTTGGTTTGTTGATTCATTTTTAATCAAGGAGGTGAACTCACGTGAAATACTTGCTCAAAACCCTATCGCTTATTCTATTTGGTTGTTTGGTAACGTCATTACCGCTGCTCTCTGCTTCTCAAACAGTTGAATTGACAGACGGTGAGCGTGTTAGAAACATTGCAAATGGGTTCATAGGAACCCGTGAGGTTGGAAACAACGGTGGATATTGGGTTACAAAATTTCTCAAATCCGTAGGACTTCGACCAGGTAACCCCTGGTGTGCGGCATTCGTTTCGTATTGTCTTGATAGTGCAAACATAAAGACAATGCGTGTTCGTTCTGGATTGGCAAGACATTTCATATCCAAGAACAAGACTATCAAAGCAACAACGGTATCATATAATAATATACAATTACCGCCTGGTACCGTAATTGTTTGGCGTAGAGGAACAACCATGTTTGGTCATGTTGGTTTTACTGACAAATGGCAAGGTAGAAGTGGAACTACCATAGAAGGTAACACTTCATCTGGCCGTAGTGGTAGTCAATGGAATGGTGGTGGTGTTTGGTCTCGTAAGAGAACTATAAACCCATATGACCATTTCCGAATAACAGACTTTGCCATGTTAGACCAACGATAAAATAAAGGTGAGTTTCGACTCACCTTTTTTATTTTGTGCTTGGTTAATATGAATATATTTCGTATATTTGTTTATGTTTTATTTGGAATAGTTTTATGAAAGTTGCATTAACTTGTATTGCTAGGGATGAAGATAATTACATAGAAGAATGGATAAACTACAATCTTAAATTAGGTTTTGATGATATTTTTATTTACCAACATAATTGGCATTGTAATATAGATAGATATAATGTTCATAAAATAAATTGGGGAGAATCTAATATCCAAAACACACCAGGAACAAGCATTCAAGTTGGTGCATATAATGATTTTATACAGAATAATCATAAAAATTATGATTGGGTTGCATTCTTTGATGTTGATGAATTTTTAGTTCTTAAAAAACATAACAATGTAAAGGATTTTATTTTAGAATACGAAGGTGTTGATGCGATTGGAATAAATTGGATTTTCTTTGGATCTAATAATTTATCATTTGATGGTGATTATTCTGTATTAAAACGGTTTACGAAGAGATCTAAATTTGCAAGTTCAACCGTTAAATGTATAGTAAAAGCTGATAAAAATATAAACTACATGGTGCATAATCCAGTAAATAGAATGACAACGGATACTCATTACAATAAATTTTGGGGTGTAACAAATGATGCAAAGAAAATTGATATTGCACAATTAAATCACTATTATTCTAAAACTTGGGATGAATGGAAAAAAAAACAAGCAAGAAATACATCAATTGATACGGCATTTAAGGGTATTACCCCTAATGAAGAATACAACGATACATATTTCCATACAAATGATAAAAACGAAATTGAAGACACACTAGCATTAGATTTTTATTTTGATAAAATAGAAAAACACAAAAAATCAGATATGGTTTCAAAATACAGACGATTAAAAGGTGGCGATATACCTTTGATTAAAAACCCAAATATAAATAATCAACAAACAAACCAGAAAAAACAAGAAAAATTATTCAATCATTTTTATCAATATGTAGATGGTTGGTTTAACTATGAAGAATTGTATTCCGATATGGTGAACAGATTTGGAAACGATAGTAAGTTTGTAGAAGTAGGTGTTTGGAAAGGTAAAAGTGCCGCTTACATGGCGGTTGAAATAATAAATTCCGGTAAAAAAATACATTTTGATTGTGTGGACAACTGGGAATATGTTGATGGACTACAATATGATATAGATAAATCTTTATTTGGAGATAATTTATATCAAGAATTTTTGTCAAACATAAATCCAGTTATACACGTAATAAATCCAATTAAATCTATTTCTTGGGAAGCAGCTAAATTGTATGATGATGAAAGTATAGATTTTGTTTTCATAGATGCAGCACATGACTATGAAAGTGTGAAAAAAGATGTAACATCATGGCTACCGAAAGTTAAAAAACAAGGAATAATTGCGGGACATGATTACATAACTCACATTGGAGTAAAAAATGCAGTAGACGAGATTATACCAGCAAAAGCAAGAGGTTGGTGTTGGGTATATGAAAAAAGTTAAAGAAATTAAAACAATAATCTATCATTTGTGAATTTACCACATATTTATTAGTGTTATGTTTTAGTGTTATGAGTTAGTGTGTTATGAATAAAAAAATGGGAAGACCACAACTAATACTTACCGAAGCACAAGTTAGATATGCAATGCAAAACAGTTTCGGTAATAAAGATGCTGCCAGATTTCTCAAAGTAGATTATAGAACTTACAAACGATGGGCACAACAGCACATTGATAGTGAGACTGGTAAAACTCTATTTCAATTACATTCAAAACTTGGCGTTCCACTTACAAGAGAAAAGAAAGATGATAAGTGGAATGGTAAATCATTTGACTGTAATAAAGGTTACAAAGAAAAGTTAGAGGATATTCTTGACGGTAAATATCCTGCATACGAAACAAAGAAGTTACGAAAGAGATTATTACTATCAGGATGGATTCCGTGTGTTTGTGCCGCTTGTGGGTGGGATGAACCGAGAATGACTGACGGTAACTATCCACTTCTGATAGACTTCATAGATAATAACTGGCGTAATTGTAGATTAGATAATCTGCGTCTGTTATGTTTTAATTGTTATTTCAATCTTGTAAGGACACCATCAACCTCGTATCAAGGATGGACATATGGAACAGTATCAAAGACACCGTGGTATGGCGAGAAACGCCCAAGAGACGGCAGATACCGTAGAAGATTGGAAGAACGAATCAAACAACAAGAACAAAAGAAAAAAGAAGAACAAGAAAAATTCTTTGATTGGGATGAAACTCCCGGTGAAGAATAAATGTTATAGGTGTTATTGTGAAAAATAAAGATTCAGAAACAAATATAAGATTATGGAATGACTTTGTAAGCAAAGAATACTGTGATAGAATAATACAAATATGCGAACCAGCAATTACAGACGAATTAGAAAAGGTTAGTAATAGTGGTGAACTTATTATACGAAAAGCACAATCAATATGGTTAGACGAATACTGGTTAAAACCAGATGATAAATTCTTGATAGAAAATATCAAGAAGAAAATTTCAGAACTATCAAATAAACCGGTAGAATTTTTGGAGAGATTTCATGTTGTGAGGTATGGTGTAGGTGATTACTTTCTACCACACTATGATTTTTTCGCAAAACCATCGGATGAAATGGATGCTGTTCATGCCTTATCAGATGTAGATGATTTAACTGCACAGAGAGATGAAAGTTGGTTGATATATCTTAACGATGAATTTGTTGGAGGCGAAACATTATTCCAAAAAGAAGAAATGACAGTAAAGGCAAAAACAGGTGCATGTGTATCATGGAGTAATGTTTGTAAAAATGGATTACCAAATCTAAACTCATTACATTCTGAAAACAAAGTTTATGGTGGAACAAAGTGGATAGCGATAATTTGGATTCGTAATAAGATATACAAGAAAAAGAAAGAACACACAGACTATCTTCGTGAAGTATTCGAGAAGTCTGGATATTTTAACAAATAATTTTTATTTGGAGGTTTTTATGGAAATCGGTGGATATAATGAAATCATACCGTTGGAAGACAGAATAATTGTTAAACCGTCACAGAAAGAAGAAGTGACTAGCAAAGGAATTATTATTCCAGATTCACAAACAGAGGGTCCGTCCCGAGGCGAAGTTGTTGCAGTTGGACCAGGAAAAATGACAGAGGCAGGAGTAATGTCACCGATGAACATTTCCATTGGTGATGAAATTCTATATGCAACAAAATACTATGGAACAGAAGTTAATCTAAATGGTGAACTTGTTGTTATTATTCCACAAACAAATGTTTTGGCTATTCTAAAAAAAGCCGAGTAATTTTATATTATTGGAGGTTATTAAACTATGTCAGCAAAAATCATTTCATTCGATGTTGAAGCGCGTTCTGCACTAAAACAAGGAGTGGACAAACTAGCAGATGCGGTAAAAGTTACATTAGGACCAAAAGGTAGAAATGTTATTATAGAAAAAGAATTTGGTTCACCAACCGTGACAAAAGACGGTGTGACAGTTGCAAAAGAGATTGAACTAGAAGATCCAATAGAAAATCTTGGAGCCCAAACACTAAAAGAAGTTGCCTCAAAAACAAATGATGTTGCCGGTGATGGAACGACTACAGCAACCGTTCTTGCTCAAGCAATCGTGCGTGAAGGTTTTAAGAATGTAACTGCAGGTGCAAATCCTATGGACTTGAAAAGGGGAATTGATTTGGCAGTCAATGCAATTTGTGATGAATTGAAAACTAACAGTAAAGACATTTCTAGTAAAAAAGAAATCGCACAAGTAGGAACAATATCAGCTAACAACGACCACACAATAGGCAATTTGATTGCTGATGCAATGGAGAAAGTTGGTAAAGACGGTGTAATCACAGTTGAAGAAGCCAAATCAACTGAAACATCAATGGATATAGTAGAAGGTATGCAATTTGATAAAGGTTATCTTTCACCATATTTTGTTACCGATGAAGATAGTATGGAGGCCGTTCTTGAAAATCCATACATATTGATTGCGGAACAAACTGTTACAGTAGTTAAAGACTTATTACCAGCATTAGAAGCAAGTGCACAAGCCGGTAGATCAATCTTGATTGTGTGTGACGATATTCTTGGTGAGGCACTCGCAACTTTGGTTGTGAACAAACTTCGTGGAACTATTAAAGTTGCGGCGGTAAAGGCACCTGGCTTTGGTGATAGAAAAACTGCAATGTTACATGATATAGCAACACTTACTGGTGCAACTGTTTTTAATGAACAAACAGGTTTGAAAATAGACAAAGCAACAATTGAACATCTTGGCAGTGCTAAGAAGATAACCGTAGGAAAAGACAAGACAACAATCGTTGAAGGTTCAGGAAAATCAGAAGACATTAAAAGAAGAATCAACGATATTAAATCTTTGATAGATAAGGCAGAGAACAATTATGATAAAGAGAATTTACAAGAAAGATTAGCAAAACTCTCTGGTGGTGTTGCAGTTCTCAAAATCGGTGCATCCACCGAAGTTGAAATGAAAGAAAAGAAGGCAAGAATTGAAGATGCACTACATGCAACAAGAGCGGCTGTTGAAGAAGGTATCGTTCCTGGCGGTGGGGTTGCCTATATCCGTGCTTCAACAGTTCTCGATAATCTTGTAACGGTGAATCAAGACCAAGAAACTGGTCTTCAAATTATCAAACGAGCAATAGAAGAACCTTTGAGACAAATAGTAGAAAATGCAGGTAAAGAAGGTTCGGTAATTGTTAATGCAATACGAGATAATAATAATTTAAGTTACGGTTACAATGCAAGAACAGATGAATTTGTGGATATGATAGAAGATGGTGTAATTGATCCAACAAAGGTTTCGAGAGTTGCATTGCAAAATGCAGCTTCTGTTGCTGGTCTATTATTGACAACTGAAACAACTATTGTTTCTAAACCAAAATTAGAACAACAAAGTATTCCAAACATGAATCCAGGAATGATGTATTGATTTATTCGTGATACACAAAAGAATCCCTGCTATAAAATAGTGGGGATTTTTGTAATATACATATTTATATTTATGTTTACAATTTTCAACAAATTAAGTGGTAAAACAATATGTCAATGCCATCATTGATGTCTCTATTAAAAAGACGTGACTTATCGGGTGTTGTATACGATACTATTTCATATCTTGCATCACAACCATCAAAGAAAGTCTTATTCATTACAACATCAACTAGATATCCATTTAATACTGAATACAATAAAGGTGGGGTTGAATTAGAGTTACCGAAGTCTACTGAACTTTCTTTGTTTATTCAAAATGAAATACCCAATAAATACGAATGGATAGATATTCCACAGTTAAAGATATATCCATGTGAAGGCAATGTATCACATAATAATGGAAACTCTTGTGGTGTGATTGATGCGGTATTAAAAGATAAGAAAAAGAATCCAACTGGTAATCACAGATGCTGGGCATCAGTAAACGATAAAGAAGATGAATTATGGCGTGTTAGTAAAGAGATATTAAATGCGGATATAATACTTTTCTTCGCATCTATCCGTTGGGGACAAACCAATGCAGAATATCAAAAGTTAATTGAACGATTAACATGGTTAGAAAATCGTCATAGCACACTTGGTGAAGAAAATATATTAGAAGGTAAACAAGCTGGTTTTATTTGCATAGGACAAAATTGGAATGGTGCAAATGTAACACAAGTTCAAAAGAATGTTTTAGGATTTTATGGGTTTGATACACCAGATAGTTTGTTTTGGAATTGGCAATATACAACAGACTTAAACGATGAAACACAAGAATCTTACAAGACATCACATAAACAATTTCATTTAGATTTAGGACTTCCACACATGGAGATTAAGAAATGATACGATTAAAAGATTTATTGAAAGAAGATACGAAAACTGCAAGACAACGCCGTAAGAGATATTGGATGGTAAATGAAGGTGGTGAGGTTGGGTTTGAACTAGATGCAAAGGAATTTCAAGAATTAAATTTATTTGCAAAAAAAATTGGAGCGGATATTGCACCATTTGTAGAAATGGAATTAGAAGAAAAAGAAAAACCAAAGTATCTAAACATGACAACATCCGAACTAGAAGAAGGTGGGTATGTTGTTAAAATAGACAAATCAGTTTTTGATAGTGTTGAAGAAGTAGTTGAATTAGGAAAGAGTGCAAAGAAATGGTATGAGGACATGAATAAAAAAATCATGGAAGCAATGAATCAATCGGACGGGTGTTTATTCTTAATTCTTCTTGGTATATTCGCATCATTCGCACGATTGGCAGATAATTTCAAATTAGCATCACAAGTTTACACTGGAATTAAAAAGGATTTGTCTAATCCGGAAACAGAACGTCAATTGCTTGCAATGATAGAATTACCAACCACGGAATTGTATCAGAGAATAAAACAAAGAAATGAGTTTAAGAACTTAGCAACAGTAAAGGGAATGATAACTGGTAATAAAAGTCTACCAACTGTGTTACCAAATATATTGAGAACTCTTAAATTATACAAAGAAAAGGGTTATCAATTTGATCCAAAAGATGTTGCACAAGAAATAGGTAAACATATTAAACCAGATACCGGTGCCTTGCTGGACACAAAAGTAATTTCATCTGAAAAGATATTGGCATTCTGTTTGAATTTGATAGATCCAGAATACCAAACCGAACATGGTTGGTTTCCAGTTACAATGGATATTTGGATGGCAACATTTTTCTATCCAGAATTGGGGACAAAAGAAAAAAGAAAAATACTTGCACAAAATAGAAATTACGTTTATCTTTCAAAACAAACACAAGACCTTGCATCAAAATTTAATATGGAACCACTTGAAATGCAGGCAATACTTTGGGTTGGAACTATTCGTAAGAAAAAAGGTGACAACTATCTATCAACATTTGACCAAGCGATAGAACACAATCTAAATAAGTTTCAAATTAAGGTTGATGAAATGAAAGAATCTGGAAAAGTTTTTGAAGAAATAGTAAATCTCGTTGGAAGTAGAGCATGGACGAAATAATAAAACCCCTCGATTTCGAGGGGTTTTTCATTAGAAGATGTCTTGTTTCAAATCTGTTGTAATTATATTCAAAAATTCAACACCCTTTACAGTCAATGAACAATCATTAAATCTTATTCTGTTCTTAATACCCATTACAATATCATAATCATATTTACGCCTATCTTTAATCTTGTGTAGTTTAAGTAATACCCAATCTATCTTTTCCAAAACATCTTCTTTTTGTTCTTGTGAATTATATGGAGTATATTCTGTATAATTCAAATCAGATACATCATCTATTTCCAAACTAGCAAAAAACTGTTCTAGCATAAATCAAACCAAAGGAAAATCTGCATCACTAGATGTAATTGTTGATCCTTCTTCATCAGGTGCCAAACCAAAGAAATCCATTATGCCTTCCAACATCTTCTCGCCCATTGCTTTTATTTTATTGAATGCCTTTGTTATCGCTTCAAATATGTTTTTAACTATATCAACAAATTTATCTTTAACACCCTTAACGGCACCTGGAATTTTCTCAATAAACTTTGTTAAGTTATTCATTATAGCAAATTCATTAAGAGTTGATGATTCACTCATAAGACTTTCTTGGATGCCCTCACCTAGTTCTTGATTGTATCTACCTAACTCTGACACCAATATCTCTGAAAGAGTTTGAAACTTTCTTTTTTTCTTACCTTCACCAATCTGTCCTCTCAATACCATCATTGGATTTTTACCAGTGCTTTTGAATGAAAAGTAGAATTTAGTGTTATCTGCTATTGGTTTAACATCTTCTACCTTTTTAACAGTTAGTATCTTACTGACAACACCAGCATCTGCATCAAAACCAACAAGAGTATCTGCTACTGCTTCTTTGCTTGAAAATTTTGATGTGCCAGTTGCAGCTTCAAATGCAAATGCCAATTTGAATTTTTCATTATTAAAAATTTCTCTGTTCATAATATCTGTTAATTCTTTTTGATCCAATTTCATTTGTTCATATTGTTTTACTATCGGATCCTTTTTAACAGTCAAACTGCCATCTGCTACTTTGTTTTTCAAATCAGTAACCGTTCCATTATAGTATAATGTTTTCATTTTTTGTTCTAGACTATCAACAAAATCTTTAACCATTTTGGATTCATTTTTAGCAACGTATTTGGATGCTGCCATGAATGTTGATATTACTTCATCTTTTGTTCCACTCAATAATTGTGATCCACCTTTCTTTTTTAATGATATGTTTATGTTACTACCAAGTATATCAGTTTTTGGTGTTGCATTTCTACCCAACCAATCGCTACTTAATGTTGCCCGTGATGAACCAAACTGTCTTAAATTCTTTTGTTTTAATTTAGTCTTAAAATCTTTTGCTATTTTATTTGCAGTTTCACCGTAGTTTGTCCAAAACTTTTCTACTCTTTGCCATTCCGGACCTTCAAATTTTTTATTATGTGCAACAACAATAAGACCTTCCCAATCTTCACCCTTTGGTTCAACAGATGATCCTGTTTTTAATTGAATAAAATTTGTTTTATATGCAGTCAATGATCCAGCCAATGTAAAGGTTTTATCGTCAGGTCCCTGAATTGTTTTTGCGTATATTTCACCATCTCTTGATTTTGATTGAATATCTATTTTATTTTTCAATTTAACAATGGTAAATACGTCACCTTCTTTGTAACCAGCATCATCTAAACCACGAATACCACCTTTGTAAAAGAATTGACTACCAACTGCATATTCTGGTTTAAGTATTGTTGCCTCATTTATGGTTTCTTTCATTAAACTAACTAATGACATATCTTTATTCAATTTCATTTCAAATTACTCCAAGTGTCTTACCAAACTTTGTTGTATATTTAATACGGTCTTGTAAACCGTTTGTTCCACCGTTTATTCTTTTTGTTAGTTCGAGTATAACGGTTTCTGTTAATCCCTTATCGGATATGGTATTCAATTTATTCTTATGAAAAAACCAAGCAGCAGATAACAACGGATATTTTTTAGCTACCAAATCCGGCTCACGAATAATATCCTCATTAACAAACTTATCAAACGCAGTATAATTACTTTTACCAGTCAATTGTATGTAACCTCTGCCTCTAAACTTCCAACCCTCATGTGTTCCTTCTGAACCATTACCCATTCTGTCCGCATATACTCTTGATGCAATACGCTCTGGATTTCTGGCATATGCTTCAGCTAGACCCGGTTGTTTGAAATACTTTGGGAATGTTGCAATCAAACCTTTTGTAGAATAGTTTAAGTTTTCAGTAATGAACTTAAAATTACCGCTTTCATGTGCGCATTGACCCAGGAAGTGTGATAATCTCGTTGCTGTGTTTATCTGAAAGGTATCTATGACAGATTGTATTTCACCGTAAACACCATCTGGTATCTGCCCTTTTAGTTTAGAAATATCCATATCAATCACCTGTCCATGTTGTTACTTTAATTGGTATCATTATATTGCTTCCCCTTTGAGTTGGTCTACCTGGATAATGATCAGTATTGTAGTTGTCTAATAAATCACATATCATTTTAGCAATTTTACTAGCATCACGCATCAAACTATCTACATTTGTCATTGTATTTGCATTGGAGGACTTAATACCGAATATCATTGTCATAATATATTGACTTGAACTAAATGATTTTACACCATCATTACTGGATTCTATTTTCAATAATGTCAATACTGGATGATTTATTTTATAGTGTTTATCCAATTTTGAAGGTGACAATGCAGGTTTTTGACCCAATGTATCTATCGGTGACAGTTGCATTGGATTTTCTTTAACCAATTTATCTTTGAAATTATCTTGAAGATGTCTTCCTTCGTTTACCAAATCTTTCATAGTGTCATCCTAATCAGTAATAAATACCACATATAAATATGTATCAAAAACAAATTACTCTACTTCATGGTTGTAAAAATAGTAGGCAGTATTGCCATAACTGCGGTCAATATCTTCACTTGACATTAGTGGATTGTTAATTCGTATCTTTGGTGGTTTATTTTTATCATATGGGACAATGAAATCTGGATTATGCCATCTTAATAAATTGTTGGGATGAATACAAAAGTTACCATCCTCCAATTCTATAAAGTGGTAACACTTGCTATCCATGTCTTGTGAATATCCAACATGAATTTCATTTGGATCTGTATAGTAATCGTCTATTGTAAAATGATAGATACCACTACGCCATTTCTTATCTCTACAAAATACATCCACTCTTTTATGTTGAAGAAACTTAAAACAACACACAGATATGGCAGTTGATTGACAGTCCCATGTTTGCAACAACTGTAATCTTTTCTTTTCATCAGTTGAGAGTATATCAAAGTTTTCAGTATGAAAGAATGCACTTATCGGCATATTCCAAAAATTAGCACCTATCTCGCTTTGAAAGTGAAACAACATAGGATAATTCAACATAGATTTTACACCGAAAATATAACCGTGTAAGTGTTTATCGTAACCTGTTATTTCTTTCCGAATGTAACATTGAACATACGGGGTATTAGCATTCAACTGTGCCATTGTTTTCTCCCACATTTAACATACATATAAATATGGAATAGATTAGTATAAACAGAAATCGCCAGACATAATCTGGCGACTTCGTAACTCCATTAACACATGGTTATTGAGATTATTGAATTACAACCCAATTTGTTCCGCTATACCAAAGTGTTCTTGATTGGCCTGGCCAAATCGGATAATCAAGTGCAGTATCTGTTCCCCAAACTGAATGTCTAATAAACACATTGTTGGCAGTAGCACCATTGTAAATAGTTACAAGTTGACCAGATGACGGTGATGTTACAGTTGCAATGTCATAATCAACAGCAACACGACTTACCACCCATCGTGAATCACTTGCCAATGATAATGGTGCAATGGTGTGAATAGCAACACTACTTGTTCTATGTTGTGGATTCACTTCCCATGATATACCAAGAACACCACGAACCGCATAGGAACCAATAGGAGCAGTTGAACTACCTTCAATTGAAGAAAGTCTAACTGATTCATTTGTGAAGTGACGATGTTCGATTGAATTATCAATCAATGTTTTTGCAGTATCTGCAAGGACTGAACGAGCAGCGTTTGTGGCAAATGCAGATGTAGACGCAAAGTCAGCATGGTTTGCATCATAAGCAAATAATGATGTATCTGCATCAAATGCATGAGCAGCATCACGAGCAAAAATACTTGTGTCTGATTTAGCAGAATGAGCAGCAGTTGAAGCATAAGTTGCCAAGTCTGACAAAGTTGCCTTACCAGCGGCACGAGCAGTATCGGCAAACGCCGATGTGTTTGAATGATTACTTACTCTTGCCGAGTCTGAATTAACAGATGTGAGTGAACTATTGGCACTTAAAGAATGTGCAGAAATTTTAGCACTATCTGCAATCTTTGCCCTATTAGCAGTTCCTGCAACCTTTGCCTCGGCAGCTTCTAAAGCATGAGTTGATAACAATGAATATGGAACTGAACGAATTTGTAATCTACCAAGTGAAACACCGTTCACATAAGCATAAACAAAAAGTTTATTACCGTAGTTATCAATCAAGATATTATCTGCAACATTCTCAATAAGATAATTGATGATACCGTTATTCACTTCTACATCAACATTCTCACGATACCAAAGAGCACTTGTGTTAAGATGTGATGTTTCATCGAAAGTGCTATCTGCAATATAGATAGAGAACTTCGAGTTAATGTCTGTTCCAGCAGGCGCATGTGCCTGATACTGAATGTTTGTTCCTGCAAATGCATTGACTGCAATCAAAGTAAAGATTGCCAAAAATACTTGTCTCATTTTTTCCTCATTGTTTAATTGAAAATAACTTTTGTTGAATAAC
>Ga0172372_10008707_pt1 | contig 13324 bp, 10 predicted proteins | sample LakKiv5m_2_FD_114544 | JGI IMG/M metagenome (GOLD analysis project Ga0172372, IMG submission 114544) | Freshwater microbial communities from Kabuno Bay, South-Kivu, Congo - kab_092012_9.5m | ecosystem: Environmental > Aquatic > Freshwater > Lake | place: Democratic Republic of the Congo...
GAGCCGCGGAAGGTCGAGCAGGGCCTGCGGTAGAATCTGCCCGTAAGCCAGCACGGCAATGAGGTCAGGGCGCAGTTCGCGGAGTTCGGCGAGGAAGGCTTCGTGCCGCGCGCGCTCGGGCTGGAGCACCGGGAGGCCCAGGCGGAGGGCGAGTTCCTTGACGGGCGGCGGCTGGAGCTTGAGGTCGCGGCCGCGCGGCTTGTCCGGCTGGGCAACGACGCCGACCACCTGGCAGTCCGGCGCCGCGGCGAGGGCTTGGAGCGTGGGACAGGCAATGTCCGGCGTGCCCATGAAGACGATGCGCAACGGCATGGGCGGGAGTGTCAGTGGAAGTCGGGCCGCCGGGCAAGCGCGGCCGCGCACCGGCTACTTGCCGAGCGCCTTGTTGAGGTTCTCGAGCTGGGTCTGGGCTTTCTCGCGGAGCGTCTGCGAGTCAGCATTTTTCACGGCCAGCTCCAGGAGCTTTTTGGCCTCGTTATAGTCCTTCACCACGCCATTCTCGGTGATGTAGCGGAGGGCGAGATCAAAGGCGGCCTGGGCATCGCCACCTTCAGCGCGTTTGGCCTGTGCCTCGATGACCTTGCGGGCCGTCTCCTCCGCGGACTGCGAGGGCTTGGGCGGGGCAGGGGGCTTGGCCGGCGGGGTGGCCTGGGAGGGGGCGGAAGCAGAGGAGCGGGCGGCCGTGCCGGATGATGTGCCTTGGCGGGCTGCGTGGGCCTGCGCCCGGGCGGCCAGCTCGCGGCTGATGGCGTTTTTTCCCTCAATGCCGGTCAGCGAGTAAAAGTATTTGAGGTCATCTTCGGTGGTCCACCCCTTGTCCGGTCCGGCGGACAGCACGGTGAACCCATTCTTGGGCACATCCACGGTCAGGCGATACTCGGTGCCCCAGGGATCCTTGGATTTGTCGCGGGATTCCTTGCCGCCTTTCTCCCGCATGTTTGCCTTGAGCCACGCCCCGAAGTTCTCGATGGGCAGATCCTTGGTCTCGATGAAGTCACCTGCCAGCGCTTCGGCGATGCCCTGCATCTCGACGCCGGAGGTGGCGGCCACCTGCACCTTGCCGATGACGTTGAGGCTCTTCTTGAGCGCTCCGCTGTTCATCGCCACCACGCCCGCCGCCGCCGCCAAGGGGAGGATTTTCAGGAGCGCGCTCACGCCGCACCCCCTTTCTTGCGGAGGGCGACGACGCGCTTTTCGGACGTGCGTTCGATGGCGAGGCCGGTGAGGAAATCGTGGCTGACGAGGTTGAGGAAGCTCTCCCTGCCGAGCTTGAGACAGCGGCTGTTGCGGAGGGCCGCGACGTTGGCGGAGGCGGCGGTGCCCTGCAACAGGCTGATCTCGCCGCAAAAATCTCCCGGACCAAGCGTGGCGACCTGTCGGCCGGCCTTGCGCACGCCGAACTCCCCCTCATACACGATGTAGAACGACTCGTTCTGCCGGCCCTCGGTCAGGATCTCCGCGCCGGCCGGACATTCCTGGAAGCTGAACTGCCCCGCGATCTTCATCAGCGCGTGCGGCGGCCAGTCGGCGAAGGTGGGGTTCCGCCGGAGGAACGCGCAGACCTGCACCGTTTCCTGGATTTTCTTGGCCCCCAGCGTCGACAGCAGGAGCCGGTCGAAGTCCGCCTTCTTGAGCGCGAACAGTTGCGTTTCCTCCACCGCAATGACCGAGCTGGTGCGGGGCACCTGTTGCAGCAGGGCGATCTCGCCGAACACGTCGCCGCGCGCCAATTGGGCCACGGGGCGGGGCGCCCCGGCCTCATCTTCCTTCTGCACCTCCACGCGGCCGCGGTAGATGACGAACATGAGGTCGCCCTGATCGCGCTCGCGAATCAGCAGCGCGTCGCGCTTGACGGCGAAGAACTCCATCGCCTCGGCGACGGCGCGGACTTCGGGCTCGTTCAGCTGCGAGAACAGGAGGGTGCTGGAGAGAAACTTCACCGTCTCGTCCGTGGCCGGCCGTTGCAGACCGTCGAAGTTTTTTTCGAGGCTGGATTCGGCCGACGAGAACCTCGGTGCAAGCAGGCGGTGAACGGCCTTGCCCGCCAGCCAGAGCAGGTAAACCAGCGGGGCGGCCACCACCAGCGCGAGCACAAAGATGACCGTCTGGGCGCCGGGCTGGAAGAGGACGTTCTCGCCCACGCTGGCCTGCTGGGTGATGAGTTCGGAGGCGAACCGGAACACCGCGCCCAGCCACAGGACCGCCCACGTGGAGAGCCCGTAAAAGTAGGAAGCCTCGGAGACCTCCTCGCGCCAGTTGACGAGGTTGGCCAGAAACTTCTGGTTGAGAAACGTGTCGGCGCAGCGGGGCAGTTCATGCTGCTTGCGGCACAGCGCGTGGATGAGCGCATGCGCCGGCGAGCCGCCGAACGGCGCCGCCAGCAGCAAGGCGGTAACCCAGCCGGCCAGAAAGATGGCCGTGGAACCCAGCGCCCAGCCCAGCAGGGCAACGCCAAAGGGCACGGCGAGCATTTGCAGCGCGACCAACGCCTCGACCCGCCGCCCGCCCATCAGGGCATCCCGGGTGTCCACGCTGAAAAAAGGCAGCACCAGGTCGAGCCGCAGCTCGGGGCGATACACCTCGCGTCCCAATCCGCTCAGCACCGCTCCGGCCAGCCCGTTGGCCAGGCTCAGTCCCACGGACACGGCAATCAGCGTCATCAGCCAACCCGACGCATCGGGGATCAGCGGGAGGTCGGCCAGCGCCACGGCCGCGACCCCGGCTCCAATGAGGCACAAGGCCAGGGCCAGCGCGGACGATGGCGTGCAGCGCACGCTCCAACGGCGGCCCTTGGCGGCGAATGTCGGCTCAGTGTCGCCCTCGTGGAGAAAGCCCTTGGCTTGGGCGGTGAGCACCAGATCGTAGAAGGCGCGGATTTTGGGGTGGCCTTCCGCGTGCAGCAGGCGTTGCAAGACTTCCTGCACGGTATGGCGACCGTCGAACTCGGCGAGGATGGCTTCCTGCTGCGCGTTCAGCGCGAGGTATTCACCCCGGTTGGTCTGCTTGAGCAGACGCGTGCCATCAGGCAGATCCTTGCGCTCCAGCGCGGATGAGAGCCGGAGCTTAAGGTCGTGGAGCGCGGGCATCATGGTTGGTGAGAACGGGGCGTTCTTAGCAAATCAACCTTGCTCCAGCAAGACCAAGCGCACGCGTCGCCAATAATGCAGATGAAGACGGGCCTCGACACCCCTCAATGAAAAAGCAGATCCAGCAGTTGCCGTGCGTCGGGCGACAGCTCCCACCTGCCACCTTTGGCCGTCAGCAGTTTGCGGCAGCCGTGCGCGCGCTGTTCAGCGTCATTGACGGATAACAGGTGGACCTTGGCAGTGTAGCCTTTCACCTCGGATGCGGCACGCGGCACGATCACGCAGGGCACGCCGTTGAAGTTCAGGGATACTTCATAGGCAGCTGCGCCTTCCCGCTCCGCCGTGGGGTTGGTGCGGATCAAGGACCGGTGAGCGCGGGCAAAAGGAAAATTAGCCGACCTCACCAGCACCCGGCACAATTCGGTTTGCGACTGCACGAAGCGGACGAGGCTGAATTTATCGCCGTCGGCACGCTGTCGCAAAAAGACCGCGCGCGGGTCGAGGCCCAGCAGGTTGCGGCCATTCCAATTGCCGTGGTCGTTGCGCAGGCCCTTGAGATTTGCCTCGTGCCATGTCGCGTAGCGCTCGCTGGCGACGAGGGCGATCTCGAAGTGCAGGTGGGCGCGCTCAGCCGCGATGCGGGTCTTGGTGTTCGTGGTGCGGCCCAGGACGCCCAGCACTTCGCCGGCCTTGACCACATCCCCCTTGTCCAAGCCCTCCCGGATGCTGGCCAGGTGTGCGTAAAGGGTGCAGAACTCCAGTCCATCCAGCCGATGACGCAGGATGACGTAGTTCCCGTAGTTTGAAAGGCCGGCCTTGCGGTTGACGTAAGCCACCGAGCCCTCAGCGGCGGCACTTACGGGGTCGGTCGGCTCCCCCCGCTTGTCGCGGCGCGTCCACAGGATGTCGATGCCTTCGTGGAGTTGGTGGCCGTCGGACCGCACGCAGCCAAAAGTGCCGGCCGTCCAGGTCTTGCCGGGCGTCGGGGCGAAGAACTTCTCCTCCGCACCGGGAGTGAACAGGGCGCGGTTGGGCGTGGGCAATAACAGCGACTGCCCCGGTAATGGCCGGCAGAGCAGGACAAGGATCAGCAGGCCTGCGCGCACGGTCGCCTTCATCACTCCTTGGCCTTCTTCAGTCGGGCGACGGCCAAGTTCAGGCCTTTGACGATGTGCTCGGCTTCCTCGCGCGTGGCATCCGGTCGGAATAGCAGTGTGCCGTCGGCGATGCGGCGCTCAAGCCGCACCGTGCCGATCCAGCGCGGTTCTGGAAACTGGCTCATGATCGCCAGCCGTTTACCCCTATAAGAAAGCGACAGGCTCTCCAGCATGTGCGTGCCTTCGCGGTCGAACTTGAGGTGGATTGCGTATTGGCCCGGCTGGCCTTCCCAAACCTGGGCTCCTTCCAGATGCGATTCGCCAAGCATCGGGCCGCTGACGTAGAAGGACTGCGGATTTTCCCGTCCGACGGTAATTACCCGGCTGCTGCCCAGGATGGGGTCCGCATGCGTCTCCAAGTGGACCCGAATGCTGGCGAGTTCCTTGGTCCCGGATCGACTGCCGGCACCCGAAGGACCGGTGGTTTCGCACGCCGTCAGCAGCGCGGCCACCGTTGCCAGCAAATAGAGGTTGAAGCGTCCCCAGCGGAACTTCATAGTGCGGCCAGCCAACAAAAACAGTTCGGCAAAGTAAAGAAGTTATGGGCAGACAAACCAACAAAGTGCAGAAGCGTCGTCGTCGTCAGGCTTACATCAAGCGCCGCAAGGTCGCGGCCAAGGCCAAGGCCAAAGCCTCGCCCAAGAAGCGCTGAGGCTTTCGACTCACCCATCTGGGCCGCCCGGCGACGGGCGGCTTTTTTGTTTTCCACCCCGCCCGCCTGGCTTGTTCACAGACGTCGGCGCCGGTCCGTTTGATACGTTTACGTAGAATGCCCGGACCTCAAGGTAGCCCTGTAAACATTGCGTTCTTCCCCGCCCTGAAAGACGCACGCCCCCGACTCCATGGTGAACAACGTGTGCATATGAATTCGTTGTCCGATCAGTGAAGTGTGGTAGCCTGATGACAGTTCATTGAAAGAACCGGAGCGGATGCGGCGGACGAGAGAAAGTCGTGGAAGTTCCGAGGATAATCCCAGGTGACTGGGGAAAGGCCGGGACAGGCTGGTTGGCCCGGCCCCTCTGAGACGCGCGCTGCAAGGCGCGTGCGGAGAGGCAGAATTCACCAGCTCCTCTGGCGGGCGTCGCGGCCCGTCGCACGCGATTGAGGAGCTTGGCGGCGAGGAGCGATGAGAAACCGCTCCAAGTCGGGTCAAGTAGTGTCGGCTGGTTTCGGGCCGGCATGAATCGCGGTTACCCAGAGGGTATCCGGTTGCTACCGTGAATCAGCACGGGGCGGGCAGCTCTGGCGGTCGTCGTGAGACGGCCGGCAGTCAAAGCCACCGAAAGGTGGACAAAGCCAGCGTCCGCACCGGGAAGGACACGAGGTCTGGGCAAGACCCGTGAAAACCTTCCGCAACGTCGGCGATGCTTCAAACGGCACCGCTGGCCTGTGAGCCAAACGCAACCTGAGAGTGAAGAGGCGAGACCCGTGGCACGGGGCGAACGCACCGCCAACAGCGGTGGCAGTCCCCGCGCTAAGTGGTCAAGACGCGGACCGCACACACAGTCGTGTCTTGACCTGGTTTGCGGGCCGGTGGCGCAACCACCAGCCCAAGCGAGCTGAAAAGCCTCACTCGAAATCCAGTGGCCGCAAGGCGCTGGACGGCCCTGCTGCGAGGCCGATGACTCCGCTTGCCGTGGAGAACAGCGTCGGGAAGCCGGCAGCCCCGTGAGGGCGCGCCTAATGCCGGTCCGGGAAAGAGAGCTTGGCGCACTCCCATCCCCCGTTTTGCCCCCGTCGGGCCGCAAGGTCTGGCGGGGGCATTCCGTATTTACCTTCGGCATGGGCGCACCAGCGGGGGCCGGACGACATCCGGTGAAACCCCCCAACGATCTTCGCGCCCAGCCAGGACCGGCCAACCTCCGATAAAATGGTTAGCTCCGCTGCGTGCGGTGCTGGTTCGACTTTGGTTGTGTCGATGCCTCGCATGCGGGGATCGCCGTCTTTTTTCTGTCGCGTTTATTGGCAATGGGACATCCTCCCGCAGTCTCGCTGCAAGCCACCAGGCATAATGGACCGGGTCAAAGTCATTCTGGGTGACATCACGAAACTGGCCGTGGACGCCATCGTGAATGCCGCAAACACGACCCTGCTTGGCGGAGGTGGCGTCGATGGGGCCATTCATCGGGAAGCCGGTCCGCATCTCGTGTGGGAGTGCCGCAAGCTCGGTGGGTGTCCCACCGGCAGCGCGCGGATCACCAAGGGTTACTATCTTCCGGCCAAACATGTGATTCACGCCGTTGGCCCCATCTGGCAGGGGGGGCAACAGCGGCGAGGACGAATTGCTCGCCCGCACCTACCGCAGCGCGTTCGAGTTGGCCGTGCAGCACAACTTCGTCAGTCTTGCCCTGCCGGCCATCAGCACCGGGGCCTACCGTTTTCCCCTGGACCGCGCGACCCGCATCGCCGTGCGCGAGACGCGTAACTGTCTCGAACGCCACGCCGGCCTCCGTCTGGTGGTTTTCTGCTGTGGCGAGCGGCTGGTCTATGACACCTACATGGCCGCGGTGGCGGAGACCTTTGCCTGAGCGCCAGGGAATGCGAAGTGTTGGTTGCCGGCCTGCCCCCGAGCAGTGCCGGGCGGCTTCGCGAATTTCCTCGAAATGCCGGGCTCGCCGCGTAGCGTCGTGGCCGCATGATTCTTCGCTGGCTCACGTTTTTCGCTGCGCTTCTGGTCGCAGACGTTGTGGCCGCCGCCCCGCGCCACACCGGCCCATGGGATGTCGCCGCGCTTAAGGCCGTGCCCAAGGCTGACTGGGGCGAACGCACCAACCTCGTCCAGTCTCTCCACTACGAAGGGGAGCCATTCAACGGCAAGCCCACGCGTGTCTTTGCCTATTACGGTCGTCCTGAAGGAGCCGGCCCGTTTCCCGCGATGGTCCTCGTGCATGGCGGCGGGGGAAAGGCTTTCCCCGCGTGGGCCGAGCACTGGGCCAAGCGCGGCTATTGCGCCATCGCGATGGACCTCGCCGGCAACGGCCCCGCCGGACGCCTCCCCGATGGCGGCCCGGATCAGGTGGACACCACGAAGTTCCGCGATTTCACCCCCGCCGGCGCAAAAGACATGTGGACGTATCACGCCGTGGCCGCGGTGTTGCGCGCGCACTCGCTGCTGGCGTCGCGGCCCGAGGTGGACCGGAACCGCATCGGCGTCACGGGCATCAGCTGGGGCGGCTACCTGACGTGCATCGTGGCGGGCATAGACGATCGGTTGAAGGTCGCCGTGCCGGTCTATGGCTGTGGCTTTCTGCACGAGAACAGCGTCTGGCTGGAACCCCGCATCTCGAAGATGACGTCGGAGCACCGCGACCGCTGGGTGAGCCACTGGGATCCCTCACGCTACCTCGCGGGCGTGTCCTGCCCTATTCTCTTTCTCAACGGCTCGAACGACTTCGCCTACCCGATGGACAGCTACAAGAAGTGCTACCAGCTCGTCGCGGAGCGGCTGCGCCATGTCTCGGTGAAAATCAAGCTGCCCCACGGTCACATTTGGACCTTCGCCGAAGTAGATCAGTTCGTGGACAGCCATCTCAAGGGCGGCCAGCCAATCGCTACGCTCGACGCAATGCGGGTTTCCGGCGAGCGCGTCACCACCAAGGTCAGTGCGGTCGTTCCTGTGACGAAGGCCGAGTTTCATTTCACCACCGACTCCGGCGCGTGGCAGAAGCGCAACTGGCAGACGGTCCCCGCCGAGGTGAAGGACGGCATCGTCACCGCGCCGCTGCCCGCCGAGCGTCCACTGGTCTGCTATCTCTCCGTCACCGATTCACGCGGCGTCGCCGTCAGCACGCAGCATGAAGAATTTCCCCTTGCCAAATAAATGAACGAACGCCTCCCAAACTCAACCATCAGCAAGCTCAAGAGCATCGCGCAGCGGCTCGACCCCGTGTTGTCCCTCGGCAAGGCCGGCGCCAGCGAATCCTTTCTCAAAAGCCTCGACGAGGCGCTCGCGCTGCACGAGCTGGTGAAGATCAAGTTTGCGGCCTTCAAGGACGAGCGGAAGGAGATCGCCCCGCAGCTTGCGGAAAAGACCGGCAGCCATCTTGTTTGGATCGTCGGGCACGTTGCCGTCTTCTACCGCCAGCAGCCCGATCCGGCGAAGCGCAAGATCTCGATCTGAGCGTCCTGCGGCCCTGCGGGCGGCCTTTTGGGATTTGCCACCGCTCCGGCATTCCCGTAGAAAGCACGTTCCCGCCCCGGCGGGGATGTGATGAAACCAGCAGTCGAACTCTACGATACGACCCTGCGCGACGGCTCGCAGGGTGAAGGTGTCAACTTCTCGGTTGCGGACAAGCTCCGCATCGCCGAGCGCATTGACGCCTTCGGGATTCACTACATCGAGGGCGGCTGGCCCGGCAGCAACCCGAAGGACATGGAGTTTTTCAAGCAGGCTGCCCGGCGCAAGTGGCGCAATGCCCAGATTTCCGCCTTCAGCATGACGCGCCGCAAGGGCGTGGCGGTCGAAAGCGACGAGCTGATGCGAAACATCCTCGATGCCCGCACCCCCGTCGTCACCATTGTGGGCAAGACCTGGCTGCTGCACGTCACTGAGGTGCTGCGCGCCAAGCCGGACGAAAACCTCGGCATGATCGGGGACACCATCCGCTTCCTGAAGGACCAAGGGAAGAAGGTCATCTACGACGCGGAACACAGCTTCGACGGTTTCGCCGACGAACCGGAATACGCGCTCGCCACCTGGCAGGCGGCGGAGAAGGCCGGCGCGGATTGCATCGTGTTGTGCGACACCAATGGCGGCCGGCTGCCGAAGGAAATTGCCCGTGTGACCGCCCTGGCGAAGTCGAAGCTCAACTGCCCCATCGGGATCCACACGCACGACGACTGCGGCTTCGGCGTCGCCAACGCCATCGCCGCCATCGAGGCCGGGGCCACCCAGGTGCAGGGCACCATCAACGGCATCGGCGAACGCACCGGGAACTGCAACCTCATCAGCGTGATGCCCACGCTGGAGTTGAAGCTCGGCCTGCGGTGCCTGCCGCCCAAGTCCCTGCCCAAGCTCAAGGAGCTTTCCGAATACGTGGACGAAGTCGCCAACCTGCGCCACGACCCGCGCGCGCCCTGGGTGGGCCAGACGGCGTTCGCTCACAAGGGCGGGATGCATGTCCACGCCATCGACCGCGTGGCTCGCAGCTACGAGCACATCAACCCCGCGGCCGTCGGCAACTTCCGCCGCGTGCTGGTCAGCGACATGTCCGGCCGCACGAACATCCTGCTCAAGGCTGCGGAACTGGGGTTCAAGCTCCCGTCCGACGCCCCCGAGACCCGTGAAATCACCGCCAAAGTGAAGGAGATGGAGGGGGCCGGCTACGAATTCGAGGCCGCCGAGGCGTCGCTCTTCCTCCTCATCCGCGGCACTCTCGACCACAACCCCGAGCTGCTATTCACCGTGGACGACTTCCACGTCTCCATGCGCGGCAACCGGAAGACCTCGACCAACGAAGCCACGGTGAAAGTCCGCGTCGGCGACGAAGTTCACCACGAAGTAGCGGAAGGTGACGGCCCGGTGAATGCGCTGGACGGCGCGCTCCGCCGGGCGTTGGCGAAGTCGTTCCCCCAGCTCAAGAAGGTCACGCTGACCGATTACAAAGTCCGCATCCTCGATGGCGTGGCCGGCACCGGCGCGAAGACCCGCGTGCTCATCACCTCCACCGACGGCAAGCGCGAGTGGGGCACTGTGGGCGTGAGCGAAAACATCATCGAAGCGAGCCTCCAAGCGCTGGTGGACAGCATGGAATACGCACTGCTGAAGAAGTGATTTCAACCACGGATGGACACAGATGGACACGGATGAAAGACCTGACCTCCGACGCGGTGGAGAGTCGAAGCTCGTTCTGAAGGACGAGACGCAACGCATCATCGGGCTGTCGTTTGAAGTCCTGAACGAGCTTGGCCACGGTCTGCACGAAAAGATTTACGAGAACGCGCTGACGGTCGCTTTCAAGCTGAGTGGCATCGCGTTTGACCAACAGCGCAGGTTTCCGGTGACGTTTCGTGGCGTCGTCGTCGGGGAGTTCGTTCCCGACTTGATTGGGTTCGGATCGGTCATTGTGGATGCGAAGGTGATTGACCGCATCACCGACCACGAGCGCGGGCAGATGCTGAATTACCTCCGCATCACCAAGCTGCGAGTCGGGTTGATTGTGAACTTCAAGCACGCCCGATTGGAATGGGAGCGTGTCGTTCTCTAGTTCCCAATCCGTGTCCATCCGTGTCCATCCGTGGTTGAAATACTTTTGACATGAGCGAAATCCCCAAAGCCTACGAACCGCAGTCCGTGGAGGACAAATGGTATGACTTCTGGCAGCGCAAAGGCTGCTTCACCGCCGACCCCGCGCGCGTCAGCGACCAGCGCCCGGCCTCCTCCATCGTCATCCCGCCGCCGAACGTCACGGGCATGCTCCACATGGGGCACGTCCTCAACAACACCATCCAGGACATCCTCAGCCGCAAGGCGCGCATGGACGGCAAGGAAGTCCTCTGGCTCCCCGGCACCGATCACGCGGGCATCGCCACACAGGTGCAGGTGGAAAAGGCGCTGAAGAAGGAGGAGAAGAAAACCAAACACGACCTCGGCCGCGAAGAGTTCCTCAAGCGCGTGTGGCAGTGGAAGGAAGAAAAGGGCGGCATCATCATCAACCAGCTCAAGAAGCTCGGTTGCTCGTGCGACTGGACCCGCGAGCGCTTCACGATGGACCCAGAGTATTCGCGCTGCGTGCAGAAGGTCTTCGTCGAGCTTTACAAGAAGGGCCTCATCTATCGCGGCAAACGCATGGTGAACTGGTGCCCCGTCTCCCAGACCGCGCTGTCCGACGAGGAAGTGGAGATGAAGCCGCAGAAGGGCTTCATGTATCACTTCAAGGTCGAGGTGGCCGAAGCGCCGGACACCTGGCTCACCATCGCCACGACGCGCCCGGAAACCATCCCCGGCGACACCGCCGTGGCCGTGAACCCGAAGGACCCGCGTTACGCGCACCTCATCGGCAAGCACATCGTCCGCCCGCTGCCGGCCGAGCTGCCGCGCGAGCAGAAGCTCATCCCCATCATCGGCGACGAGCATGTGGACTTCGAGTTCGGCACCGGTGTGCTCAAGGTCACGCCCGCGCACGACAAGGCCGACTTCGACATCGGCGCACGCCACCAGCTCCCGCTCGTGGACATCATGAACCCCGACGGCACGATGAACGACCTCGCCGGCGCGGACCTGCGCGGGTTGGACCGTTTCAAGGCGCGCAAGGTGGCGTCCGAGAAGCTCGCCGAGCAAGGCGTGCTCGTGGAGGAGAAGCCTTACGAGAACAACGTCGGCTTCAGCCAGCGCGCCGACGTGCCCATCGAGCCGCGCCTGAGTGAGCAGTGGTTCCTCAAGTATCCGAGCGTCGAGGTGTCAAAGGCGTGTGTGGCGGACGGTCAGATGAAGTTCCATCCCGACCGCTGGGCGAAGGTGTATGACCACTGGCTAACGAACATTCAGGACTGGTGCATCAGCCGCCAGCTTTGGTGGGGGCACCAAGTTCCTGTTTGGCGACGCGGCCCTAATTGCACTGTAGAACAGTTCAAAGACGGCTTGAATTGGCTCCTTAGCAAAGACTGTCCGTTCCCGGATAAGGTAGTCATCCGCCACCGGTCAACTGGCGAAAGCAAGACGATGGCCGATGGGAAGACGCTTCCTATTCAGGTAACGGAAATATGCCTCGCGCCAGGCGCTGAAGATATTGCCAAAAAACTGGAAGCGATGGGCTTCACCCAAGACCCCGACGTGCTCGACACTTGGTTCAGCTCCTGGCTCTGGCCTTTCGCCACGATGGGCTGGACCGGCGACAAGGCCAACGACGCCAACGCCGCAACCCTCCGCGCCTTCTACCCGACCACCGACCTCGTCACCGGGCCGGACATCATCTTCTTCTGGGTCGCCCGCATGATTATGGCGGGCTACGAATACATGGGCGACCTGCCGTTCCGGAATGTCTATTTCACCGGCATCATCCGCGACAAGCAGGGCCGCAAGATGTCCAAGACGCTTGGCAACTCGCCCGACCCGCTCGACCTCATCGCCAAATACGGCGCGGACGCGCTGCGCTTCGGCACGATGCGCAGCGCGCCGCTCGGCCAGGACGTGCTCTTCGACGAGAAGGACGTGGAACTGGGTCGCAACTTCTGCAACAAGCTCTGGAACGCCTGCCGCTTCCGCCAGATGCAGGGCGGCGAGGTGCAGGGCGAAATCAACGCCGCGCTCCTCTCCAGCGATGACCGGTGGATTCTCCTCCGTCTCGACCAAGCCATCCGCGAGGTCAGCGACGCGCTCGCGAGCTACAACTTCGCCACCGCCGTGCAATCGCTCTACCGCTTCTTCTGGAGCGAGTATTGCGACTGGTATGTGGAGGCGTCGAAGGCCGCGTTCTTCGGCGAGGACGCCGCGCTCAAGGCGAACAAGGTCGCTGTCATTGACTTCGTCCTCTCGCACCTGCTGCGGATGTTCCACCCGCTGCTGCCCTTCATCACGGAGGAGCTGTGGCACGGGATGGGTTACTCGGCGGACATGCCGGAGGACCAGGGCGGCAAGACCATCATGTTCGCCCGCTGGCCCAAGCCGCTTTCCGACGAGGAGAAGGAAGCCTGGGGCCTCGACGACACCGTGGAGACGTTTGCGAATGCGAAGTTCGAACTCGTCACGCAGGGCCGCAACCTCAAGACGCAGTTCAACATCGGCGCGGGCAAGAAGGGCAAGTTCACCCTCAAGCCCGCTGGCCAGCTCGACCCGCGTGAGGCTGAAGTCCTCCGCCTTCTCCTCAGCGCGGAATCGCTCGACCTCGACCCGAACTTCGCGCCGAAGAAAGGCACGCCCACCGCGCTGACCAAGCTCGGCGAACTCTACCTGCCGCTCGATGGCCTCGTGGACACGGACGCCGAGCGCGCCCGCCTGACGAAGGAGGTCGCGAAGATCGAGGCTGAGATTGCCAAGGTGGAGCAGAAGCTGGGCAATCCGAGTTTCGCGCAGAAAGTCCCGCCCGCCGTGCTGGAGGAGCACCGGCAGCGTCTCGCCGACTGGCAGGCGAAGCTGGCGCAGAC
>Ga0172372_10008709_pt1 | contig 13322 bp, 6 predicted proteins | sample LakKiv5m_2_FD_114544 | JGI IMG/M metagenome (GOLD analysis project Ga0172372, IMG submission 114544) | Freshwater microbial communities from Kabuno Bay, South-Kivu, Congo - kab_092012_9.5m | ecosystem: Environmental > Aquatic > Freshwater > Lake | place: Democratic Republic of the Congo...
GCCCACCATCCTCGCGCTCATGGGCATCGCCAACCCGGTGAAGGACGAGGGCCGCGACGCTTCGGCGCTGTTCCGTGACGGCAAAGCCCCGGCGGACTGGAAGGACGTGGCGTTCATCCGCATTGGCGGCGGTGCCAAACGCGCCGCGCCGAGCGAGGACGGCGAATACACCGGCGGCGCGGGCTGGTTTGGCGCGTTCAGCCGGCAATACAAGTTCGTCGTCTCGCCGGCCGCCGCGCCCAGCCTGTTCGATCTGGAAAACGATCCCAACGAACTCACGAACCTCTTTGACTCGCCCGCGCACCGCGACACCGTCCGCCGCCTCGGCGGCGAATTGCTCGCCTATGCGCAGAAGTTCAAGGACCCGCATCTCACCGCCGCGCGGGTGAAGGCGGACCTCGCGTGGGCCGTTTCCTCCGCGACGAACTACACGGCTACCGAAACCACCGGCAGCGAGGCCGCCCCGAAAAAGAAGGGTGGGAAGAAAAAGGCGAACCAATGAAGACTCAGGCGCAAACGCAAACATCCCGGGACGGCGGCAGTGGGAAATGTCGAATGATGAATGACGAATGCCGAATGAAAAACGAAACCCGAACTCCGGTTTCGCCCCTCGGGCTTCGGGCTTCCTTCGTCATTCGGAATTCGTCATTCGTCATTCGTCATTGCGCTGCTGCTGGGGTTTATCACTTCCATCGCCGCCCCCGCCGCCCTGCCGAACCTTCTGCTCATCATCGCCGACGACTGCACCTACCGCGACCTCGGCGTGTATGGCGGGCAGGCGAAGACGCCGCACCTCGACAAGCTTGCCGCCGAGGGCATGAAGTTCACCCGCTGCTTCCAGGCCGCGCCGATGTGCTCGCCCACGCGCCACTGCCTCTACACCGGCCTCTATCCGGTGAAGTCCGGCGCGTATCCGAACCACACGATGGCCTACGATTGGGTGGGGAGCATCGCGCATTACCTCCAGGCCGCGGGCTACACGACGCACCTCTCGGGCAAGACGCACATCAATCCGAAGTCCGTCTTTCCCTTCGAATACTCCAGCATCCAAGGCGACAACAACCCCGACCCGAAGGCCTTCGCTGCGGTGCTTTCGGACAGCGCCGCGTCGGAGAAACCCTTCCTCTTCATCGCCGCGTCGAACGAGCCGCACTCGCCGTGGAACAAGGGCGACCCTTCGCAGTATCCGCCCGCGTCGCTGAAACTCCCGCCCGTGCTCGTGGATTCGCCCGACACGCGCGCGGGCTTCTCGAAGTATCTCGCCGAGATCACCTACTTCGACTCGCAGGTCGGCGAACTCGTCGGCCTGCTCGACCGCTCGCCGCTGCGCGACAACACGCTGGTCATCGTGCTGAGCGAGCAGGGCAACAGTTTCCCCTTCGCGAAATGGACGTGTTACGACGTTGGGCTTGCGAGCGCGTGCATCGCGCGCTGGCCCGGCAAGGTGAAGCCCGGCTCCGTGAGTGACGCGCTCATCGAGTATGTGGACGTGACGCCGACCTTCCTCGAAGCGGCGGGCGTGGAGCGTCCGGAGGTTCTCGACGGGCGCAGCTTCGTTCCCGTGCTGACCGGCAGGGCGACCACGCACAAGACGCACGTCTTCGGCCTGCAAACCACGCGCGGCATCAACGCGGGTTCCGACCATTACGGCATCCGCTCCGTGCGCGACGCGCGCTACCGCTACGTCCGCAACCTCACGCCGGAGGCGACCTTCAAGAACGCCGCCACGCAGGATGCGACTTTCAAGACGTGGGAGAAGATGGCCGCCGCCGGCGACGCCCACGCGAAGCGGCTCGTCCACGACTATCAGCACCGCCCGGCGGAAGAACTCTTCGACTGCGAGGCCGATCCGTGGAACCGCAACAACCTCGCGAACGACCCGAAGTTCGCCGAACCGCTCGCCGCCCTGCGTGCCCGGCTCGACGGCTGGATGAAACAGCAGGGCGACGGCGGCCAGGCGACGGAGATGAAGGCGCTCGAACGCATGCCCAAGAACGCGAAGGCGAAGGGCGACGCGTCGAAGAAGAAGGCGAAGCAGAAAGCGCAGCAATGAACCGAATCCTACTATTCCTGCTTTCGTGTCTGGCGAGTCTCTCGTGGGCCGCCGCGCCCAAGAAGCCCAACATCGTCTTCTTCCTCGCCGACGACCTCGGGCAGCGCGACCTCGGCGCTTACGGCAGCACGTTTTACGAGACGCCGCATCTCGACCGACTCGCGAAAGACGGCGCGAAATTCACCGACGCCTACGCCGCGTGCCCCGTGTGCTCGCCCACGCGCGCGAGCATCATGTCGGGCCAGTGGCCGCAGCGCACCGGCGTCACCGACTACATTGGAGCCGCCAGGACGCCGCAGGAGTGGAAGCGCAACACCAGGCTCCTCCCCGCGCCCTACACCGACCGCCTCGCGCTTACCGCGCCGACGCTCGCGAAGGCGATGAAGTCGGCGGGCTACGCGACGTTCTTCGCCGGCAAATGGCACCTCGGACCGGAGGGGCACTGGCCGGAGAACCAGGGCTTCGACATCAACATGGGCGGCATCGACCGCGGCGGTCCGTATGGCGGGAAGAGATACTTTTCGCCTTACGGAAATCCGCGTCTCAGCGACGGCCCGGACGGCGAGCACCTGCCCGACCGCCTCGCGACGGAGACGGCGAAGTTCATCGAGGCGAACAAGAGCCGGCCGTTTTTCGCATACTACTCATTTTACGATGTCCACACGCCGCTGATGGCGCGCGAGGATTTGCGGAAAAAGTATGAGGAGAAGCGCGTGCGGCTCGGCCTCACGGAGAAATGGGGCCGCGAAGGCGAACGCGAGGTGCGGCTCACGCAGGAGCATGCCGTGTATGCCGCGATGGTCGAGGCGATGGATCTCGCCGTGGGCAAGGTGCTCGCGAAGCTCGACGAGCTCGGCCTGCGCGAAAACACCCTCGTCATTTTCACCAGCGACAACGGCGGCCTCTCGACGAGCGAAGGCTGGCCCACCTCGAATCTCCCGCTGCGCGGCGGCAAAGGCTGGATGTATGAGGGCGGCATCCGCGAGCCGCTGCTCGTCCGCTGGCCCGCCGTGGTGAAACCCGGCTCAATCATCGGCACGCCGGTCAGCAGCCCGGACTTTTTTCCCACGCTGCTCGAAGTCGCCGGCGCGAAACCGCAGCCTGGCCAGACGCTCGACGGCGCGAGCCTGGTGCCGCTGTTCAAGGGCGGCACGCTGCCTGAGCGTGCGTTGTTCTGGCATTACCCGCATTACGGCAACCAGGGCGGCGCGCCGAGCGCTGCCGTGCGGCGCGGCGACTGGAAACTCATTGAATGGCAGGAAGACAACCGCGCCGAGCTGTTCAACCTCGCGCAGGACATCAGCGAACAAACCAACCTCGCCGACAAAGAGCCGAAGCGCGCCGCCGACCTCCGCGCCGAACTCGCCGCGTGGCAAAAACAAGTCGGCGCGAAGTTCCCCATCCCCAATCCCAACTACGACCCCGCCAAGCCGAGCGGGCGCTTCTCCGTGCGTCCCGCAGCCAACGCCGCCGCGCCCAAGGCGAAAAAGAAGGCACAATGAAATCCCAAACCATGAAACAACTCCTCTCCCTGCTCGCGCTCCTCGCGTTCGCCTCCGTCCGCGCGGCGGACAAGCCCAACATCATCGTCATCATGGCCGACGACCTCGGCTACGGCGACCTGTCGTGCTACGGCGCGAAGGCGGTGCGGACGCCGGCCATTGACCAGCTCGCGCGCGAGGGCGTGCGCTTCACGAGCGGGTATTGCAGCGCGTCCACCTGCACGCCCACGCGGTTCTCGCTGCTCACGGGGACATATGCGTTCCGGCAGAAGGGCACGGGCATCGCGCCGCCCAACGGCCCGGCCATCATCAAGCCCGGCACCGAGACGCTGCCCGGCATCCTCAAGCGCGCGGGCTACGCGACGGCGGTCATCGGCAAGTGGCACCTCGGTCTCGGCGACCCCGCGCCCGACTGGAACGGCGAACTCAAGCCCGGCCCGCTCGACATCGGCTTCGACCATTGCTTCCTGCTGCCCACCACGAACGACCGCGTGCCGCAGACCTTCGTCGAGGGCCGCCACGTGAAGAATCTCGACGCCGCTGACCCGCTGTGGGTCGGCGACAAGAAGCCTTCCGAAGACCATCCCACCGGCCTCACGCACCGCCATCTGCTCAAGATGGACTGGTCGCACGGGCACAACTCGACCATCCACAACGGCATCAGCCGCATCGGCTTTTACACCGGCGGCACGAAGGCGCGCTTCCGCGACGAAGACCTCGCCGATGCGTGGGTGCGCGAATCGAACCGCTGGATCGAGGCGAACAAGGAGCGTCCGTTCTTCCTCTACTTCGCCTCGCAGGACATCCATGTGCCGCGCGTGGCGCACGAGCGGTTTCAGGGCAGGACCACGCTCGGTCCGCGCGGCGACTGCATCGTGCAACTCGATTGGTGCGTCGGCGAACTGATGAAGACGCTCGACCGCCTCGGCCTCGCGGAGAAGACGCTCGTCGTATTCTGCTCCGACAACGGCCCCGTGCTCGACGACGGCTACAAGGACGATGCCGTGGAAAAACTCGGCGACCACCAGCCCGCCGGGCCGTTTCGCGGCGGCAAATACAGCGTTTGGGAAGGCGGCACGCGCACGCCCTTCATCACGCGCTGGAAGGGCCGCATCGCGCCCGCCGTGTCCGATGAGATCGTCAGCACCGTGGACTTCGCCGGCAGCTTCGCCACGCTCACCGGCCAGTCGCCCGCCGCGAACGGCTGCCTCGACAGCCTGAACATCCTCGATGCCCTGCTCGGCAAACCCGGCGCGAAAGGCCGCGACCACCTACTCCAGCAGGACAACGGCAGCGGCAACTTCGGCCTGCGCGTTGGCGACTGGAAACTCGTGCGACTCGAAAAGCGCTTTCAATCCCAGGCCCGCGTGAGCAAGGATCAACGCCCAGTGCCCACCGCCAAGCACACGCTCTACCAACTCACCACCGACCCCGGCGAGCGCACCGATGTCTCCGCCGCGCATCCCGAAATCCTCCAGCGCCTCACCACGCAACTCGACAAGCTCATCAACGACGGCCGCAGCCGCCCACAGCCATGAATGCCCGCCTCACCCGCAAGCCAGAACCGGTGGAATTGCAGCCCTGGCGCCTGATCCTCCTCCTGCTCGCCGCGCTCGGCACGTCCCTGTCCGCCGCGCCGCCGAACGTCATCCTGATGATGGGCGACGACCACGGCTGGGAGGAGACCGGCTACCACGGCCATCCGCACGTCAAGACGCCGGTGCTCGATGAGATGGCGCGCACGGGGCTGCGCCTCGACCGCTTCTACGCGGCGCACCCGAGCTGCTCGCCCACGCGCGCGAGCTTTCTTACCGGCCGGCACCCGAACCGCATGGGCACGTTCGCGCCCGGCTGGTCGTTCCGCCCGGAGGAAGTCACCCTCGCGCAGGTGCTCGCGAAGGCCGGCTACCGCTGCGGCCACTTTGGCAAGTGGCACGTCGGCGCGGTGAAAAAGGAATCGCCTGTCAGCCCCGGCGCGATGGGCTTCCACGAGTGGCTGTCGCACGACAATTTCTTCGAGCTGAACCCGTCGTTGTCCCGCAACGGCGGCCCGCCGGCGGTCATCCGGGGCGAGAGTTCCGAAATCCTCATCGCGGAAACCATCCGCTTCATCGGGCGCGCGAAGCAGACGGGCCAGCCCTTCCTCGCCGTCGTGTGGTTTGGCTCGCCGCACGAGCCTTACAGCGGCCTGCCCGCCGACCTCGCGCTCTACGACGATCTGCCCGCGAAATACACGAAGCCGGTGCGGCTCACCTCGAACGAGACCGGCGGATCGGTCACGCGGCCGCAGGGCGAGGTGTTGCGCGAGCGTTACGCGGAGATCACCGCGATGGACCGCGCCATCGGCACGCTGCGGAAGCACCTGGCCGCGCAGGGCCTGCGCGACAACACACTCGTCTTTTACTGCGGCGACAACGGCACCTCCGCCGACGCGGCGCTGGGCTTCCCGCATCGCGGCCACAAGGGGCAGGTGTATGAGGGCGGCACGCTCGTGCCGGGACTCATCGAGTGGCCCGCGCGCATTGCCAAACCGCGCACGACGTTCTTCCGCGCCAGCACCAGCGACCTGCTGCCCACGCTCGCCGCGCTCGCCGGCCAGCCGTTGCCCGCGCGCCCGCTGGACGGTGTGGACCTCACGCCCATGCTCGACGACCGGGCCACCGCGCGCGCCACGCCGCTGCATTTCTGGGAATACGACACGCGGCGCTTCGCCGGGACGAAGCCGCAGCCCTACCTCGACCCCGAGTTGCAGAAGGGCACCACGCCGCTGGTAAAACTGATGGGCAACAAGGCCACGCGCGACTTCAACAACTGGCGGCACCCGGCGATCGCCGACGCCGACTACCTCGGCCCGCGCACCATCATCGAGGGCCGGCACAAGCTCGTCATCCACGACCGGCCGGGCGGCGTGCCGAAACGCGAGCTGTTCGACCTCGACGCCGACCCGGCCGAGAAGACCGACCTCGCCGCGCAGCAGCCCGCCGTCGCGGACAAGCTCGCGGCCGGCCTGCGCGCGTGGCAGGACTCCGTGCTCCAGAGCCTCACCGGCGCGGATTACCGCAAGTGATTCCACCTGAACGTCCATGAAGACCATCCTTTCACTCCTCGCCCTTCTCACGCTGGGCTGTGCTTCCGTCCTCGCCGCCGCCCGGCCGCACATCATCTTCGTCATGGCCGACGACATGGGCTGGGGGCAGACCGGTTATCGCGGGCATCCGGTGTTGAAGACGCCGAACCTCGACGCGATGGCGGCGAACGGCCTGCGCTTCGAGCGGTTCTACGCCGGCGGCCCCGTGTGCTCGCCCACGCGCGCGAGCGTGCTCACCGGGCGCTCGCACGACCGCGCGGGCGTGCTCACGCACGGCTACGCGCTGCGCCCGCAGGAGAAGACCATCGCGCAGGCGCTCAAGGGCGCGGGCTACGTCACCGGCCATTTCGGCAAGTGGCACCTCAACGGCCACAAGGGGCCGGGCGCGCCCATTTTCGCCGACGACCCGCGCAGTCCCGGCGCGTTCGGCTTCGACGAATGGGTGTCCGTGTCGAACTTCTACGACCTGGACCCGCTGATGAGCCGCGCGGGCAAGTTCGAGCAGTTCAAGGGCGACTCGTCGGAGATCGCGGTGGCGGAGGCGGTGAAGTTTCTCGGCCAACACAAGGCGGGCGGGAAACCGATGTTCGCCGTGATCTGGTTTGGCACGCCGCACAGCCCGTTCAAGGCGCTCGACGCGGACAAGGCGGCGTTTGCCACGCTCAACGAGGCTTCAGCAAACCACTATGGCGAACTGGCGGCGATGGACCGCAGCCTCGGCACCCTGCGCGCGAAGCTCCGCGACCTCGGCCTCGCGCGGGACACACTGCTGGTCTTTTGCAGCGACAACGGCGGCCTGCCGAGCATCTCGCCCGAAACCACCGGTGGCCTGCGCGGCTTCAAAGGCTCCGTCTTCGAGGGCGGCCTGCGCGTGCCGGGCATCTTCGAGTGGCCCGCCGTCATCCCGCCGCGCGTCACGAGCTATCCGGCGTGCGTGATGGATTTGTTTCCCACCGTGGCGGACATCGTCGGGCTGCCGGACAGCGTGATGGTGAAGCCGGTGGACGGCCTCAGCCTCAAGCCGCTGTTCACGCGCGAGCCCGGCGAACGCCGCGCGCCCATCGGCTTCCGCTTCCAAGCGAAGCGCGCGTTGGTGGACGACCGTTACAAGCTGCTCACGGACAACCTGGCCGGCGGCAAGTTCGAGTTGTTCGACCTGCTCGCCGACCCGAAGGAATCGCGCGACGTGAGCGCGGAGCAGCCGGAGGTCTTCGCGCGGATGAAGCAGCGCCTGCTCGCCTGGAACGCCACGATGGACGCGAGCTTCGCCGGGAAGGATTACCCCGAAGGCAAGGTGACCCCGCCCGATCCGCCGTCGGTGAGCTGGTATGAGACCCCGCCGTATCAGCCCTTCCTCGCCGACTGGAAGCAGCGCTGGGAATACCGCGGCTACCTCGACCGCGCGCCATCCCCCACCCCGCCCAAGCCGGGCGCGAAGAAGAAGAAGCAGTAAGCGGGCGGAGTTGAAATGACTCCACGGCATTTCAGGCAGGAATGGAAACGCGGCGTGGCCTCCGTGGTTCAGAACGCCGTGCCCGGTGGAGGCAGCGGGCCGGCGGGATGGTGGATCTTCTGCGGGTCGAGCGCCTCGCGCCAGCTTCCCTTGGTCGGCGGATCAGCACGTTTGGCTCCGCGTGCGCGCAGAAAATCGGCCGTGGCGCGGGCGGTGGGAAAGGAGGGAATGGCGCGCATCGCACCCATCTGCATGACGGCGACGCCAGCGATGACCTGGCCCAAATCCTCGACTCTCGGGGTGGTCATCGCGGGAAACAGCACGGCTCCCAGCGGGGTCTGGCCCACGGAGTTGGTCATTTCCAACTTCGCCCCGTGCCGCAGCAGCAGTTCCATCACGTTTGTCCGCCCGATGCGTGCGGCGGTGTGCAGGGGCGTGTCGCTCCTCAGCCAGGCAACCGGGTGGCCTTCGTCCAAGGGCAGGCGCTGGGCGTTGGGATCGGCCCCGGCTTCCAACAGCGTGGTGACCAGGGGAAGGTTGCCTGCGGCGACGGCCTGATGCAGCGGGGTGAACCCGGAGGGGAGGAACTGTTTAACATCGGCACCATGGCGCAGCAGCAGTTGGGTCATCGGCACATTGCCGGCCGCGACGGCGGCGTTGAGCGGGCGCTCGACCGGCCAGCCGGCATGGGGCACCACAACCACCGCCCCAGGTGCGGCGGGCGGCGGGTTGAACTCGCGACCTCGGTTCACGTCCGCGCCGGCCGCGAGGAGACGCTCGGCCAAGGGCAGCTTTCCGGCAGCGACCGCCACGAGCAGCGGCGGCTGCCCCTGCCGGTTTCTGGCGGTGGCAAGCGACTTGTCGCGGTTAAGCAGTTTGGCCAGTCCGGTCAGGTCGTCGGCCGCCAGGCAGTCGAACACGTTGGCGCGCAGACCGCTGGTCAGGAGCAGTCCCGTGACAGCACGCGCCTCTTTCGCGTGCGCGGCGGCCAGCGCGGTCAAGCCAGCGACATCGGTGGCCTGCACGTCGGCGTTGGCCGCGAGGACGACCCGCACCGTGTCCGCGTCGCCGCTGCCCGCCGCCCAGTGCAGCGCGGGCCGGCCTTGAAACTCCTGCGTCGCCAGCCCCGCGTTCGTGCGCAGCGCGGCGCGCAGCACGTCCGCCCAGCCGAAGGCCAGCGCGTGAAACGGCTCCGGCTGGCGCACCGCCTCCCGGATCGCGAAACCGAAACCCTTGGGCTGCCGCTGCGCCGCCTCCTGCAACAACGTAGGGAAGGTATTGTGCTGGTGCCGGCGCATGCCGAGCAGCGTGGGATCCGTCCGCACCCAAGCCCGGAGCGAGGCAACATCGCCCTCGTCGAGGGCCTTGAACAGGTCGCGCGTCGCGCCTTCGGGCCGCAGGGACGCGGGTGCTCCGCGAAAGTCGGTGGCTGCGATTTGCAGGGGCGTGCGGCCATCTTTGCCTGGGATGTCCAGCCGCGCACCGTGCTGGAGCAGCAGGCGACCCAGTGGATCGAACGGCTCACCGGGCGGGAATTTGTGGCCGAGGAAATGCACGTAGCCCAGCAGCAACGGGGTCTGCCCCGCATGATTGGTGAGGTTCGGACTGGCCCCGCGCGCCAGCAGCACAGTCGCCAGCGAGAGGTGGTTGCGCATTGCCGCGAGGTGCAGGGCCGTGTTGCCGTCGCCGTCGGCACGATCCAGCAATTCCCGGCGCGCGGGAAGGACACGGCTCAGGGCCGACTCAATGCGTTTGAAGGCCGCGTCCGTTGTGCTTGACGCAATGAGATGGGCGTAGGTCTGGCCGTTGGTGCCGACGAAATCCAGGGGAGGCTCGGCCTGAAGCAGCCCGTCCAACAACGCGACGGGCGAGGGCGGATGGTTGGTTTGCAGACCCGTTGGCGTGGCGATGACCGGCGGACCTTGGAATGGAGGTGGATTGAGCACGGACGGGTTCAGCAGGGCGAGGTGCAAGGGCGGCGAGCCGAACCGGTTTGTGAGCCGGGCGAGGGCGCGGAACTGGGCGTTGGCCATCAAGTTCGTGGACAGGGCGTGCGTGCCAGGCAGATTGGCGCAGAGCAGATGCAACAAGGAATTACCGTCGCTGTCTCGCGCTTGGACATCAGCACCGACGGCCAGCAGGTAGTCGGTGATTTCGGGGAAGTTGAGCCTGGCCGTGGCCAGCAAGGGTGTCCGCCCCTGCCGATCACGCACCTCCAGTCCAGCACCCGCAGACAGCAGGCCGTGAAGATGCAGGAGGTTGCGTCGCTGCGCGGCCAGATGCAGCGGGGTAGCGCCATTGGTGTCCGTGGCATTCAGCTTGGCTCCGTAACCCACGAGCAAAGTCACGGTGCGCGCGATCTGCCGGGTGTAATCGCCCACCCGGTCACCCAGATTGTTTCCCGTCTGAGGCAAGTCGTGCAAAGGCGTCTGGCCGGCGAAGTTCGTGGCTCCCGCATCGGCCCGGTTCTCCAATAGGAACAGCAATGGAGTCAGGCTGGCCGAACGGCTCGGAGGTCGAAATGCCGGTGGCAGTGCGGCAACCAGCGACGACTCGCGATCTGGCGTGGCCGCACGCGAAAAGCCGGGCTGTGGAACCAGTTCCGGCACCGGGTCGTTGCCATGGCGGACGCGCCAGTGCATGGCAGTGGCACCGTCCGGGTCGCGGGCGTTAACATCGGCACCTGCCGCCAGCAGCAGGCGGGCGACTTCTACTTGGCCCTTCTCAATCGCACAGCGGAACGGCGTGCGGCCCTTTAGATCTCGTGCGTCCACGGGAAGCTTTTGTTCCAACGAAAGCCGCAACAGGCTCAAATCACCTGACTCCGCTGCGGAATGGAGCAAGCTGGGCTGCCCCGCCGCAGTTTGTCTTAACTCCGCCCCCGCCTTGGTCAAATGCGCCACCATTTGGGTCAGACCGCGCTGGGCCGCGAGTTCCAGCACCGTTAGCCCCAGGCGGTTCGTAAGCTGTAGGTTGGGGTTCGCCAATAGGAGAAGTTCCGTCAGATAGTGTCCCCAAGGTGTCGCCGCAGTATGCAACGGGGTGTTGCCATCTTTATCCTGCGCCGAAACAGGCGCGCCAAATCTCAGCAGCGTTTGCAGCGTGTCAACATGTCGCAAATGGACGGCCGCATGAAGCGCCGTTTGCCCGTTGAAGCAGGGTCGGGCAAGGACATCAGGTTGCTCTCGTATCAGTGCGGCCAACTCGTTGGTGCGACCCAGAAAGGCCAGAGAGGTCGGATCCCACGAAGCCCCAGCCATCAGCAGAAGCTCACGCACTCGCTGTGCCTGCCCTTTGCTGATGTCGGTGAGTTTAGCCCGCCCTTTCTGAACCCCATAGTGCAGCGGCATGTCCAGTCGAAGCACCGACACCTGAAGTGGCGTCGCACCATTTGAATTAGCCAAGGTGACGCTGGCTCCACGAGCGATGAGGACGGCCAAGGCGTTGGTTCGTCCAAGCAACGCTGCGTAGTGGACGAGCGTGTTTCCGGAGTTCTGGTGAACCGAAGCCGGGCGCGAATTGGTTAAGATGGAATCCAACAACTCCGGCAGTCCCGAAGCAATCGCCGCTGCAAGAGGACGGTAGGTGTGGTGTCCGACGTCTGGAGGAAATGGATTCGCGCCATGCTGCAACAGGAGCCGGGCGGCGGCCACTCGCTCAGATTCGCGGGAAACATCCGCCCCTCCAGTAAACTGAAACGACTGTAACACCTGAGTCAGCGGGCTCATGGAATATGCGCGCGGCCGGGACACAAATGGGACTTGATTCAATACTTCACCGGGTTCCGCACTCGCACCAGCCTTGAGCAGCAACTCCATGACCTCAACATTCACCGTTCGGGCACTGATTTGGATGGGCTGCTCGGGAATTGGCCTCCGCAAGGCCACTGGGTAAGACTTCTCCGGAACGGGCAACCCTTGTGCGTATTCAACGGGCGCCCGGCGTTCGATCAACCAAGCCACCACTTCAGGCTTCTCATCTTGCACCGCCGCATAGATCGGTGGCAGGCCGTTCACGGCAGGACTTTGGAGAAAGGCCGGCTTGCCCACCGCTTCATCCAGCTTTACCGCCTCATTGAGCTTGTTGGTGTCGCCGGCCTTGACGCCCTCGGTGAACAGCCGCCGCGCCACCGTGCCCCGCGCCCGCTCTTGCACGGCTTTCTCCAAGTCCTCCCCCGGCCGTTCCCGAAAGGCGGCTTCCAACTCCGGCCGGAGTCGTGCCGCCTCGACGGCGATTTGGGCAGCCACGCCAGATTCCGCCGCAGGAAGGCATCTCGTTGACAACCACAGCGCAGTGGTGAAACCCAGTGAGAACAGCCGCTTCATGGAAATCTGACGTGACGGTGCCCCGCTCGGGTGCTCCAAGACAAGCCCCATTCCTTCTGCGTCCACTACCGAAAATCCCTCACCCCGCGCCGTTCACCCGCGCAGGATCTCGCCCACCAGCCGCGCGTTCTGGCCGTCCACGAGGGACATCTCGGTGCCGTTGCGCTTGAAGGTGAGCTTTTTATAATCGAGGCCGAAGAGGTGCAACAGCGTGGCGTGGTAGTCGTAGTGGTTCACGATGTCCTTCACCGCGTGGTGGCCGAACTCGTCGGTCTCGCCGTAGGTGATGCCGTGCTTGAAGCCGCCGCCGGCGACCCACATCGAGAAGCCGTAGGTATTGTGGTCGCGGCCCACGCGGGCGGCTCCCACGTCGTTCTGAATGACCGGCAAGCGGCCCATCTCGCCGCCCCAGTGGACGACGGTTGAGTCGAGCAGGCCGCGCGCCTTGAGGTCGGTGACGAGGCCGGCGGAACCCTTGTCTATGTATTTGCACGCCGCCGGCAGGCCGGTGCGGATGCTGCCGTGGTGGTCCCAAGTCTGGTTGCCCGTGTAGAGCTGCACGAAGCGCACGCCGCGCTCGACCAGCCGCCGCGCGATGAGGCAGCGCGTGCCGAACTCCGCCGTCGCCGGCACATCAATGCCGTAGAGTTTCTTCGTCGCCGCGCTCTCGCCGGTGATGTCCATCGCCTCTTTCGCGGCGGTCTGCATCTTCGCGGCCAGCTCGTAGCTGGCGATGCGCGCCTGCAAGTCCGTCTCGCCCGGATGCTCGCGGAGATGCTCGCGGTTCAGCTTGTCGAGGAACGAAAGGTAGTTCTCCTGCGCCGGGCCGCGCAGGTGCGGCGGCGGGTCGAGGTTCGGGATGCGCGGCTCCTTCGAGCGGACGGCGGTGCCCTGGAAGAGC
>Ga0172372_10008710_pt1 | contig 13321 bp, 19 predicted proteins | sample LakKiv5m_2_FD_114544 | JGI IMG/M metagenome (GOLD analysis project Ga0172372, IMG submission 114544) | Freshwater microbial communities from Kabuno Bay, South-Kivu, Congo - kab_092012_9.5m | ecosystem: Environmental > Aquatic > Freshwater > Lake | place: Democratic Republic of the Congo...
CAAGGTCGATGAGCGCAACTGGCAGGTTCTCCCGACCCCCTTGGTCAAAGACTCCCCCTTAATTATCGCTGAGGAGTTGAACGAGGTATTGGAGCCTTGGCGAGACTAGCCATGTAGTTGCCCCTCTCGACAACCTATGCTAAACTGGGGTTGTAAATACGAGAGGAGTTCCAATGAGCGTGACCAAGGAGTTTGCGGTCAAGATTGATACCGAGTTATCGTCTTGGCACGATAAGCGCTGGACAGTTACTAGCAAAATTTTGGATGCCGAAGATTCAATTAAATTTTATGAGAAGCATTACCCAAGCCGTGTTGAAGAAATTGAAAACAAAATTGCTGAATTAAAAAAGCAAAGAGTAGCGATTCAATCCGAGATAAATAAGTTGGACGCAATCTACGACCAAGACCCTTGGACAAGAGCCTTCTTAGTAATCAACAGCAATGGACATGTTCACAGTTCAATGGATTGTAATACTTGTTTTTCAACTACGAGATATAACTGGTTAGTTCAGTACAGCAATGATGATGAGAAAACTGTTGTTGAGGATGCTGGTCAAGATGCTTGCACAATCTGTTACCCAAGCGCTCCAGCCGAGGTCTTAAATCGTCCATCAAAAATTGTTACAGCGGACAAAGTAGCCAAGGCAAAAGCCAAGGCTGAGAGAGATGCAAAGCGTGAAGCGAGGATTGCCAAAGAAAAAGCCAATGCTCCTACAAAGAGCGGTGAGTTCTTGTACTTCAAAGAGGGCAAGTACACATATTCAATCAACACAGAGCGTTCAGCGGTTACAAAGTGGTTCGAGTTGCAATGGAGAATCAAAGACAAAGTTACAACGCATTATTACGACGGAACACCACACAGCCCTGAGTCAATCTTGGAGCAAGAACAAAAGATTGCTAAAGCCAAAGAAATAGCAGACATTATCTGCCAAAACCTTGCCGAGAAGAACGGCGTGTCATTTGACCAGCAGTTGAAAATCTTGGAAAATAAGTACAAGAAGAGAGGTGACCGATGAGTAAAACGCCAAGACTGATGTCTCGTGGTATAGCCGACCCAAGCAAAGCATTTGGTCAATGTTTATGGCAAGCAAGTTTGTATGCCAAAAAATATAATCAAGGTTTAATTAGGGTTACTGGTGCAGAGTATTACAAAAGAGAGCATTGGGCTGTTTATACAGATATAGGTCAAGAGGGCAATGAAAGATTTTTATACAGCCAAACATTAAGCGGAACAATAATAGATTTAACCGCTCGTCAATTTGATAAAACTCTTCCTGCAAGATACGAAGATGAAGCCTCTGAGTGGATGGATAATGCTTGTTTATGGTTGGGCGACAACTTAAATTACGAAGTATTTTTAACATCCAATTTTCAAGAAGAATCAGTTAATTGGGGTTATTGGGAATCAGATAATGAGGGAATTGAATTACCTAGAAAAATGATGGGTGAATGGGATGTATCGGAGAGGAAAAGCGCATGAAGTGTTACACATGTGGTAGCGAGTTTAGAATTACCTTTGTCAAAGGTAAACCTTATTGCTTTATCTGTGAGGTCGATGCCTCAATGGAGCAATACGGAATAGTTCGACAAATCAAAGAGAGGACAGCATGAACGAGACCAGTTATATCGAACGAGTATGTTTGAGAAAAGGAATCCGTTTAAGCGCCAAGGGTAAGCGATGGGCTGAAAATGCCGAGGGCATAGCGTTCGTCTTCTTTATTTTGCTTGCTTTTGGGGTTGTAGGGTCAATAGAGAGCGGGAAGTGGTTCGGATGAGGCTACTATCACGACTCACCCTAAAACAGCCCCTACGGGTCTCTGAAGGCTCATTAAGGGCTATCCGTAGAGCGCAACTAGAAAAGGCGCTCGCTGAGGAAGCCGATAAGCGCCACGCAAGAAAAAAGGCTCGCATGTTCAGTTTGATTTCTAAACCCCAGTAGGGTATACTTGGAATTGTCCGAGAGGAGGACACATGACTCAAGTAGTTGAAGCCCCAGTTAAAAAACTGGGCAAGCGTGAGTGCGCTCGAATCTACAAAGAGGCTTATGCCGCTGGTCTTAAGGCTGGCAAAGAAGTTGGCGTTCCAAAGTTTATAGTTGGTGACGCAATCGGTTTTAGTGATGAAATCGATTTTTCAAAGAAAACTTATATCCTTGATGGTCTTTGCGGATTCGCTTGGATAAACATTTCTCCAGCGAGAGGTGCTTTCGTGATTTACTTAAAGAGCATCAAGGCTGGTAGCAAGGGTTATTACGGTGGATACGAAATTTGGGTTCGAGAATTCGGACAGAGCGTAGACCGTAAGAGTGCGTTTGCTGGTGCCTTTGCTGAGGTTCTTAGAAAATACGGAATCAATGCGAGCGCTGGTAGCAGACTTGACTAAGTAAGAAAACTGAATTCATCCCGTCAGTCGCTTCTTAGATTGGCGGGATGAACCTTATATTGCTCTAACCTTCCAGCGATATAAGTTAAGGTATCCTTGTAGACGGGTACCCAAGTTCGGTGGAGTTGATGCCATTTGTGCGTCCGTCCTCTCTCAAGCACGATGTAAGAGCGTCCTCCACCGAGCGTCCTAATATCCTTGACACTCATTCATCTTGATGATGTACCCTAATCGTAGGTCGCAAAACACCTACTTCTAAAAGTGAGGTCAGTCCGATACTGACAACATAAAAGCGTTACAGCCAGTAACGAATAACTGTTCACTCCTAACAATGGAGGAATATGCGATTTTATGAAAACATTTTCAAACCAATTCCAAGTTTCATTCTTGTTCTTGGAATTATCATTATCAATCCGTTCCATATCCCGCCCGACCCAGTAGCAAAGGCTGAAGATAAGCCAGTTATTATGAAACCAATACTGGTTGAACAAACACCCGAAGCGGCTAAAGAGTTCGCTCAGAATCGCCTTTATGCTTACGGCTGGAGAAATCCTGTTGAGTGGGAGTGCCTCCTATCTCTTTGGACAAAAGAATCAAATTGGCGTCCTGATGCTTACAATAAAAAAGCCGTGTATCAGAATGGAAAAAAACTTCATGCTGGTGGTATTCCACAGATACTTGGACTTGACCCTGACTTAACAGTCGAGGAGCAAGTGACCCGAGGATTGGTTTATATCGAGCATCGCTATTCCAATCCATGCTCGGCGTGGCGTTTTTGGGAAAGAAATTTTTGGTACTAACCTTCCTGAATGGAAGAAGAAAAGAAGCCTTCAGTAATTGACGATGCGCTCGCTCAAATCGGGCGCATCGCTTTTATTGAACCCGCCATCTGCACAGGATGGGTTTTAGTTTCTGAATGGATGGGCGAAGGAGAAAAAGATTATTGGACGCTAACACTTGCCGATGACCAAAATCCTGATTGGCGACACTTAGGATTAGTTCATCATGGGCTAAAGAATTGGGAGGGTGATGATGATGTCGGACTCAGAGACAGACCAAGAAAGAAGTGAAAAAGAGAAACAAGAATTATTAAACGCTTTAATTAAAGAACGCTTTGGAGAATGGGCAACACGCAAGACCATAATAAAAGATTCTGAAAAATAAAGCAGTAGAATTTCAACATGGGTTTACCTGAGTTTGTCAATGATGCGCCATGTCGCTCTGCTGACCCATGGCTCTTTGACCAATATAAAATTGATTTAGCGCAACCCGCACTTTCTTATTGTGCAAGATGTAAATTTTGGCAAGAGTGTGACTCTTTAGTTCAACCTCAGACTAATCACTATGACGGAATTGTTGCTGGAAAAGTGTGGCGCAATGGAAGAATTTTGGCTAAGTTAGATGCCTATTCCCCTAATCGTTTAGTTGTTGGAGAGGAATCTATTGAAGAAAATAGTTATGCCGTGGAAGTTCGAGGGAGCGAGTTGTTGGGGACTAGAGACGAATTTCTTTTTTCCGAATGAAGAAGGAGGAACCAGCACAGAGTATGCAATAGCAAAGAGAATTTGTAAGGGATGCTTTTGGCAAGAGGAATGTCTTACCTATGCGTTACATTACAAAGTGTTAGGGATTTGGGGTGGAACAACACTAAATCAGCGAGACATAATGAGAAAAAAATTAAACATAATCGCCAAACCAATAACCAATGAAAGGCACACAGCATGACAGCAATAGCAATAGCAGGAAACTTAGCGGGTGACCCTGAGTTGCGCTTTACTCCAAACGGTAAAGCAATGGCAACATTCACAATCATCTCTTCTAAGTCACAGAAAAAACCCGATGGCACTTGGGAAAATACCGATGTAACTCCATGGTCAATTAAGTGCTGGAATAAACTGGCAGAGAATGTAGCCGACTCCTTGAAAAAGGGAATGGGTGTAATTATCCAAGGAACCGCAGTTTGGGAATCTTGGGATGATAAAAAAACTGGAGAGAAAAAAGGACGGATGACGGTCACCGCTTTTAATGTTGGCGTGGACTTAAAACGCCACATAGTCCAAGTAGTTGATGTTCGCCGTAATGCTGAGGGCGATTCCGAGATAGAGCCGTGGAGCGCTCCCACTTGGAAATCCGATGCAACAGTTCCCGAGTCGTTTCCTTTCTAACCCCGATATAGTATTATTAGGGTTGAAAAACTCTCGAAGGGGGTTGAAATGGCAATATGGGTTGATTTCTTCACGGAGAAATTACAAGGCTCAAAAATTGTTGTTGATGCAAACGGTAAGCCGTATGTCTCGAAAGAGATTGCTCCAAAAGAATATGTGGAGATTGAATTAAACATCACGCAACAGTTCTTGCCTTATCACATCTATTTCCGCCGTTACGATGTCAATGGCAATGAGTTAGAGAATCGTCTCTTTGCTCAAGTCGGTGACAGATACTTGGCTCTTAAATCTTTTGAAGACTTAACATCCAAAAGAATTAACTCTTTTGAATTAGTCTTAGATGGAGAATAAAAGGGCAAAATCCGCTTAACGGTATAATCGATGGGTGTACGATAACCTTTCGCCGAACCGTGATGGTGTCGTCTCTATGCTCGGGGCTTTTGCTATTCAAACTCACGAATTATATTCGGAGTTGGTGAACGCAGGGTTTAATGAGCAACAGGCAATTTCTATCGTTGTTGGATTAGCCAATAAGGATAAATAGTAGTCGAGAGGTATAGATGGCAGACAAACCAATCCCCGATTTAACCGAACTAGGAGCCACGGGTTTACGCCGTTCAGGTGGAACGGTATACGAAGAATTTTTAGTAAATCTACGAGGTATTCGTGGAGCAAAAGTTTACCGAGAGATGGCGGACAATGACCCAACCATCGGCTCCATGTTATTCGCAATCGAGAAAGTTATTACTCGTCTTGAATGGCGCATAGACCCTTATAGTGATAATTCCCAAGATGGAGAGATTACTAAAGAGGACAAAGAAGTAGCGGCGTTCGTAGAATCTTGCTTAAACGATATGTCAGATTCTTGGGATTCAACACTATCTCAAATGTTGTCGATGTTGATTTTTGGTTTTTCTTATCATGAAATTGTTTACAAAGTTAGAGGCGGAGATGTAAAAGACCCAAGAAAAAATTCAAAACATAATGATGGTCGTATTGGTTGGCGCAAAATGCCAATCCGTGCCCAAGAAACTTTGTTCCGTTGGGAAATTGACGAGGATGGCGGAATTCAAGCCATGGTTCAAGTAGACCCATCAACAGGTGGCGCTCACACAATTCCAATCGAGAAGGCTTTATTATTTAGAACATCTTCACAAAAGAATAACCCTGAAGGTCGTTCTATTCTGCGTAATGCTTACCGTGCTTGGTATTTTAAGCGCCGTATTGAAGAGATTGAAGCAATCGGTATCGAGCGTGATTTAGCAGGTTTGCCAGTCGCTTATGTACCACCTGAGTTCCTATCTTCAACAGCAACCGCAGAACAAGCCTCTGTTTTGGCATCGATTCAAAATATCGTTACCTCTATTAAGCGTAATGAGCAAGAAGGAATTGTTATGCCTTCCATGTACGATGATGCTGGACATAAAGTATTTGATTTAGTTTTATTATCATCAGGCGGTAGCCGTCAGTTTGATACAGACAAGATTATTCAAAGATATGACCAAAGAATTTCTATGTCGATTCTTTCTGACTTCATTCTCCTTGGCTCTGACCGAGTTGGCTCTTACGCCCTTGGTACTTCCAAAATGGATTTGTGGTCGATGTCAGTTGATGCAATCGCTAAAAATATCGCTGAGGTAATGAACCAATATGCGATTCCAAGATTGTTAAAACTCAACGGAATGGATTCATCCCGTGCCCCATTCTTGACTTATGGTGAAGTAAGCCATGTTGATTTGAATGAAATCTCAGCCTTTGTTGCTAACTTGGCTCAAAGTGGTGTTCTTGTTCCTGACCCTAAGTTGGAAGAATATCTACGAGACTTGGCTGGATTACCACCTGCGGAGCATGATGGACAAAATTTTGGTATGCCTCCAATGCCTGAAGGTATGGGAGTTCCTCCTGCGCCTGAAAAAGCCGATGGTGCTGGTGAAGAAGAATTACCTCCACCTCCACCAACACCCGAAGGATTGACTTCACCCGCTCCTGAAGTTGGTTAAAGATGCCATTTCGTTTTGCGAAAGCCGAAAGACCGAAGCGCACACCTTTATCTGCTGAGGAGCGAGCGCTTGCCCTAACTCTTTACAATTCAATTCAAAGAGCCTCGGATAAAATTTCAATTAAACAACTTGAATCCTTAGTTCGTAATCTTGACCCAGTAGTTTTAGAAAGATTGCTTAATTCAATTACTATTGCAAGTCAAATAAAAATTAAAGATGCTTTATTAAACTCTATTGATTTAGGTGGCAAAGAGGCAATCAATCAAATTAAAAAATTAGCGCCACAACTTGTGGCACCTAGCCTTACAATGCCAACAAGTAAAAAACCTAAAGTCACATTCAATTTATCTTTTGATAAAACAAATCCCAATGCCCTAGCGATTGCACAGCGTCGTGCTGGAGAATTGGTTACATCAATCGATGACCTGACAAGAATAGCAGTCCGTGAGGCTATTGTTCGGGCTTTCAAAGAAAAAGTAGATTATCGAGAGACAGCAAGAAGAATCAAAAATAGTGTTGGCTTGCATCCAAGATGGGCAGAGGCAGTTGATACATTTGAGAAAAAAGAGTTTGCTCGATTAGTGCGTGGTGGAATGAAAGAAGAAACCGCTCGCACCCGCTCAAGAGAAAGAGCAGACCGATATTCAGAGTCTCTAAAAAGTAAAAGAGCAACCATGATTGCTAGAACCGAGATTCAAATTGCTCAAAACGAAGGACGCTTTGAGGGTTGGAGACAAGCATCAGAGGAAGGTTTTGTCGATACTCAGTCTCAGAAAATGTGGATAACTGCTCCCGATGAAAGAGTCTGCGATATTTGTGGACCCTTGGATGGAGAGACAGTTCAATGGCAAGATAATTTTTCGAATGGCTCACCCTCACCAATAGTTCATCCAAATTGTCGTTGTGCCATGGTAATTATTCCACCCGATAGAAGTCGCTCATGAGTATTACTCTCACATTTCCTGTTGGCTATGAGCCAGTTCTTAAACATGGCGACCACGACCAATCAAGCCACGGTGCTTGGGCGCATGGCACCCAAGTAGCCCCTGAAAAGATTCGAGAGGCTATTGAGTGGGTCAGGGATAACGAGGGTCTAACCATCGATATGAAAGATGGTGATATGCCTAAAACGGGTTTTAATGTGGCTAAGGGCAAAAAGTTTGCTGAAATCGTCAAGGCTGAGGATTTCTATGGAAATAAAGGCGAGGAGATTCTGACCTCCTACCTAAAACAATACAGGTCAGAACTCAATAAGGAGAATAACTACCTCGGTTTATGGCATAATAAGAAAGATGGACAGGTTTATCTTGATGTTTCTGAAAACATCCAAGATGAAACGGAGGCTATAAGCCGTGGTCGTGAAAGAGACCAAATCTCAATATGGGATGTAGTAAACCTAAAAGAAATACCAACAGGAGGAACAGGTGCCACAAAAACTAGAAGTAGTCAAACTTCCCGATTTGTCAAAGATGACAGACGAGCAGATAGACGCATACGCCAAGGAGATTTGGGCGAAGTTAGCAAAAGGCAAGAACGAGTCAAAGTAATTTATTTTGATTATGGATTAAAACCCGTATTCAAACATGAGGGTCACGAAGACCAATCAAGCCACGGTAATTGGGCTAGAGGTTTTACTGAAGAAGAAGTTAAGCGCATTGAATCAATGGATAAAGTTGGTCCATCAAAAGATGACTTAGGTAAATTGTTAAAAGGCAAAAAAGAATATACGGATGAGGATAAAACTCTTGTTGTAGAAAATGATTCTGATTTATATGCCGATGCCACTTCAGGAATTGATGATGCAGTTGCAGACCGTTTAGCCTCTCTTCAAGCAGAATTTCCAAACCATGAATACACAGAACAAGAAAAAACTGAGATTTATGAAAATGTTCAACGAGAGATGATTTCCGATTATGTAGATTCCAATAGCGAGACATTGGATGAGTACCTCCAAGCAAGCGAAGGAGATTCTTTTGACTACCAAGAAGCAATCGATTCATTCCAAGATGTTTACGGTGCAAGCCATACTGGAACAACTGTCGATGGAAGAGAAGTAACTTTAAGTGCAACTGTTGGCGATGTTAGTGCTGATGGATATGCCATCTCTATTCGTGGAGATGTTTTTGATGAAGATGGAAATATGGCTGGAGAATTTGAGCGTCGCATATTTGAAAAAAATGGAGTTTGGAATGTTGAACACTCAGTTTTAAGATTAGAAGATGAATTTCAGGGTACAGGTTTTGGTAAAGAATTTATTGCTCAATCAGAGGCTTGGTACACCGCTAAAGGATTTGGTTACATTGAAGTTGGAACAGCGTGGGATGGCGCTCGCCATTGGGCTAGAGCGGGTTATGACTGGAAGCCTGACAAAGTTTCAGAGAATTTAGATAACATTTCTCAAAGGGTTGCCTCTATGGATGATGAAGAAAGTGGTTGGTTTGCAAAAGGTTCTCCTGAACGAGCAGAATTTGACTCTTTAATGTCAAGAGCAACAAACGAATACAACCCTTATTTTGAAGATGAGAGCGGATATAAATACCCTGCTTTTGGTTCAGTCAAAGATTTGAAAACAGATGACTTTCCGTTACCTGCTCATTTTGCAAACATTGGATATTCAAAAGAAAAAGAAGAAGAGATTGGAACTTGGGCAGGAAAAGAATTGATGTATGACTTGAAACTGAAATATACGAAGTCATTAACCGCTGAAGGTCAAAAACTTTTGCAGGGTCCTATCGACCATGATGGGGATGGCTTGATTTATGACGGAACAGCCCGTGAAAAACCAGCACCTAGCAAAAAGAATTAAACTGAGGTATAATTAAATTATGAGTAGACGAGATACACAAAAGGCTATCCAAGAGGCTTATGCCAAATGGTCTGAGAAGGTGGAATTTACCTCTGAGACTGGAGCATCAGACAAAGACGAATCAGAAATTATGGCTCAGATTTCAACCATCCTTAAAGGAAATCAACCACAGTCATAAATCTATCCGCTATTCTTAGAACATGGCGAATATAGCACCAAAACTAATTCATCTAAGCGCTGAAGAACTCAATGCGCTACATGAGCGTGTCCATAAGTCTGAGGCTGACCCTGCAACTATCGAGGTTCACCACACCATTCTTAATGAGATGGCTAGGCGCAAGATGGAACGCCCTCAAGATGATTGGGATAACTACGAGATTCTTATTGATTCAATCGACAATGTAGACCTGACAAGTATTAGTGGATTATCAGCCGACACAGTTCTTGATGTTATTAAATCTACGGGTGACCTCGTTGGTAATGTAAAAACTTTTCTAACCATCCATGGCTATCAAATGCGTATTGAGCCAGTTGAAAAACGGATACAACAAGAAGATGGAAAATGGGTTGTTTACAACGAAGAGGGAACTAGAAAATTTGGAACTTATGAGACCAAAGAGGAAGCCGATGAAAGGCTTCGTCAAATGGAAATGTTCAAAGCCGATGATAGTTACACTCCACCAAAGTCTGTAAGACAAGCGGCTCAAAGAGCAATCGAATGGATTGGCGAAGGTTTTGCTGGTCAAGGATTTACTGCAACTGGTCGAGTTCGAGCAGGTCAATTAGCCCGAGGCGAAGCAGTATCTATTGAAACTCTCAAGCGTATGAAATCTTTCTTCTCACGCCATGAAGTTGATAAAAAAGCAAAAGGTTTTAATCGTGGTGAAGATGGATTCCCTAGCGGTGGAAGAGTTGCTTGGGATGCTTGGGGTGGAGATGCAGGATTCGCTTGGGCTGAAGCAATGGTTTCAAGATATGAAAATCAAAAAGAGGTAAAAAAACATGGAGACCACGACCAATCATCACACGGGGCTTGGGCTGGTGGCGGTGGTGGCGGAGAGACTAGCGGTTCTAAAATATCAGTACCACCTAAAGCCGATGACATTTCACCGAAAGCCGAAAGAACACCCGAGGCAATCAAAGCGGCGCAAAGAATTAGACAACAAGCAGAGCAGGTAGAACCTGTAATCACGCAACTTATGGTAGACCTAGCAGAAAAAAGCGGAGGCGTGTTTGCTGAAATTGAAGGCAAAAATTCTTTAGTTGAAAGACTAAAATCTACTGAATCTTTGGCAAGAAAAATAGATGGCGATGCTGAGAAGAAATATGGTGGGGATAGAGAAAAAGCAGCAGATAACATTTCTGACGCAGTTCGTTATACCCTTAATGTTGATGATAACAAGTACACGGAAAATCTTGAAAGAACATTAGATACTCTTGAAAAAACTGGTTGGAAAGTTAATGAAGTAAAAAATTTTTGGCAACAGGGTGACCCATACGACGGTGTAAACATGAAAATATCCCGAGATGGCGTAAAGGTTGAATTACAACTACACACGCCAAAATCTCACGAAATTAAAGAAGTTAAACTTCATAACGATTATGCGAAGTATCGTGTAGAAACAAATGATACTGTGCGTCAAACATTGTGGGACAAAATGGTAGATACAGCCAAGGCTATTCCCCGCCCAAGTAACAGCGCAAAACTCTTGACTTTAGGGACGCTTGTAGTTCAAACCTTTGAGACGGCTCAACAGGCTGGATTGACTAAATCAACTGGGGTTGATATTATATGGACAATAACTAGAGGAGGTATAGCAGTATGCGGTATTTCGCAAGTTTAGGAGAAGGCAATAAAGCCCTCAATTTATTCCGTTTTGATAGAGGTAAGACTGGAATAATTGAGGATTATTGGACTCCTGAAGGTTGGAAAAAAGACGCAGATGCCGAGATTGTGCGTTATCTTGCTTTAGGAGAGGGTGATTTTCAAGAACTTACAGAAGAGGTAGCCCGTCGAATTTTTCCTCAAGCCTTTACCGAAGAGGCTACAAAGGCTTTAGGTAAATTTGATTTACAAAAAGCAGAGGGCGAAAAGCGTTACACTCTTGGCGCAATGTATATCCCTGATATAGAAGATGCTCATGGAGAGTGGACAGATGCAGATGAATTACAAAGAGCAGTTTGGGATTATGTGCGAAGCAATGACCGTCGTATTCGTTTACAACATGACCGCAATGTTGTTGCTGGAGAATGGGTCGAGGTTATGTCTTTTCCGTATTCATTAACAGTTCCAATTAAAACTGTTGATGGTCAGGAGATGCAACACACTTATCCACCAAACACAGTTTTCCTAGGAGTAATTTGGGAACCTTGGGCTTGGGAAATGGTAAGTGAAGGAAAAATTCGTGGATACTCTATTGGTGGAAAAGCCGAGAGATTATTTGTCGATATTGATGTTGAAAAAGGCGACCCAACCGTGTCTGATGTGCATGTTGATACAATAATGAACCCGCAAAAAAAGAAGCCAAAGAAAGAGGTAATTGTATGAAAAAAGACCTGAGGATTTTAGCCGAATTACGCAAAGGTCCTTTGGCTGGTATGGACGAAGATGAATTCAAAATGATTGAGGCGGATGTAAAAAAGTTTGGTTTCAAGGGTTTGAGCGGTTATGCAAAGTCAATGGTTATGGAGGCGCAACGCCGTTTAGGTTCTCAAATAAATAAAGCAGTAGCCCAAAAAAAAGCAGAATTAGAAAAACACGGCGACCATGACCAATCAAGCCACAGTCCAACAGGCGGTGCGGGGAAAGACATTCAAGATTTATCTCCAAGTGACCAAAAATCATTTATCAGTAGAATGTCCTCAGCCAAAACTTACCAAGAACAACGCAAAATTATTGAAGAATATAAACCTAAATTACCTAAAAAAATAAATAAAGCAAAATCTGTATCAGTTGGTGACATGGTTTCTTGGAACGCTTCAGGTGGTAAAGCAGAGGGTAAAGTTTTAAGAATTGCTCGTTCAGGTCGTATCAATGTTCCTGATTCATCATTTAACATTCAGGCAACCGAAGAAGACCCTGCGGCTTTAATTGTTTTGTACCGTGATGGAAAACCAACTGATACTAAAGTTGGACATAAGGTTTCAACTCTAAAAAAAAAGTAGAGATTGAGAAGCACGGCGACCACGACCAGTCTAGCCATGGCGATTGGCGAAAAGGAGATGATTCTGAGGGAGAAGATTCTTCAGAACCAAAAAATCCAAAACCGTATTTCAAGCCACGCCGAGAAGATGATTCTGAGGGTGAGTTTGAAGATTCAGATTATGATGACCCAAAATGGATGGACACAATGGATTTGAAACCAAGAAAAAAATAATGAATAAATCAATTATTGATGACACGGTTGATGTTTTGACTGCTATGAATTTAACTGTAATTAAAGTTTCAACCCCGCCTGGGTATTCAGGTTTACAGGTTTATTTACCCAATGACACTCAAGCATTTTTTATATGGACAAAGATTGACCAAGACGACTATCACTTTAGAATGGCTAGATTTTGGCAAAGCGATAACCCGTTCTCGATGTGGATTGCCCCTAATTTAATTCAAGCCTTAGCCAAGACAAGAGTTCTAACTGCTCAGTAAATAGGCTCGAATTACACCTGTGGTATTCTAGGCGTGTCAAGACCCGAGGTTAGTTTTATTAGCCCTATGCTAAAAAGACTGTCCTCTAGTTTGTTAGGAGCATAAATTGGCAAAACCCCGTACCCGCAAAATGGTGAATTTAGCCATTGAGGAAACGAGTGGCGTAGACCATCCAGCGCATCTACATGAGGGTTGGCTTGTAATGAAGTCAGCCTCCGAATCTGAAGTACAGAGGGTTCTCGACAAATCGCTGACCAAGGAGGACTCCAATATGGAGGATAAGAAAACTACCGAGGCAACTGAAGATAAGGTTGAAAAAACC
>Ga0172372_10008712_pt1 | contig 13320 bp, 11 predicted proteins | sample LakKiv5m_2_FD_114544 | JGI IMG/M metagenome (GOLD analysis project Ga0172372, IMG submission 114544) | Freshwater microbial communities from Kabuno Bay, South-Kivu, Congo - kab_092012_9.5m | ecosystem: Environmental > Aquatic > Freshwater > Lake | place: Democratic Republic of the Congo...
AATTGATTCTGAGAACACAATAAGACTTCTAAAGATAAATTGAGTGTTGGCAAAGAGGTTAATTTATTATGTTTACAAATTAATTTTTCTAAACACGGATTAAGATTTGGCAAGGAGGTTAATGAATTATAAGAACAACTAAAATATTGTAAAGACGGAGGAAGTGTAGGCAAAGAGGTTAATTGATTATTATAACAAACTAATATTTTTAAAGACGGAGGAAGTGTAGGCAAGGTGGTTAATTGGTTATAAGAACAATCTAACTGTTTTAGATTATAAAAACGTTCTAACGACGGTAAATACGTAAGCGATTTTTTTGAAACATCTATTATTTCAATATCATCTGGTAAAGAATGGAGATATTCTTCAATGTTAAATGTTGTCATAGTTGCCGTTATTTAAATTGAAAAAAAAATTTCATTTTTTTCAATTTATACCATTGGGACAATTTATAGTTCGCATTTGTCTTCATTATTATGATATGAATTTTTACATTTGTTTTTATTATGAGGACAATACATTTGTAAAACTTCAACATTATTCACATTATTAAACCAATCATCTTCATTGTCAAATATTGGCATTCCTTTATACTCAATATTGTTTACTTTATGTTTCCATTTTTTTATAAAATGACAATTAAATACATTACTTGTACATCCTCCGTTATAATGCATGCAACCTAATTGAAAAATTATATGACAACTGTCACAATACCGATATTTATTTCTCATATCATCTTCAAATTCGGTTTCAAATAAAAAATCATATTTTGTAGGATAATCTTTATAGGTTATTGTATTCAAAAAATCATCTTTACCACAGCATGGACATGTTTCAAAATCAGCTCCATCTGGCGTATAACAAAAAAACCCATTTAAATTACAGTAAATGCACTGATAAACAGAATTAACAGACAATATATTTTTCATATATACTTATATGATTTATGTATTTATATTAGAATCTAATAAAAGTTCGGTTCGCCATCCTTTAATACACCTACCTTATCACCCAAATATCCGTCTTCTGTTGTATCATATATAAATCCATTTACTTCATCATTTGTAAAATAAGTAATATCATCAATTTCAATTTCAAAATATTCTTCCTCTTCCTCTGCTGCTTTTTCCTCCGCTTCTGCTTCTACATCTGCATCCTCTTCTGCTTCCTCTTCTGCGTCTGCTTCTGCGTCTGCTTCCTCTGCTGCTGCTTCCTCTTCTTCTGCATCTTCTGCTTCTTCTGCTTCTGCATCTTCTGCTTCTTCTGCTTCTACGTCTTCTACGTCTTCAGCTTCCGCATCCTCTTCTACGTCTTCTTCTACGTCTTCTTCTGCTTCCTCTTCTGCTTCCTCTTCTATTTCTTGTTCAATGATATTCAATTGTATTGGTTCCTTTTCTGGTTCGACTTCTTTTTTGATGTGTATTTTTTTTATTTCTATGATTTTATTTTCTTTTTTATCAACTGCTTCCACAACGGATACTCTGTTTAGATTATTTTTTTCTATTGCATCCAAACGTTTCAATATAAGTTGCATACATTCTTTGTCGTTGGACTTTTTTATAACATCCGTTTTCAATTTCAATGCTTTCAATTCCTTTAATACACTTGGCAACTTCATAATTTTTCGATGTGTTTTTTCCAACAATCGATTTCGTTTTAATTGTTTTTTTACTATTTTTTGAACGCCTGCTTTGATTACCACTTCTATTTCTGCCATAAGTTCAGTTATGCCGTAGTTCTCAAGAGACATACACAAGCAATGTTACTATAACATAGTGTTATTTGTTTAAGATGATTTATAATTAATTAACGGTGGTATAGATATAAATCGTCTAAAATATAAAAATATTATAACATGCCTAATACATACATATTCATGGACAATGATGATGTCGCAAAAGTGCAAAAAATTATTTGCCAAACAGATTACACTGAAATTCAAGCACTAGAAAAGTTGAAAGAATGTGATGGTGATGAACTTAAGGTAATCAAACAGTATTTAGGTATTCATACTTTGCCCAAACCCAAAATTAAAAGCATCAATCAAGAAATATATACACAATTGCGTCACAAATTATACATTGCAAATAAAACGGCACCTATGTAGAATGGTTCCTTCCTTCGTGCATTCTAAAAAAAAATGAAATGAATTTTGACAAACAACGAAATGTCGTCACCAATGACATCACTATCAACAACAATGAACATGAACATGAGCTCTATCTATATTCCGCGTGTTAGCATATATCATAATGAGGAGAGTATTCGATTCATTATGAATAATTTGCGTGTAGGATTTGTTGCACGTGTAGATTTTACACCAATCAACAAATCCAAAGGATTTCAAAAGGTTATAGAACCTGGTGCGTTTCGTTCTGCATTCGTGCATTTCTTACCACAACGACAACCACCTATGTACATACATCCTGTGTGGGATTGCGTCGAAAAGGAGGTTCCGTATCACCTTCACGTGAGTAAGGAAGAGTATTGGATTTGTTTAAAGAATAAAAGTCCAGTTCAAAATACGCATATGAACATCCATCAAGTGGTCGATAATTGTGCATATTTGGAAAAACTAATCATCACGCAAAAAACCGAAATCGAAAGCTTGAAGAATGTTGTAAGCGAGATTTTGGATGTGTTAAAAATCTCCCTACAGAAACAGATTCATATTGTAGAACCTGAACCTGAAGTAATTAGCGTGTAAATAGAAATTATAGGTTAATGTAGAGTAGTATAGTAATTTGTAACTTGTAATTTTTTATTGTCATTTAGATTTAAAGTATATCTAAAAACTAGTTATCACAGAAACTTCGACAAAAAATGTTGAATAGAACTAGTTTCTGTTAAGGTGTCATTTACCCATATGCCAAATTGTGCCAATTCATCTTCGCTTTCTAAGCAAAGATGATAAATTTCCATTACCTCGTTATTTACTTCCATTTTTTCAAACCATTCCGAATTGCATGCCAATAACATATATTTATCTTCAATTTTTTTATCTATAAATCCTATATCTCGTTGTGCTTTTTCTTGAGAAGGTGTCAATGCATCCACTAAAATGGAATGACCACCAGAAATGATTAAATTGGTTCTTTTGTCGTGATACATACACATATATTCATTCGTGCTACTATTAGAAAACAATTTACTTCCCACATTTAATTCGTTTCTCTCCATGTGGATAAATTCTCACATTATCACCTGGTTGTAACAATTCAATGCATTTATATTCCTCCGTCGCCAACAAAACTTGCGAACCCTTTGCAAAACAACTATTATCTACACCTGTCATGATATTGTATTCGGTCGTGCCATTTGTGCTGGATACTGCTGCAAATAATCCATTGCCATACGCAACACTCGTCCAATTAATATCTGCTGCAGAAGTTTGCAATGTCCATGTAATTCCATCGGAACTAGTCATCACACGATTTCCGGTTCCCGAATTGGAAACAGCAACAAATAATCCATTACCATACGTAACACTCGTCCAATTATTATCTGCTGCGGAAGTTCGAGAAGTCCAAGTGATTCCGTCGGGACTGGTCATCACGCGATTTCCGGTTCCCGAATTAGATACGGCAACAAATAATGCATTGCCATACGTAACACTCGTCCATGAATTGCTTGCTGCAGATGTTCGACGTATCCAAGTGGTTCCATTGGTGCTGGTCATCACACTCGTTCCTCCGCCCACGACTGCAAAAACACTATTGCCATAAGCAATACTTGTCCAACTGCCTCCTAAAAATGTATCAGTGGCAACCCAAGTAGTTCCATCGGAACTGGTCATTGCTCTATTTAATGAAGTGGAAGAAACTGCCACAAATATTCCGTTGCCATATGTGATGCTCCGCCAAGACTGACTAGCAGTGGGCATATAAGATGTCCATGTTATTCCATCTGAACTAGTCATTACACGTAAAGATGTTCCAGAATTGGCAACTGCGGCAAATAAACCATTGCCACCAATCGTTCCATACGTAACACTCGTCCAATTGTTTGTATTGTCTAATGACCTAGGAGTCCAATTTATCCCATTTAAACTGGTCATAACACGATTACTATCACCCGAATTAGCAACAGCAACAAATAATCCATTTCCATACGTAACACTTGTCCAATTATTACCACTCGGACCGGTTTGTAATGTCCAATCTGTCATATATTAACATAATATTATTTGATTGTTATATACACATAACTTTACCATATGACATGTTCTTTGCGATGACATTCTTCACACAATGTCTTCAAATTGGCAAGGGTATTTTTATGAAAAGTCGCATGAGAGGTGGATATATATCCATCTATTCCTGCTTTTTTTTGTGGTTCAATATGATGCACTTCTGTACCGCGTTTTTTTCCACATTTCTCGCAAATACCCACGATTTTATTTGCATTATATTTGGAAGTTTTGAGAGAAAGTATACTAGGATTATTGGAATGATATTTATTGCGAATTTCATAGGCCGCCTCCATAAAGTCACGAGGCAATCCAAGTGATTTGCATACTTCTAGTCCATATGTTTTATCACCCGAACCGTCTTGAATTTTTCGCTGATATATCAATTTATCACTCTCTTTATTATATATCACCGACATGTGCTTTAATTTCACACGTTCCAATGATTGGACTTCTTCATATTCTACGATTTCATGTAAGTGTGTGGCAAATAAAAAACTACTACGATTTTTATATATTTTTTGAATACCTGCCACAAAAATACTAATCGCACTTTGTGTCTCTGTTCCAGAACACAATTCATCCCCTAATATCAAGCTATGTGCATCACAGGATTGAAATATGGTGCGTAGTTCGGACATTTCCACGGCAAACGTGGATAGACCTTTAAATATATTATCATTTCCAATAATACGTGTAAATATGCTATGATAAGGCGCATAAGTGAAAGAGGTGCAAGGTACATACATGCCTGCCTGTGCCAAGATAACTGAAATCCCCAAGGCTTTAATGATAGTGGTTTTTCCAACTGCATTGGTGCCATATAACAAAATACCGTCTGTATTTTCCTCACCCAAAACAAGGTCATTAGTGATGTATAATTCGTCCATGGAAAAACGCTCCAATAGACAATGACGCAATCCTTTTGCATTTACAAAAGACTTGTCGTGATTTTCCACCAATTGAGGTTTGCAATATTTATATTTTTTAGCCAACCAACATTTTGTATATAATATATCTACACGTGTAACATAGTTTACAATAACATCCAATGCCACATAATAATCGTCAAATTTTTCTAAAAATCCGTAATATACTTTCAAAACCAATTGTTTCAAGGCTGTTTTCAAGGATGAGATATTCTTACATATACTGGTTATTTGCACATCTGTAATGGAATAATTGGACGCGGTTTGTTTATCATAACTGAACAATTTTTTACCTATTCGAAAATCAAATTGTTTGTCTTTGTTATAAGTGAGACATACAACTTGTTCTTTTTCTGGAAGCGATTCTTCCAACAATTTACATCGTCGCTGCGTCAATAAGATGGAAAAATTGTTTTTTTCTGTTTCGTTTAATTTCACATATTCCATCGATTTATCCGCACTTTTACTGGTTTTTTTCTCTCGCAATCGGATGAACCCATTAAAATATTCAATAATCGCATTTAATTTATTCTCATTGTCGGTCAATTGTTGTGATATTTCATCCAATTCCGCATCCAAGTTACGCCGAATAAAATTCGTTTCAATGTTCTGCAAATCCACCTCTTTGGCCAAGGTAAAATCAATCGTTTTTTCAATAAATAATTGAAGTGATTGACAAGCTTGCAATACACACTTCTCCGTGGATTGCAAATAAGTAGATAATTTTTTTTCATGATCCATGGCATTCAATGTCTCATACATAGGCACGATGGTGCAAATCGTGTCATACAATTGACATATCGTTTTTGGTGGCATTTTCTTGAGTAAAATTTGTCGCAACCATTTCGAAATGTCTTTGATGGTAGAGAGATATGTGCTAATGTTTTTATCCTCTTCCGCGTGTTGTTGTTGTAAATGCATGAAATATTCCATCGTGTCATACTCCTGACGCAAAAAGGCAATATCATAAGTGGGGTGCATTAACATATAAGAAAAATGTCTTTTTCCCATGGGAGTGAAACAATCGTTCAATAAATGTGATATGCTTGAAAATTTCCCTGGTTTTACGTTGCCATCATTCAATATATTCAATTGTTTCAAACTATGATTGGCTAATAGGAGCGTATTTTGTTTATTTTCGAATATCGGTTCGGACAAATGATTTACCAAGGGTGGGTTATGTTGATGAATAAAATCTAACAAAAAACAAAAGGCTTGATTTGCCAATGGTTGTGTATATAATTTATCATAAAAGAGTGGCGACAATTGGGGAAAAAAAGTAGTCAAAACTTGTTTTTGATACGATTGTTTTTCACAATTTTTAATTTTTATCATTTTCTTTTCATATTCTGCGTTTTTGGATTCTCCCCCCTTTGTCCCCCCTTCTGTATATATTTTATGTATAAGGCCACATTGAATACCAGCGCATCGTATAATAAAATCCAAATCCTGTTCTGACGGTACATTGGAAATCAACACTACTTCATTCGGTTGATGAATGGAAATAAATCTCTCCAATTCATCGTATATTGACGGATTGTTGGTAATATAATTTTCTTTATATTGAAATAAATGGGTATGTCCAGTATAAATATCCACATTGGCGATTCCAATGATAACATATTTACCTTTTAAAATGAAGTGATTTTCAACATATTCAACCCATATACAAGTGGTTGAATTTGTAAGAACATTGGAGTCTTCTGTTTGGAAATATGTTCCTGGAGAGAAAACGCCTGCTAAACTGCGAGTTGTATTTTTTGCGGCTTCGTCTTGAGTAAATACAACCGCTGTATATCCAGCATTTTGTATTTTTTTTACATATTTTTCAATTTGCACATCTTTGAAACCGGCCATCCAAACATTGTCTTCTCCAATACGCTTGTTTTTTTCTACAACATTTAATTCACATATTTGAGAGAAATCCGTGATGGTTTTTTTATTAGAGTGTAGTCCATATACTTCAAAAAAAGAACCAACTTGCATCAACAATATCGTTTTCTCTCCATATTCTGATTGATATTTTTTATTTAATTCAAAGTATTCTTCAATCATTCAAGTTATAAAGTTATAAATATACCTATTTTCTCTCTAACTTCAAACAAAATTAAACAACGGGTCATGACATCATCATGCATGTGGCGAATACTCCCCGTCTTCATGTATGGTGTCTTCCTCTTCTTGATAGGGAGTAAATACTTCTTTTACATCGATATCGTCTATAAACGCATCTGTATCTTCTTCTTCCCCTTCTTCTACTTCAATATATTCGCCATTTTGCCAAACGACTTTTTTGCTATTGAACAGACGATTTAAATTGACGATTTCTGGTTTGTCGGCATGTTGTGAAAACAATGTATAAATGGAACGATTGTCACGAAATCGAATGGTATAGGTATGTTGAATGTTGTTTCGTCCAACTCGTCCCATTGCTTGTATGATTTTTTCTTGTGTTAAATCTAAATCCTTGCTTAAGAAACAATGACAAAATTGATAATTGGTTCCATAAATGTAATCGCTGGTTGCAATAATCATGTATAATTTTTGTTGATCCGCTAATTTCTTCATGATTTCCATGTAAGTGATATTTTCATGATTCATGAAGACGCCAATCCCCATCATCAATAAAATCTTCCATTTATCATCCACGTGTTTGAGTGCCATGATATCACATACGGTTTCTTCATCCATGGTGCTGGTGAAGGGTATGGCCATTCCCAAAGGTGGCGCCCATTTATCCAAATGGGGTTTTTTATTGGGGACAAAGATATCATTCAGCATTACGGATTTAATTATTGCACGACATGCGTCAATTTCTTGTGTCAATTTGGCGCAAGCATTATTCATTTGTTTATTCTCGGGAATATCTTTATTTAATTTGTTTGTTTTTTGTCCCTTATTTCTCCCATTTACTTTCCATCCTTCGTGAAATGCAGACACTTCATTTTTTGCTTTTTTATCGACGGTTTCTTTCCATACTTCCAACGCCGACTCTAATTCCCATAATTTTTCATTTACTACATTATTAAATTCTATTTTTTTCATAATATCATCCATAACTACATCTGGAATATTCGCCTGTTGTATACAAAATTTGGCGACCTTTTCTACGTCATTGGTGATGAAAATGGTGGGTCCATCCGTCAATGTATAAGCGTCTTTGGTTGTCACATATACACCGGATGTTCCTGCAGTTGTCGTGTGTTTATCATCTTTATATACATAATGTTCGCTGGCCAATTTGGTGATAGGTGTGCCGCCTAATTTGTAAGATGACAACGATGATAAACTTTGGATTTTTGTGATTGGATTTCCCTTTGTATCCACTCTTGTGTTTTCAACAATACGTGGTTGTTGAACTGATTGAAAATGACTATAGACATTCGTCCATTCTTCTCTCGTCATTGTATGTAGCAATTGCAGATAATACATTTTGATATTTTGCATGGTGATATCTTTTACGCTATCAAAATAACGACGATAGGATTGTGTAGTTGTGATTTTGGTATTCATATATTCGATAAACGTCACCACTTCTTTCAAGTCGAAATAGCGTAACAAGGTGGCATTTTCTAAACAATGTGACACGATTTCTTTCATTTTATCAAAGTCTTCTTCTAACGTATGTGGCAATACGACATATCCGTCTTTATTCAAAAGTGGAATAGATTTTCGACATTCGTGACTGACAATCTCACATATTTCCGCTCCCGCAAAACGACTGAGGAAGTCAGGTACCGTTTCTGTCCATTCTTTCAATTTAGGAAGGGTTGCCGAAGAAAGGACGACATTGGGTATCTGATTTTGCTTCCAATTTCGGCGAATGGTTTTGTGAAATGCATGATCCGTATAATCCATGGTGATGGTGGGTTCATCCCAGTATAAGATAATGTTTTCGGGTGGAAAGAATGCCATCATATAATACATGGCATACACATAGGAACGAATATCACAAATCATGATTTCCACATTGTCCCCCACACTATTATCCACTTTGCCTACTCCACCACTTCGTTTATTTCTCGTGAATTCCTTGGCTGCATAATAATGTAGTCGAATATCATCGGCACTAGAGCATCCAAAGGCAAAAGCGACTTTTTTCTGCATGGAAATGGCGGATTTGGCCAATGCTAATCCAACATGTCGTGCTGCACAAACAAAGATAATTTTGTTGGTTTCAGACAAGGCGATGGGTGTCAATGTTTTTCCAGTGCCAGTGGGAGCAATATATAGGACCAGTTTGGGTCCTGGTTGTTTCATCACAGTGAATATTTTTTTTTGATGTTCGTATAGTTTCAGGTCATCGTATTTGAGTAACAATTTGTTTTTCTCCAATAAATGGCAACTGTTTTGCAATAACACAAAGAGGTCGATTTTATCTTGCAAAATCATCAATGCAGTGTGAATAATATCCACCAGATGTCGATTTACCAATGCTACATTATTTTGCACCAAGGAATACAATGTGAAATAATAATGATGAAACTCTGTGTCTTTTTTACTGGCAACCATTTTTTCCAAACATTGGAGAAGAACATAATCATATACCTCATCCTTGTTGAGTGGATTGGTATCAAAACGGTTGAGACGAAGACGGTCAATGGAATTCAATTTGACGATGCTTGTGATATTGCGTCGTTTATAATTGGGGACAAGTTCTGCCATTTTTGTTTCGATTTCGTCGCAAGAACTGCGCAAAAATTTTTGAAACAAGAAGTCTTCGATTTTTTCGGTATATTCCATTTTTAAAAATGTAAAGAGTGAAAGGTGATTATTCATTCGTATATTGACATTTTGATATCCTTGAATAATCATGGTAAGCACATCTTTTTCTTGTTTGGAAATAGGTACTTCAATAGATATCCATTCGGTTTTATTCATTTTACGCTGATTTAGATCCATGATTGTGTCACTAGAATGATGATGGTTTATCCACAATGTATTTCATTTTTTTTATATAGGTCCCTTCACATTGTGTGGGGGGGGGTATTTAAATTGTTTTTTATTATAATAAATAGAAAGAAATAAGGACATCCAAATAGGAGGTATATGGATAAGTGCAAGATATATGATGAAATTGTTGAAAAATGGCACCATAATTATTTCCAATTTATTCTGGATCATCCTGAAAAACAATGGATTTGGAGTGGGTTAAGTCGAAACCCCAATATTACCTGGAACATCGTGCAGAACCATCCAGAAAAACCTTGGGATTGGGAAGAATTATGTGGCAATTTTAATGTTGTAACCTGGGATATTGTGCAGAAACATCCGGATAAATCATGGGATTGGGAAGCATTAAGTCATAATCCCAATGTCGTAACATGGGATATTGTGCAGAAACATCCGGATAAATCATGGGATTGGGAAGCATTAAGTCATAATCCCAATGTCGTAACATGGGATATTGTGCAGAAACATCCGGAGATACCATGGGATTGGGATGGATTAAGTTGGGTCATCCCTCATGAGATTGTGCAGAAACATCCTGATAAACTGTGGGATTGGGGGTTTTTAAGTTGGGGCGCTCCTTGGGATATGGTAGAGAAACATCCTGATAAACCATGGGATTGGGATAAATTGAGTGGTAATCCAAACATTACCATGGATATTGTGCAGAAACATCCGGATAAACCATGGAATTGGAATGGATTAAGTAGTAATCCAAACATCACATGGGACATCGTGCAGAAACATCCGGAGATACCATGGAATTGGACAATATTAAGTTATAATCACCGTTTTGTCAGTTATGACATTGTCTTGAAACATCTTGAAAAACCTTGGGATTGGAAAGGGTTAAGTTACAATCTAACCATCACCATGGACATTGTGCAGAAACATCCGGAACACCCTTGGAATTGGTATGGATTAAGTTTTAATCCAAATATCACTTGGGACATTGTACAGAAACATATAGATAAACCATGGGATTGGTATGGGTTAAGTTGGAACAACATGTCAATCGGACGTGAAAAATACATACAAGACCAATTATTTCAACCATTAACCACTTGGTTTTCCAAAAGTGAATTGAAGCGCGAACTCATGGAAAATCGTTGGCACCCACGTAACATGAAGAACTGGGCAGGATGGGGATTTGACGTAGAAGATACATAAAAATGAATGTTTTTTTTCTAGAATGTTGAATAAAATGTTTGACGACTATAATTTTCAACACAAGTGTGGTCTTATTCATCGGCATAAGAGAGAAAAAGACACATTGGGGCCGTTGTTAAGTTCCAACAACCACGTATTGGAGGATGACTGCATCATTATGTCATCCACTACATTATGGTCATACTTCCTTGGTATAATAAAAAAAAGATTTAGTTTTACCAACCTTCTCTCGGGACTAAAAGGAAATTATCCGCTCCTTGAAGAAAAACTATATGAGGCAACTCAACCCATCAAACTAGGCCTGCTTCAAACCATCTTTGAACACTTTGGCATCCCAATGGATGTTCGGTCGTTGTCAAATTCACGGTGAAAAGGGTGTCATGGTAATTTTAATGCGGGAATCAAACCGCGACCCTTATCTGGTGCATAGGTTGGAACAAGTCGGCAAAATGTATCAAGTGAGAGACATCTATTACGTCTACCCTTTCCATCTTCCCCATCATTTTGAAACAAACGACCTAAAACAATCGTTATGGATTGCGTAAATGTTTTGGATAGAGGGGGAGGGCGGTATTCAAAAAATGAAATATTTTTTTTAACCCCATTCAAATAACCGCAACCATGACAACATTTAACATTGAAGAAACTATTCGTTCTTTACCAGATGATATTGAATCAATATATGTTTCAAGTATGTCGTTAACATATTTACCCTCTTTAGAACGTTTTCATAATTTAAAAGTATTAAAATGCTGTGATAATCGTTTAACCACCTTGCCAACCCTTCCTTCATCTTTACAAGTATTACGGTGTGGTAATAATCAACTAACCTATTTGCCAACACTTCCTCCATCTTTACAATAATTGTATTGTTTTCATAATCAATTAACCTCCTTGCCAACCCTACCTTCGTCTTTACAAGTATTATGGTGTGATAATAATCAAATAACCTATTTACCATCACTTCCTCCGTCTTTACAAGAATTAGGATGTTCATATAATCAATTAACCACCTTGCCAACCCTTTCTTCGTCTTTACAATTATTATGGTGCGATGATAATCCATTAACCTCCTTGCCAACCCTTCCTTCGTCTTTACAAGTATTAAAATGTTCATATAATCAATTAAAATTATTGCCAGAACTCAATTCCTCTTTACAATACTTACATTGTTATGGTAATCAATTAACATCATTGCCTGCACTTCCTCTGTCTTTAGAAAGATTATTTTGTTCTCATAATCAATTAACCTCTTTGCCTGAACTCCCTTTGTCTTTACAATACTTACATTGTTCTTATAATCAATTAACTTCTTTGCCTGCACTTCCTCCGTCTTTAGAAAGATTATGTTGTAAAAATAATTTATTTCCCATATCAATGAAAATGCCCACATCAGCAAATGAATTAACAAAAGAAACCAGAAACAAGATAAATAAATCATTTCAGTGTTTGGAACATTTTAAAATGTTGTTTTATTGCTTAAAATACAAGGCGAAATTCCGTAAATGGTTATGGTTAAAAGTAAGATTACCGAAGATAGAAAAAATGTATCACCCATCGAAATTCAATGAATTATTAGATACAAGTGAAGACTTGACAGAAGAAGAATTAGATGATGTATTAACTCATTGGTAAATAAAAGATTTTTTTATTCCCCCTCCCTCAAAATAACTGCAGCAATCACAACCATGACAACATTTAACATTAAAGAATATTTCCGTTCTTTACCAGACAATATTGAAATAATAGATGTTTCAAAAAAATCGCTTACGTATTTACCTTCATTAGAACGTTTTTATCATTTAAAATCATTAGATTGTTCTTTTAATCAATTAATTGCTTTGCCAGAACTCCCCCTCTCTTTACAAAGATTGTGTTGTTATTGCAATCAATTATCATCCTTGCCAATACTTCATCCGTCTTTACAAAAATTACATTGTTATAATAATCCATTAACATCTTTGCCAGCACTCCCTCCGTCTTTACAAAAATTACATTGTTATAATAATCCATTAACATCTTTGCCAGCACTCCCTCCGTCTTTACAAAAATTACATTGTTATAATAATCCATTAACAT
>Ga0172372_10008714_pt1 | contig 13316 bp, 13 predicted proteins | sample LakKiv5m_2_FD_114544 | JGI IMG/M metagenome (GOLD analysis project Ga0172372, IMG submission 114544) | Freshwater microbial communities from Kabuno Bay, South-Kivu, Congo - kab_092012_9.5m | ecosystem: Environmental > Aquatic > Freshwater > Lake | place: Democratic Republic of the Congo...
TAATAATAAAAGAAATTATTATTTGAATTTTATAGTACATTCGTAGACAATGTCTGCAAATTACCTTATATTAAAAGTATGAATTACCTTTGTACCCATAGTTTAAGTTCTATATTAGCAATTTTGGCTTTTGCTGGATTAGTGATTTCACTATTTAACCTTGATGAAGTGAAGGCGCGCTACACAAGCTTGATAGCGAGCTTTTTGGTCCTGGGTATCACCATCAAGCAGTACACTTGCCTTTTTGATCCGAGCGTTAGCGAGCTTCAGATGGTGGAGAGCTACAAATGGGTCGGTCCGATTAATTTTTCTCTGGGAGTCGACGGGCTTGCTTACTCAATGGTTTTGCTGATGGCGATCTTGCTTCCCTGCGCTGTGATCGCTTCTAAGCCCATCGCCCAAAAACAAAAACCACGCCTCTATTACTCACTACTTATGTTTTTGTCGCTCGCTGTGATGGCGGTGTTTATGGCAAAAGATATATTTTTGTTTTTCTTGGCTTGGGAATTAGAGCTGGTGCCGATGTATCTATTGATCGCGATTTGGGGTAGCAAAAACCGAAATTACGCTTCTATGAAATTTATGCTTTATACTTTTGCGGCTGGAATTCTGCTCTTAGTCGGTCTGTTTATATTACTTATGAATACTGGGTTTGCGACATTCGATATGGTAGAACTTGCAAAAGCAAGCATGAACCTCGCGCCTCAAATCCAATCGGTAATTTTTATTTTGGTGGCACTATGTTTTATCATCAAGCTACCTTCTGTCCCGCTCCACACCTGGCTTCCAGACGCTCACGTAGAAGCGCCCACACCAGTTTCGATGTTACTAGCAGGTATCCTTCTTAAGATGGGATGTTATGGTTTGGTGAGATTTGGGTTAGGATTTTTCCCGGCGGTACTTGTTAAGCTCGCACCTGCGATCGCGATTCTTGCCGTCATTAATATTATTTACGGAGCTTACGCGGCGCTCGTGCAGACTGACCTAAAAAAAATCGTCGCTTACTCGAGCATTTCGCATATGGGTTTTATTCTTCTTGGACTTGCCGCGCTAAATACAGCCGGCTATAGCGGCGCTGTGTTTCAGATGTTTTCACATGGTTTAATATCAGCGGCGTTATTTATGATAGTGGGTATGCTTTATGAGCGCACTCACACCAGAGATATCGGTGAGTATGGCGGACTTGCTAAGGTCATGCCTCAAACCTTCTTCATTAGCTTGATTGCGGTGATGGCTAATCTTGGCTTACCTGGCTTATCTGGGTTTGTCGGCGAGTCGCTGGTGTTTTATGGAGCTTTTAGTTCGGTGAATTTAACTGGCAGTCTTGATTACGTGCGGATTTCAGCGGCTGTCGCGACTCTAGGAGTGATTATCACAGCAGGCTATATGCTCTGGATGAACCAAAGAGTTTTTTATGGTGAAACCCCGTCATCATGGCTAAAACTAAAAGACGCTCGACGTGATGAGATTTTAGTACTTGCTGTACTAATCGGTCTATCACTGCTTTACGGAGTTTACCCGAAACTAATCAGCGAAATTTTTGAGCCTCAGTTAGTAGCGTCAGCTCAATCAATAGCTTCGCTTTTTATTACTAAATAATGAATAGTAAAACTATCAAAATCGCTCACAGTCCCGATTCTGATGATGCTTTTATGTTTTATGCTCTCAAGCATAAAAAAATCGACACTCGCGGTTACCAGTTTATGTTTTCGGCCGATGAGATCGCCGTGCTAAACCAAAAAGCCCTAAATAAAGATCCAGAACTAGATGTGATTGCCGTATCTTTTCATACGCTAGCCTATATCCAGGATACTTATACTTACCTAAACAGCGGCGCGTCGATGGCGGGCATAGATTACGGTCCTAGAGTGGTTTCTAAGGATTTAAGCAATCTAATTAGACAGTGTATAATTGCGGTCCCAGGTAGGCTTACCAGTGCTTATCTGGTTTTGAGATTATACGAAGCTGTTAGTAACGGAGCAGTATGGGACTCAAATCTAAAAATCAAACTTGACCAAGGATTTTTTACGCCAAGGTTTTGCTCTTATAATGAAGTGTTTACACTGCTGGAATCCCGCGAGGTATCAGCTGGGCTACTTATCCACGAAGCTCAATTACGCTACCAAGAGCTCGGCTACAAGCTAATTGTGGATCTCGGGGCGTGGTGGTTCCAGCGCACCGGTCTAAAAATGCCGCTCGGCACTAACGCCATCAAAAAATCTCTAGGAGCGGATTTTATAAATGAATTTGATGAAATGCTCAAGCAATCTATACTCTGGGGGCTTGATAATCTAGATGAGGCTCTTGGCTACTCCAGAGAGTTTGCCAAAAATAATCTAGACGATAAATCAGCTCATAAATATATAGAGATGTATGTAAACGATTCTACAATCCAATTAAGCGTAGATGATAAGAAATCTGTGGAAATGCTTTTTGGGTTGGTTTAGACGGGTACAGTAGAATTAGCAGATACAGTAGAAAAAGTTGTTGTATTACTTCCATCAGCAAGTGGTTCTTCAAATGGATCACTTAATTTTTTTTGAAGAAGACTAACTAAAGGAGCTACTTGTTCCAAAGATTCATCAGAATTAAAAAGATTTCTAAGGTTTCTAGCTATATCACTTCTAGGAGTATTCAAACCTAGACTATTATGGAAATTATTAGTTAAATGAACAAGTTGATTAAATAAAGAAGGTTTATTACTAGAATTAGTAAAAGCATCTTTTATTTGCTGTAAAAAAAACATAGAATCCGGAGAAGGTTTACTTATTTCAAGTAAAGCTATTAGGTTAGCATGATATTCAGCTGAAGCTCTTTCACCACCAGGTTCTTTAATCTTAGCTGCAAAATTATCTAAAAACTCTTTCGTTTTAGGTGGTACTTCGGGAGATAAAGATATAGCTTCAGGGGTAGGTTTGGTAGCTTCAGATCTCGCTTCAGAGGTAGATTTGGAAGCTTTAGTAGGTTGGAGCAGACTTGCAGCCACAGGTCTACGGTCAGAAATAAGAAAATCTTTAGAATAACTATTTTTAAATCTTCTAAAAGGGGTAATAGAATTTATTTGATTTCTCTTAGGACCAGCAACACTTATAACCATAACCTCTATCTTACCAAAACTCCACGGAAATAGTCAAGCGATTTTTTTAGACCTTCATCAAGATTAATAATTGGCTCCCAGTCTAGCAGAGCTTTAGCACGCGAGATATCGGGTCTGCGCCTACGCGGATCATCTTGAGGCAGGGGTAAATACCTAATTTGGGACTTAGAACCCGTAAGATTAATAACTTTTTGGGCTAATTCTTGCATAGTAAATTCATAAGGATTGCCCAGATTCACAGGCAGATTATACTCGACACCCATTAAGCGATTAATACCTTCCACAAGATCATCGACAAATTGAAAACTGCGGGTCTGAGTGCCGTCGCCATAAATCGTAAGGGGCTGATCATCAAGAGCTTGAGTCAAAAAATTACACACCACCCGCCCATCATCAGCACGCATCCGCGGGCCGTAAGTATTAAAAATACGAATAATGCGAGTATCGATTTTGTGTTTGCGGTGGTAAGCCATGGTGATGGCTTCGGCGAATCTTTTGGACTCGTCATAAACACCGCGCGGACCGATAGGATTAACATTACCGTTATAAGACTCGGGCTGAGGATGCACATCTGGATCGCCATAAACTTCAGAAGTCGAAGCCAAAAAAAACTTTGCTCCTTTCTCCAGAGCCAGTCCTAGAGCGTTATGCGTGCCCAAGCTCCCGACTTTTAGAATCGGGATCGCCAGCTTCTCAAAATCAATCGGGCTTGCTGGACTAGCTAAGTGCATAACCCAATCCAGATCATCTTCGATATTAAGATACTGAGAGACGTTTTGGTGAATAAATTTAAAATTAGGATTTTTAATAAGAGCTTTTAGATTATCAAGCGAGCCGGTGACAAGATTATCCACGACGATAACTTTATTATTCTGAAGAATTAATCTATCAGCCAGATGCGACCCGATAAAACCCGCTCCACCAGTGATTAAGATGGTCTTACCTTGCATGTCTTCCCATCCCTACATAATTAAAACCTAGCTGAGTTAGTTGATTTGGGGAGTATTGATTACGGCCATCCACAAATAAATTCCCCGACATCAAATTAAGAATTTTTTGCATATCAAGGTTAGTGTATTCCTTCCACTCTGTAACCAAGACCAGGGCGTCTAGACCGCTTGCCATCAAGTAAGGATCTTCAAAATATTCTAGATTTAGATCTGGGTTTTCGTGGCGACAATGCTCGATAGCGATTGGATCACAGGCACTTACCTGCGCGCCCGCTTTTATAAGAGCGCTAGCGATATCAAGCGCAGGTGCGTCTCGCATATCATCTGTATTGGGTTTAAACGCTAGCCCTAGAAGCCCGATTTTTTTACCTTTTAGGATTTTTAGTTTTTCTTGCAGGCGTTTGATAACAAGATCTCTTTGTTTGTAATTCACATCCCGAGCGGCTTTTAGGATTTCTGGATCATAGCCGTAATCGTTAGCGATACTAATCAGCGCGTCCACATCCTTCCCAAAACAACTTCCGCCCCAACCAATTCCAGCGTTAAGAAATTTAGCACCGATACGAGTATCAGCCCCAATCCCTCTCATCACCTCGTTTACATCGGCTCCGACATAATCGCAGATATTAGCGATTTGATTTGCAAAACTAATTTTTAGAGCAAGAAAACTATTAGCTGAGTATTTAATCATCTCAGCGCTGGTAATATCAGTCGTGATCAATTCGACTTTTGAATAATTTTTTGGTCTGGGACAAAAATCCGGAGCCTTAAAAACCTGCTCAGTGAGCTCGTTATAAAGATTTTTTAGTCGCAAAGTATCTTGCTTGCTATCACAGCCCAGCACTATTCTATCGGGGTAGAGCGAATCAGAGATAGCCGAACCCTCACGCAAGAATTCAGGATTAGACGCAACGCTAAATTTGATCTTAGGGATAGTATTTCCCGATTGCGCTGAAACCCTTTCTTTAAGACCATTTTGGACAAGCATGGCTACCCAATTACCTGATCCTACTGGTACTGTTGATTTATTAATTACAATAGCGTCATCTTGCATATACTGACCGATGCTCAAAGCCGCTGATTCTAAGTAAGATAGATTGGGTTCACCATTAGGCAGAGGCGGAGTGCCCACAGCAATAAAAATAAATTCACCGTGCGAAATAACCTCACTAGCGTTAGTCGAAAAAACTGGATATTTTCCGTTTTGCTTACAAATAGCAAGTAATTCTTCTAGATTCGGCTCATAGATAGGGACTTTTCCGGAATTAAGAAGATCAATTCTTTTTTCGTTTATATCCAAGCAAGCTACATCGTGCCCCAAAAAAGCAAAACAAGTCGCAGTGACCAATCCAACATAACCCGTACCTATAACACTAACTTTCATTAACAAGTCAATTATACAGCGTTATAGAAATCGCTTGTTAGGTAATACAGGATTTTAGAACATTACTGCTCTAATTTTATGTTTTTCTAATTCCTTAGTTACGACTTTTGATTTGTTGGAGTAATTAGCTCTGTAGCGATTAGAGTCCAGTTTGTTTTGATCAATAGTGGGTAGAGTTCTTTGAGAATCCAAAAACTCCTGATTAGAATTTAATTCAAAACTATTTAATTTAATACTAAAATTTTTTTTCTTTTCTGAAAAAGTTTTTTTAATTACTTTAGCGTGAACGATGTCATCATCATGGAAGTGTGAGGAGTAATCAATTTTTATTAGTTCACTTGAGCTCATAAAAAAATTTTTACATAGTAACTTTAAGAACTGGTTAAGGATTCGCTGAAAAACGAAATTTTGAGGCGGAATCCAATTAACAAAAATTTTAAGGATTAGTAGTATTCACGTAAAATAATCGATAATTTTGTTTTTGATTTGATGAATTATTAAACTCAAGTTTTTTACCGTTCACACCAAAAATTTCTTGAAACTCTTCAAGTAAAGGATCATTTTCAGCAATTGTTAGTACGTTTGTGCCATCAGTATTGATCTTAATAGAATCGTCCTGAGCTGTTTTATTATCAAGTAAAACGTTACCGCGAGCACCCATCATAAATCTAGCTAAAATTTTCAAATCATCATTATTAGTTTCAGCTTTGGTACCAACAATATCTAGAAGACCTCGATTAAGTAATTTAGAAATATTTTCTTCAATAGATTGACTACTAAGAGGGTTTTGACCTAAATTTATATTTTGAGTAAGTTCCGTACCTCTAAAACCTTTTAAATATCTAGAAATCAAAAGTAAATCCGAGCTTGGATCTGAAGATGAATCACCAGTAATATCTAATAATCCCCAAGATTTTACTTTTTCTAATTGAGCAGAGATTCCACTACCTGTTATTTTTTTTGTGATAAACGGATCATCTCTTAATGATCTAGAAATTTCCTTTAGGTTATTAGAATCAGAAACATCAAAAATTACAGTAACTCTTTTTCCATTTTCATCAGTGTAACTAATTGTTTCAGTAATTGTTGTAATAGCTATTCCTGAATTACTTCTAGAATTGTAAGTAGATTTATATCCTTGTGGACGTCTTAAACCTTCCACATCATCAAAACTAAGTTTTTCATACGAAATCCTTTCGTTGAATCCATCTGCTCTTGAATTGTTTGAATTATATAAGAAATTACCTTCGTCATCTGTTGCTTCAGAATTTTTTACTAAAGCTGAACTTATTACATGAAAAGGATTTGAGGGATCAGTAATATCAGTAGTTACAGTAGAAAAATTTCCGCCACCAAGATCATTTATTAAAGTTGATAATATAGTTTGATTATAATCGTTGTCGACAATAGTAGTGCGAAAACCTGTTGGATTACCTTTTTTATCAAGTGGAAAATCCTGATAAGTTTTTATAATAGAAGCGCCGTTTGGCATACTAGTAGTTTCTGTAATAGTCCCATCATTATTTAATTTAGTCTGAATAATAGAACCGTCTGATAACTGGGTCTCACTACCAACAGCTTGTCTTTCTAAAAAAGGTACTTGAATAGCAGGAATTTTTATTTTATTTTCTTTTTCTTCTAATATTAATTGTCTATCTTCTCGAGTAGTAAATGTTCTTTTAGCTCTTAGAGAAGAACTAGAACTAGTACTAGTACTAGAATTTTGCTTTTTAGAAACCCTCTCTGCACCATTGGAAATGTTTTGATTCCTAGAAATTCTTCTTGTTGCAGTAAACGTAGATTGAGTGGATTCAGTAAGCTCAAGTTCAGTAGATTGAATTTCAGTTTCTTGAATTGTATCTTCTTCTAAAAAATCAGATGGAGAAACTTGCTGGTTTAAATTATTAATCGATGCTTGTAAGCTTTCAATCAAACCAGTATTGAGATTAATATCAAAAACTTGAACTGGAGCTTGATTAGAATTATTTTTTATTAGATTATTATTAATCGAATTAGACATAAAAACAGAATTACAAACTCTATTAGGGGTATAATTTCATAGTTAAGTTAAGTAATGGTTATGATTACAGTTATTGACTATAAATATGGCGGAAATATTTTTAGTGTTCTAAACTCGCTAGAGATTTTAGGTATAAAATCGATTTTAAGTTCAGATCCTGATGAAATAAATATTGCCCAAAAAATAATCTTCCCGGGCGTAGGCAGTTTCCAGACTGCGATGGAGCAGATTGAGAACTTGGGCCTAAAAAAAATAATCACCCAGAAAGCTCTCGATGGCACTTGGTTTTTGGGGATTTGTGTAGGGATGCAGGTCTTGTTTGAGCATGGTGCAGAAGGCTCATCCCCAGACGGTTCAAAAGGATTAGGAATAATTCCAGGCTCAGTAAATAAATTTTGCTCTCGGGCTCCCAAAATCCCGCATATGGGCTGGAACCAGATTAACTTTACAGGTAATAACACAAACCCTCTTTTTAAAGGGATTTCAGACCATGAAGATTTTTATTTTGTTCATAGTTATAGAGCTAGTTCTGAAAATATCCCAGCAATAAAAAATAAATTTCCTAATTCAAGCTTTATCACAACAGAATTCGGAACAGAATTTATAAGTTCTTGGTGGAACGGCGAAAGACTGTTTGCTTGCCAGTTTCACCCAGAAAAAAGCGGTGAGAATGGTCTTAAAATTTTAGAAAATTTTGCTAATTTATAATTTAAAATTTAACATCAATCTCAACAAGATCGACACCCATTTTCTCAAGACAATTTTTCATCATCTCGCCGAGCTCATCAAAATTAACTTTGTTTCTAAAACCCGGTTCTAGATAGACTTCCTTGATAATAGCCTTTAATTGATTTGGTTTTTTGGGATTATTAAGATTAACAGCATTTAAAGACATATATGCAAAACCAAAAATCACATCATCATTTTCTAGTACTACGACTCTAAAAGATCTTCTTGTTATAATTTTTTCAATAAAATCATTCCAGCTTAGTTTGGAATCAAGTGAACTTTTATACCAATATTCATTACCTTGCATCTGTTGAATCATAGATAAATTAGCCCATAGTTCAGAGACTCGCAAAATATCATACTGACCAGATAATGGACGCACTTGAAAACTAGAATCAAGACTTTTGATGATATTAGTCTTAACTACTTGATCTTTGAGTTTTTTTTGTTCAGTGCTTAACATTTACTTAATCATTTCTTAATATTTTAGCATTTTTCTGCTAAAAATCAAAGTCTTTTTAATATAAAGGTCAGTTTAACATTAAATTGAGTTAAGATTCGGTTAAATTTCAATAAAAATGGGAATAATATTAGTTTAACCAAAGAATTTTAGCGTAATTTAGGCTGTTAGGCATATTCTCTGTGTTAGACCCAAATCCAGAAAAAAGCTTTACCATAAAACCACCAAAAGAATCAGATAGACCCAAATCTAAGAGAGTATCAAAACTAGATAAATTCTTCTTGTTCCAAGTTTCATCAAAATATAAATTCTCAGGATGCTTATATGAATACTTAGATTTTAGAATTTCTCTTAAAATATTTTTTGAGTCTTCATAAGTTCCAAGTTTATCGACAAGTTTAATTTTTATAGCTTGACTGCCGGTATAAACCTGTCCCTGAGCATGTTTACGAAGCTCATTGATATCTAGGTTACGAGATTTACTCACATCTTCTATAAACTGCTCGTAACTATCATTAATTAAATTTTGTAATAGTTCTTTTTCCTCAGAATTAAGAGTACGAGTTGGCGAAGCTAGATCCTTAAATTTCCCTGTTTTAAAAGTTTGATCTACGATTCCAAGCTTATCCAGTAAACCCTTAAAATTAAGTCCCTGACTGATAACTCCGATACTACCAGTTAGAGATCCGCGATTTGCGACAATCGAATCACTGGCGCTTGCTAAATAATAACAACCGCTCGCGCAGACATCGCCAATAGAGATAACCGTAGGCTTGCCAGATTTTTTTAGAGCTTGAATTAAGCTAAAAATCTCTTGAGAAGCGCCTACCGTTCCGCCTGGGCTATTAACTCTTATTAACACAGCTTTTACTTGCTTATCTTTAAGAGCGTGGTTGAGATCAGATTTTAGATTAGAGGCGTTAAACACAGTCTTAAAGGGTGTTTTAGAATGGATTGATTCATAAATAATTCCCTCAAGGGCAAGGACAGCGACCTTATCACCCATAATATTATTAACAAGATTTTTTTTGGAGGGAGCAGGTTTAATCTGCATAAAGCCTAAAATCGCCGCTAATAAACAAAAAAATAAAATTAATCCAGCGATAAATTTTTCAGAAAATCTCAAGTTATTCATAAGTAAATTTTACAGTAAAAATATGATTAAACATAGATTTTTAGTGCTAAACTTTTAGTGTGATTAATGATGAAATAAGAGCGATGGTTTTGGCGGCTGGAATAGGGTCCAGACTCCAACCACTCAGTGATGAAATCCCCAAGCCACTTATAAAAATCGGTGGAAACTCAATCATGGGGCACATTTTACACCTGCTAAAAAAACATGGAATCAAAAAAATTATTTCTAATACACATCATCTCGGCGATAAAATTCAAGAAGAATTTTCTAATATTAATCAAAAAGAAGGAATTGAATTAAGTTTTGTGCATGAAGAAAAACTCAGCGGTGTCGCCGGTGGAATTAGACGCTGTCAAGATTTTCTCAAGCAATCCACCGCTTGTATTATAATGGGAGATGCTCTCACTGACATTGATTTAAGCGATTTATATGAAAAGCACAAACAAGCTGTTAAAAAATATAATTGCTTGGCGACTATCGCGCAGATGCAAGTTCAAGATACATCACACTTCGGAGTTATTGTAACTGAGAGCCTTTTACCCGATTATAAAAAAACCGAAAACGAAATTGATGGAGCTCGAGTAGTTCAATTCCAAGAAAAACCATCAGCAGAAGAAGCTCTTTCTAATTGGGCAAATACCGGTGTTTATTTTTTTGAACCTGAAATTTACAATTTTATTCCTTCTATTGATGAAGCTCCTGTCTATGATGTCGCTAAGAATTTATTTCCCAGACTTCTAAAAGAAGGCAAATATATCCAAGCGATCGGCGTTAGACCCGGCACATACTGGGCTGATCTGGGCACACCCAAGCAATACATCCAGAGCATTAAGGATTTAGCTCAAGGCTTGATAAAACTAGATAACTTAACAGAAATTGATCCAAGCTCACAAATCTCATCTAGTGCTGAATTAAAAGGTGCTATTGAAATGGGTAAAAATTGCATTATTGAAGATGAGGTAATTCTGGAAGATTCTATTCTTTGGGACAATGTAATAGTCAGCAAGGGTTCTGAAATCAAAAACTCTATTCTTGGCTCTAAAGCTGTAATTCCGGCTAATAGTAAGATCATAAATGACATTATCGTCAGTAATAAAATTCCAGAAATTTCTGGCTAAGCCCTTGAATTTCACATCGATAATATAGTAATATCATATTAGACACAAGAATCCCCCCCGTCTTGGTCTAGGCTGAGACGGTTTGTGTCTTTTTTTATTAAGAAGAGATTATCAAATTTAATGTAAACAACTAGTAGTTATTATCTATATATAGGGGTATGAGCCTAGATGATATTCTTGATGAAAAAACAAATAAACTATTTTTACAAAAAGTCCGAATTGACATCGATAATGCTAATAATCGAATCTCAAGAGTTCAATTAGCACAAGAAATTATAAAAAACTCATTAGATAAGAAGATTTATTACGATTTTTCTGAATACGCGCACACAAGATATTTAAAAACAACTTTAGAACCTAATAAATGGGTATAAAATTAAAAATATGAAAATTGGTGTGCCTAAAGAAATCATGAGCAACGAAAATAGAGTTGCTATTACTCCTGCGTGGACTCGTGCGCTTAGTGAAATGGGACACCAGATTTATATCCAATCTGGAGCCGGCATTGGAAGTAGCTTCCATGATATCGATTTTAAAAATAACGGAGCTATCGTGGTGGATAGCATGGAAGAAGTTTTTAGTACTGCCCAAATAATAGTAAAAGTCAAGCAACCTTTGAAACCCGAAATAAAGCTTTTAAAAGAGCATCACATCTTGTTTACTTACTTGCATTTGGCCGCTGACTTTAATCTCATAGAAGATCTTAAAGCTACTGGCGCTAAATGTATTGCTTATGAAACTATCGAAGATAGAGAAGGGCGCTTACCGCTTTTAAGACCGATGTCCGAAATCGCTGGGCGCATGTCTGTCCAAATCGGAGCTAGATTTTTGGAGCGAGGCTTAATTGGGCAAGGACATCCAGGTAGAGGTATTCTTCTAGGAGGCGCATCTGGAGTGCCTCAGGCGGTTGTAACAGTCCTAGGAGCTGGTATAGTTGGCTCAGCGGCGATAAAAATCGCAATCGGTATGGGAGCTTACGTACATGTGTTCGATAAAAACACTAATGCTCTTGCTCGCATTGATGATATGTATGGATCACGAGTGACGACTATATTTAGCACCAGCTCAGCGATCGAAGAGTCGGTAGTAAAATCTGATCTTGTTATCGGAGCGGCTTTAGTAACCGGTAAAAAAGCACCCATGCTCATAAAAACAGATCTAGTACGTAAGATGCGCTACGGATCAGTAATAGTGGATGTTGCTGTCGATCAGGGTGGCTGTATCGAGACCAGTGAAGTTACTAGCCACGATAAACCAATCGCTGTCAAATACGATGTTTTACATTACGGAGTGCCTAATATGCCCGGTGCTGTTCCGAATACTAGTACTAGTGCGTTGTGTAATTCCACCATGCCATATCTTATGAAACTCGCTGATAATGGGCTTCTTGCTCTAGATACAGATCCTGGGTTCAAAAAAGGTCTCAATATCGCTGATGGGAAATTACTCCTCGAGGTAAATTGAAAAACATAATTATCACTACTGGAGCAGAATTAATAGCAAAAGCCGCTATGTGTGCTGGAGTTAATTTTTTTGCAGGATACCCAATTACACCTGCTTCTAGCATTTATTCAGCCATGCTCAGACGCTTGCAAGCAGAGGGCAAGCTAGCCATCGGAGCTTCAGACGAGATATCAGCTATTTCTATGTGTATCGGAGCTAGTATGCGCGGAGCCAAAACCATGACCGCGACATCGGCTCCAGGACTGAGTTTGATGGTAGAAAATATCGGATATGCTTTTGCAACAGAAACGCCAGTCTTGATCGTACTCGGTCAACGCCTCGGTCCTAGCACCGGCTCAGCGACTCAATCTGCTGAAGGGGATATTAGCTTTGTGAAAAATTTGATTTCTGGTGGATTTCATATTCCAGTTTTTGCAATAAGTTCGATTCAAGATTGTTTTAGTACCACTATTAATGCGATAAATTGCTCAGAACTTTTAAGAACACCTGTCATATTATTGACTGAAAAAGATATAGCTATGTCACAGACTAATATTGACTTTGATGAGCTTAATCGTCAAGAAACTGACACTAAAATTATTAACCGTAAATATTTTAATTTTGAGCAAGCCAGCGTTTACAAAACATATGATTTTGATCGTAGCGAAGAAGTACCAGAATTTTTGCCGGCTGGATTCGGGACTAGCCACCGAGTGGTAGCGACTGCTTCGACTCATGATAAAGCTGGAAACCTTTCCAAGACCTCATCAGAAGCGCTAAGCGTGATTCAGCACCTCAGTGACAAAATCGAAAAAAGAATAGATGAGTATAATTCTTTTAGTCTAGATGACACAGCTGGAGCTGAAACCTTGGTGATAAGCTTTTTGGGGATGAGCTTAATAGCTCAATCAGCTATCAAGCAAGCGCGCACCAGAAACAAAAAAGTAAAACATCTAATTTTACGCACCTTATTTCCTGTA
>Ga0172372_10008715_pt1 | contig 13315 bp, 9 predicted proteins | sample LakKiv5m_2_FD_114544 | JGI IMG/M metagenome (GOLD analysis project Ga0172372, IMG submission 114544) | Freshwater microbial communities from Kabuno Bay, South-Kivu, Congo - kab_092012_9.5m | ecosystem: Environmental > Aquatic > Freshwater > Lake | place: Democratic Republic of the Congo...
CGCAACTCGACTATCGGGGTCTTGTTCTAAAAGAGCGTCTAATACTGCGTCTGATATTTGATCGCTGATTTTATCTGGATGTCCTTGAGAGACAGATTCCGACGTAAATAATTTCTTTTCCAAGTGAAGCCCTCTATAAAATAGTTTTGATTTCTTGAAGTGTTTTTTTTGCGACTCCGCGACGAGACAAAATTGCCCCTTTAGCATTGTTGGAGAGTTTTAAAAGCAGTTGCAAATCATCAAGGTAGATCAGCCAATTTTCCACTAATTCTGAAGTATTTTTAACCTGAACAGCTGCTTCATGTTGTAATAATATTTGCGATGCTTCCCTAAAATTTTGTACATGAGGTCCAAAAAAAACAGCGCAGCCTATAGCTGCAGGTTCTATCATATTTTGTCCTCCATGCGTGATCAAACTACCACCAATAAAACACATGTCGGATAGTTGATAAAATTTAGATAACACCCCTATTTGATCGACAATAAGAACCTGTTGCTCATAAATTTCATTTTTCTCAATTAAATCTGTAAAAAACTTAAAGCTTATTTGCTTTTCATTCAATAACGCCGCTAAATCTTCTTTTCTCTCGGGGTGCCTTGGAACCATGATGCATTTCCAATTTTTTTTATCCCAAAACTTGCACCGATCCAAAACTTCTAATAACATTGCCTCTTCAGGATGATGTGTGCTAGCTAGAACTAAAAAATGTTCACCTTCAGCTTTTAATTTTTGAAAAAATTCTGTCAAAGGCTCCATTTCTGTTTTTAGCAAATCAAATTTTAAATTGCCCAATTGCTTAACGTGAATCAATCCAATTTTATCCGCCCTCTCTGCGTCAATAAAATCTTGTGCGCAAAAAAGTGTTACTCCTTTCAATGCTGATTGAATCAAAGGTTTAACTTTTTGATACCCTCCAATAGAGGAATCTGATATACGACCACTTACCACAACAAAAGGTATTTGATATTTTTGACAACCATATAAAAAATTTGGCCATAAATCCAATTCGCAGGAAATAATTACATCCGGCTTGTAAGTTTTTAAAAATTTGTCGACAATAAAACTAAAGTCAAACGGATAACCGATAACTTGATGTTTAGGATACAAAGCTTTAGCTCTATGATAACCCGTTCCAGTTGTTGCTGAAATCAACAAAATAATATCAGGATATTCTTTTTCAATTTCTTTCACCAATGGACTCAACGCAACCATCTCGCCAACAGATACAGCGTTTAGCCATAATTTTGGCAAACCCTCTTTCCACAGCATCGTTTCACATTTAAAACGACGTAAAATCATGCCTCGATATTCAGGCACTTTACGCTGGCGTTTTAATGTTTTTGGAAGAGAAAGAACTCCAAAAATAAAAAATATGAAATTATAAAACCAACGCATACATCAAAGTTTGAACACTTTAACGGTGCTTAAAACGGGGAAACTATACTTCCCCGCTTGGTTCTTCACTCGCTTCTTCTTTACCAGCTTCTATTTCTTCTTTTGGAATATCTAAAGCTTCCTCACTAAGAGCTAAAGGAACAATCGCTATTATTCTATCATTTTCCTTTTTCATTCTAAACAACTTAACGCCCGCAGTGGATCTACCTAACACTCTAAAGTCAGCTGTTGATATTCTCAATACCATGCCTTCTTGTGTCAGCATTAACAATTCATCATCATCTCCAACCGTGATTGATCTCACCACCAATCCATTTCGATCTATGTTGGCGATGGTTTTAACACCGCGACCTCCACGGTGTGCAGTACGATAATCATCGAAACTTGATTTTTTACCATAACCATTTTCACAAATCGTCATAATTTTCTTATCATTGTCTACAATATTCATGGATACAACTTGATCGCCCTCATTCAATGACATGCCACGCACACCACGACTCACCCGACCCATTGAACGAGTTTCCACCTCATTAAAACGAATCGAAAGACCATTTTTAGTGGTTAAAATGACATCAGATTTTCCATCGGTGAGTTTAACATCGATAAGACAGTCACCTTCAGCTAAAACTATTGCAATAATACCCAATCGTTTTCTTGGGTTACCATAAGCTGCTAAAGCAGTTTTTTTGATCTGTCCGTTACCTGTGCACATGATCAATTCGCGTTCATCAAATTTTTCTACAGGAATAGCCGTAAGGATTTTTTCACCCTCTTCTAAATTGATTAAATTGACAATTGAACGACCTTTACTTGTTCTGGAACTTTGCGGTATTTCGTAAACTTTAATCCAAAACACTCTTCCCTGATTTGTAAAAAGAAGTAAATAATCCTTAGTTGATCCAATGATCATGTACTCTGTAAAATCATTTTCTTGAGTCGACATACCACTTACACCAACACCACCACGACCTTGAGTGCGAAATTCTGTCAATGCCATACGTTTAATGTAACCGCCATGACTTAACATCACTGCCATTTCTTCATCCTGTATCATGTCTTCATCAGTGATACTTCCGACGGCTGGACCTATTTCAGAACGGCGTTCTTGACCGTATTTACTTTTAAGTTCTACTAAATCGTCACGAATAATGTCCAACACTCTACTTTCATTAGCTAAAATTTCTTTATATTCAGCTATTTTCATTAATAATTCACGATACTCGTCTTCAATTTTATCCCTTTCTAAACCTGTTAAGCGACGCAATTGCATTTCTAAAATTGCATTAGATTGTTTTTCACTCAATCCAAAACGTTCCATCAATTGTCCTCTGGCCGTAGGAGTATCTGCTGCAGCCCTGATTAAATTGATAATAGCATCTATATTATCAATTGCTATGCGTAATCCTTCAAGAATATGAGCTCTTGCAGCTGCTTTATCAAGTAAAAATTGCGTTTTCCTGCGAATAACTTCAATGCGATGATCACGATAGTGCACCATCATATCTTTTAAATTCAATCTTATTGGTTTACCACCTACAAGTGCAATATTATGAATGGCAAAAGTGATTGAAAGTGGAGTATAATTAAACAATTGATTCACAATAACAAATTCATCCTCACCGCGTTTTAATTCAATGATTAAACGCATACCTTCTCTATCAGATTCATCACGTACATCGGATATACCTTTGATCCTATCATCTTTAACACATTCGACAATTTTATCAATGATGGTCACTTTATTTACTTGATAAGGAATTTCTGTAAAAACAATATTTTTTTTATCCTTATTTAAATCTTCAATATGGTACTTTCCACGCAAAGTCACCTTGCCACGACCATGTAAATAAGAGTCTACAAAACCTGTTCTACCACAAATCACACCTCCAGTTGGAAAATCTGGAGCTTTAACTAATAGTGTTAAATCTTCAACATCACAATCTGGATTATCAATTAAATAACTTATACCATCACAAATCTCATTTAAATTATGAGGAGCCATATTGGTAGCAAAACCTACTGCGATTCCTGACGCACCATTGCACAACAAACCAGGAAAACGCGAAGGTAAAACAGTGGGTTCTGTTCGTGTTTCATCATAGTTAGGTTGATAATCTACAGTATCATATTCTAAATCAGCCAACATTTCAGTACTTGGCTCGGTCATACGTGCTTCTGTATAACGCATTGCAGCTGGAGGGTCACCATCAACTGATCCGAAATTGCCTTGACCATCAACTAATGGATAACGTATACTAAAATTTTGAGCCAATCTAACTAATGTTTGATAAACAGCAGAATCACCATGTGGATGATAATTTCCGTTAGTATCACCTACAATTTTAGCGCATTTACGATACTTAGCTTTAGGACCCAAATTCAAGTCATTTAAAGAAACTAAAATACGCCTTTGGGAAGGTTTTAAGCCATCTCGAACATCAGGTAATGCACGAGATACTATCACACTCATCGCATAACGCAAATAAGAGGTTTTCATCTCCTCTTCTAAGTCAATGTGATCTATTTTATCGAATGTTTCGTCTGTACTCAAGTGTTTTCTTTCCTCTTAAATATCGAGTTCGCCAACCAATAAGGCGTTGTCTTCAATAAACGTTCTTCTAACTTCAACATTATCACCCATCAATATACTAAACATATGATCTGCTTTAGCGGCATCTTGCATACCAACTTTAACTAGAGTTCTATGTTCTGGGTCCATAGTTGTTTCCCATAATTGTTCAGGATTCATTTCTCCCAAACCTTTATACCTTTGAATTTCCATACCACGTTGACCAAACGTTTTCATGGTTGCAGCAACTTCACGTAGATTTTGAACTTTAACAGTTTCCTTTTCATCACTGACTTCAAATAACGGGTAACTACTTTCTTGTTGATAATGTCTAGTACTCAATTGTAAGCCTTCCAAATCCGAAAGCGTTTCCTCTATTTCTTTATGATATCCTATTTTAACAGTTACAGCTATATTTTCATGTATATGTTCATGTCCAAATTCTAATTCAAGTTCTCTCAAAACATCAATATGTTGTTCTTCATCATAACATACTTTAATTTCACCACTGCTGAGTTTAAAAAAGTATAATGGTAATTTACCAAATTTAATTTTATTTAAATATTGTTGAAATGGAACACCTCTAGCAGCCAATTTAGTTTCATACTTTTCAAGTCTAACTAAAATATTTAAAAGCCTGTCTAATTGAGGACCTTCAAATACTATTTTATCTGGTTCATAGATAACTTTTGCACCTTCTTTTCCCAATTCCAATAATTCTTTTCCTAAAACGGTTTCATCAAAAACATATTTTTTAGTTTTACGTCTTGTTACTAAAAACAAAGGTGGTTTTGCAATATAAATATGGCCATTTTCTATTAAAGCACGCATATGTCTAAACAAGAAAGTTAACAATAAAGTACGTATATGAGATCCATCCACATCAGCATCGGTCATAATAATAATGCGACCATACCTTAGGTTATCTACACTAAATTCTTCACCAATACTTGTACCTAAAGCTTGAATTAAAATAGTTATTTCATCATGAGATAACATTTTATCGAGTCTAGCTTTTTCTACATTTAATATTTTTCCTTTCAGTGGTAATATAGCTTGAAAATGCCTATCTCGACCTTGTTTAGCTGAGCCACCGGCAGAATCCCCTTCCACTAAGTATATTTCAGTATTTGTTTTATCACGACTAGAACAATCTGCCAATTTTCCAGGTAGAGAACCACTTGATAACACACTTTTACGACGAGTTAAATCCCTCGCTTTTCTTGCAGCTTCTCTGGCATGATTTGAACTTACAGCTTTATTAACTAATACTTTTGCAACATTTGGATTTTCTTCAAAATACTTATCGAGTTGTTCACTAACAATGCCTTCAACAATACCTTGTACTTCTCGATTGCCCAATTTTGTTTTTGTTTGACCTTCAAATTGTGGTTGTGGCAATTTAACTGAAACAATAGCAACTATACCTTCACGAATATCTTCACCTGAAGGAATAGATGTACCTTTTAAAAGCTTATTATTTTTCGCATAATTATTTAAAGTTCTTGTCAACGCTGCACGTAAACCACTCAAATGATAACCACCTTCACGAGTGTTAATATTGTTCGCAAAAGAGTACAATGTTTCACTATATTGATCATTATATTGAAAAGCAAGTTCAACATGCATTCGATCAGTTTCTTTATAAAAATATATCACTTCATCATGTAAAGTTGTTTTGTTTTCATTGATATATTTAATAAAAGCCTTTATACCTTCATGATAACAAAATTCGTCGTGTTTCGGATTTTCCGAACGTCTATCTTCAATATTTAATTTTAGACCTTTATTTAAAAAAGCTAATTCTCTTAAACGTGATGAAAGAATATCGTATTGAAAAATCAACTCGTCAAAAATTGCTGGGTCAGGTTTAAAAGTAATACATGTCCCACGTTTATCAGTACTTCCTTTTTCTGCTAATTCGGTAATTTTTGCTCCACAACTATATTTTTGCTGATATATTTTTCCATTGCGATAAACTTGAACATCAAATTCATGGCTAAGCGCATTTACACAAGAAACACCTACACCATGAAGACCACCAGAAACTTTGTAAGCATCATTGTCAAATTTTCCACCTGCATGAAGTTTAGTCAATATAACTTCAAGCGTGGGCATTTGTTCGGTTTCATGCCAATCAACTGGAATTCCACGTCCATCATCAATAACTGTAACTGACTCATCTTCATTAATAAACACATCAATATTATTACAATGTCCGCCCAATGCTTCATCAACACAATTGTCGACAACTTCAAACACCAAATGATGTAAACCATAAGATGAAGTATCTCCAATATACATGGCAGGACGTTTTCGAACCGCCTCCATTCCTTCTAGAACTTTGATACTTCCTTGGTCGTAATTTTCGCTCAATGATCTTATTCCGTAAATTTTAAATCCCTAATACCTGAAAATTCATCATGTAGATGAAGTATTTCTAAAATATCCCATTTTTTAAAGCTTTCTAATTCACTGCGAAGTGGAGCGCCTTGTACACGAATGAATAAAACATCTCCATCTCGCTCAATTAATTCACCAAACTCACCTTCAAAAATTTCATTCCATTTTTGTACCACACCACTCATCGATGATCGTTGCTCAAAGCATCGGTTTCTTAATACTTGTGGTACAATATCTGCTAGCATTTTAGCCTTACGGCGTTTCATCATACCGAAGTAGGACTCATAAAATAAATATAATGATCATGTGGAGACATGATGATTGGCTTTTTAGGACCAACTATTTTTAATCGAATGGTCTCAATATTTTGAGAACTCACTTCCTTTAAAAAGTCTTGAACAAAATAAGGGTTCATTCCAACAGTCATATCTTCACCTTGATAATCAATATCAAGTTCAACTTTACCTTCACCTAATGGTGTACTCGCTTTAAAGGTAATGTGTTCCTTTTCTAAAATAACAGCAATATTTTTTGCATTTTCACAAGTCAACAAAATAACCTGACGAATTGCTTGTGTAATGCTTTCAGTTGGAATAAGAATATCTGGAACAGAAATATAACTTTCATAAGCATTACGGTAATTTGGAAATTGAGCTTCAACCAAACGAACTATAAAATAGCCTTTGCTAAACTTTAAAGTCATTTGAGCATCACCTAAAATCAACTGAACACCATCTTCTTTTTCTTCAGACAAGATACTGGTTATAACAGGCACTGTTTTTGATGGAAAAACCAATTTGCGCTCTCCTTCAATTTTTTCTTCCATTTCAGCATTGGAAAAAGCTAAACGAACTTGATCTGTAGCTACTGCTTCCATTTTATCTTCATTGATAGATAACAAAATGCTATTTAGTTGATATCTATTTCTATCACGATTCATTGCAAAAGCAACTTCTTTAATCAAACGATTTAAAGTAGTTTTATTAACTTTAATGGTTTCACCTGTAAGCTCAGGAACCTCTGGAAACTCTTCATTTGAAAAAGCGGGTAATTTATATTGAAAAGAACGTCCACTCAAGATAGCGGTGCGTTCTAGAACCTCTATTCGTATTTCTTCGGAAACAGCTTCTCGTAAAATACTCAAAAGTTGATGTGCTGGTAATAAAATTTCTCCATTTTCATAACAATGTATTAAAGGAATATTTATATTAATTCCCATTTCCATATCTGTTGAAATTAAAGTCAATTTATCATTAGCTGCTATCAATAAAATATTCGAAAGAATAGGTCTTGATTGTGGTTTATTTGAAATGATTTGCGCCAAAAGAGAGATACTCTTTAACAATTCATTTTTATTACAAGTTATATTCATAAGCTAATTTAATATTATTCTAATTCTAAAGTAATAAATAGTGAATATATTGGTGGCAATATTGATTTTAAGTTATTGAAAAACATGGTTTTAATGGAGCATTTTGAAATGTTAGAATCGCTAATAAAAGTTGACATTAACTGACATTTTTGGTTGCGTACAGTATGAGTTGATGTCAATTGATGCAAGTAAATGTCAGTAAATTTTAGCTTATCTACACTTGATATAAACAGTTTAAATGAGTTAATCATTTTTGTTAGTTATAAATTGACTTTCAAAGAGTTGTTTCAATTTTATGTTGAGTAAATCACCTCTCCAGCCTTTGAATGGAACCCATGTTTTATTAATGAACATGCTTTCTGCGATTTTTTTTAATGTTCTTTGATTGCAGAGCAATTCTACAGGTATATTTTCTAATAAACCAACACGATTTATTAAACGTTTGAGTTTTGCTTGAAAACCATCAATAAGTGTTTTTTCAGATTGTGATATTTGATAACGCTTTTTATCATCATCATGATGCTTTTCGTGAATTTCAATAAATTGAGTTTTATATCTTAAATAATGTTTTTCATCGAAATCAGAATTAATCCAATTTTCATGATTTGGAGTGTGAGCAATTTTTTTAAGAATGTGATCCTTTAAAACCCATCCTTTTGGAATATTACGTTCACGAGCATAATCTTCACGCCATTCACTAATACTTCGAAAAACGTTTTTGTATTGTTGTGAATCTGTTACTTTTAGATTTTTGTCACAATAGTTATCTATAGGATTTTTAAAAATAGATAAAGTTTGACAATCTTCGTAAAAATAGGAGTATTTTTTAGTTTGTTCTAAACTTTGTTTTAATAATCGATATAAGTCATGTAAATACAAAACGTCTTCACAGGCGTATTGTAATTGAGCTGCATTCAATGGTCGTTTCATCCAGTCGGAAACAGTTTGGCTTTTTTCTAAATGAAAACCCAGCATAGTTTCAACTAAAGTTGCTAAACTAATAGAAGCATCCATTTCTAAAAAACGAGCTGCTAATTGAGTGTCAAACAGATTACTTAAAGTTGCACCCTTTAATAAAATATCAAAAACTTCGATATCTTGGCTTGCTGAATGAAAAATTTTGACTTGCTGACTAGTTTTTAAATAGTCCCATAATAATTGACAATTGGTGTTTAAGACATCAAATAAATAAGCATGTTGACCATTTGAAATTTGAACAAGACACGGTATCGGGTAATAAGTTTTTTCTCTTTGAAATTCAGTATCTATCGCTATAGCAGCAGTAGTTGTTAAAGCTTTGATACTATCTTCAATTTGATTTTCATCAGTGATGTAAGTAAAAGATGTCGATTCTGAATTCAGAATATTCTACAGATGGGTAGAAAGCGTAACAAGTATTGAAAGAAAAAGTTTCTCAATGGAATTAAACAGTTCCGGAGGGATGAGGTTTGATTTTTTTAATAGGAGTGTAATCGCTGTCTTTTTCCATTTGTGCATGTTTATCGCGTTTATGAAAATATAACACCAAGGGTGTTGCAATGATAAGAGAGCTATAAGTACCTGTAATCACACCAATTAACATAGTGAGGGCAAAATCTTGAATCACCCCACCACCAAGGAACAATAAAGCTAAGACAACAAATAACGTAGTTAAACTGGTTAAAAGCGTTCTGTTTAAGGTTTGATTTAAACTTCGTATTGCAAGGGTTTTTAAATCAGGTTTCTTTTGAGTGCCAATATTTTCTCGAATACGGTCAAAAATAACAATAGTATCATTAAGTGAATAACCGACAACAGTTAATAAGGCAGCAAAAATGGTTAAATTGATTTGTACACCCATAATGGCAAGTATGCCAATGGTGATACCAACATCGTGAATGAGGGCGATACAAGCAGCAATACCATATTTAAATTCTGAAAAGCGAATCATGATATAAATTAAAATGGCCAACATGGCTGCTATTAAAGCCACGATAGCATAACCAAGCATCTCTTCTGCCGCTACACCACCAACGGTGATGTCTCTTGGAAAGGTGAGATCTGAGTTCTCAAAAGAAGGCAAGCCTTTCATGAGTTCGTTTTGCAATTGTAGTTTGTCATCTTGTTCAAGATGTGGAGTGCGAATGGTATAACTTTTACCCTTGCCATCACCAAAAGATTGAACAATGGGTGAATCGATGCCATGAGCTTTTACAATATTGCGAATCTGTTCTGCATCTACACTTTTCGACAAATTCATTTGAAGTAAATTTCCTCCAGTGAAATCTACGTCTAGCATATTTTTACCTCTAACGACAACTAGAATGAAACCAATTATTAAAATGGCATAGGAAACAAAAATAAGCTTTTTATTCAAGGCAAAAAAGTTGATATGAGTTTCGCCAAATAAAGCTTTACTCATATTAAAAGTTTTCATTTTGTTTTTGTAAACAGCCAAGGAGATCAAGGTCTGAGTTACAAAAACGGCTGCAAAAAGGTTGATCACTAAACCCAACATGAGAGATAAACAAAAGCCTTTGACAGGACCACTATTGCCAACGTAATAGAGAATAAGAGCTGTAATAAATGTTGTGAAGTTAGAGTCAAAAATAGTAATAAAAGCACGCTGATAACCTTGTGCTAAAGATGCTTTTATAGGTTGTTTTTTGAGCACTTCTTCACGCAAACGTTCGAAAATTAACACTGTTGCATCGACAGCCATACCAATGGTTAAAGCAAAACCTGCAATTCCAGGTAAGGTTAATGTACCGCCAAACAAAGACATGGATCCCAAAAGTAAAAGCAAGTTGATAATTAAAGCAATATCCGCAATTAAACCCAAGCTTTTATAGTAATAAAACATGAAAATTAGAACTGCACAACCGCCGATTAAACAAGCCATGATGCCAGAAGAAATCGAGTCTGCTCCCAAAGTGGGGCCTACAGTGTTTTGAGTGAGAAGTTCAGGTTTGACATCCATTGAACCCGAACGTAAAACAGCAACTAAACGATCTGCTTCTGATTCGGTAAACGAGCCTGTGATTTGACATTGTCCACCAACAATAGGTTCATTTACATTGGGTGAAGATTGTAAATTTTCATCTAAAATGATAGCTAAGCGTTTGCCAACACTTGCTTCAGTGAGATCGGCAAATTTACTGCTACCTTGAGCATTAAAATTGATATGGATGGCATAACCGCCGCTTAAAGATTGCGTGTCCATGCCTTTATAAGCATGTTTAATGTCTCTTCCTGAAACTTTTGCTTTAGCATCGACTAAAATTTCACTTCCAGGAATATTTTCCCATACACCTAATTCGTTTTTTACTTTTTTATAAACAAGCACATAAGGGAAGTTGGCTAAGGGTAAAGTTTTTTCTCTAGCAACATAATCTTGAGCTTGAGTTAATAATTCAGGATCGTCTATAACTGTTTTAAACTCAAGTTTACCTTGAGTCATTAAAGTTTTGATAATATTTTCCACTTCGGATTTTTTTAATCCTGGCAATTGCACTAAAATACGATCTTTGCCGACTGGTTGAACAAAGATTTCTTTCATGCCAGTATTGTTGAGTTTGCGATTAAAAATTTGTACAATATCGGGAAGACTCACTTCAGATTGACCTAATGTTTCAGTGGGAATTTTGAATTCAATTTCTGACCCACCAACTAAATCTAAACCTAAATTCATGTAATCGACAAGGTAAGAAATTTGATAGGTTGTGCCTTGAGCAACAATACCATCACTCAAAGAGAATTTTGGGTAAGTAGAGCCCAAAGTTATTTCACTTCCAGCGGTGTAAGCTTCACCGATATTGATGCTTTCAACAAGAACTTTTCCATTTGAATCGCGTAGTTGTGCTGTTAAACCGGCACTGATGCCAATATTTCCAGAACCCATCATCACTAAATTAAAAGATTGACTTTTAAAGCCTCCTAAATGCTCTGACAAAGCGAGTTGAGAGCTGGGATTGCCATTGATGACACTAATATCGGTGCTGTATTTTGGCCATAAGGCATAAATGCCAATTATGACAGATGCAACGATGAGAAATACTCTAGAGGGGTGTGACTTATTCATACGGCGGATGTTATTGGCTTTATAACTTGATCAACGGACCAAAGCGCCTTAAAAACACTTACAAAAAAGGAAATAATTAAGCTTTGTGTTTAAATTGACTCACAGCTTTTTTCAAAAAAGGATCCATGTGCATTTCATCTAAAAGGGGCAATCTTCCACCTGTTGCCATGAAACTCATTTTTTTACTGTAATCTAAAAGTGATTTAACAGCAGGAAGTTTGCTTTGTTCATAAATACAGCTGATCACTTTAACAAGTTTTTGATATTCACCGCGACAACGTAAATCTAATTCATTTTTTTCATCACGAGCTGCAATTAAATCCATGGTAGTAGCATCAAGTCTTTGAGCCAAAACTTTTGCAAGTTTGATGCCCATATCGTTGATTAAAGAGCCCATGGCTTGAGCTGGAATCACCATGAAGGTAGAAATTTCATTGGTGATGATGGTTGCGGTTCTAGTTTTTCCCAACAAAGGCGACATTTCACCAAAAAAAGTGCCCGATTCGGTGATTTGGGCAACACATTTGATGCCTTTTAAGACAGATAACGAACCTTTTACCAAAATGTAAAGTGTAGTGCCTTCACCGCCCTCTTTAAAAATGACGGTTTTTTTATCGAAAGTTTTTTCGAATTGCTTTAATTGAGTGAGCGATAATCCCAAATCTTGATCTGAAAATAAAACCTAGATTGCTAGGTTAGTCGTCGAAATGCAAAATAAAGTTTTTTTTTGTTATCACAGGAAACTAAACAGTGACGTTCCTAAAACTCTAGAGGCTGCGCTTAAACCAGACTGGTAAATTTGTTGTTGAGCCAAGAATTTTTGAGTGACAGAAATAATGTCGATATCGACTTTTTGAGAGAAAAGGTCTTGAACAAAAACTTTTTCTTCTTCAAAACGCGTTTTTAGTAGATCTAGACGAGCAATACGACTTCCAGCTTCACCGCGGGAAGTTAAAAACTGATCTCGAACACGTTCCAGTAAATTGAGTTGATTGGAAACGACCGATTCGCTGATGTCGCCTTTTCTAAATTCATCCCTCAGCTTAGTTAAAACACTGAAAATGTTGAGCGTTTGGTTTTCAGGATTGAGATCGGCACTGTGCAAAATGGACTCAGCTGTAATGTCTGGGTCTGGAATCAAGCCTAGTTTTTCTGCTGCTTCTGAAAAAGCAGATTGAACCACTTTGATGGGACTGCCATTTTGATCTGTGATGCTGATATACTGACCTTTCATAATAGTCGCATTTAAATTGATATTGTTGTTTAGGTCAGAAATTTTAGTGCTATTGATCAGCGAAATGACATCGCCTACGGTTCTAGCTGAACTTAAATCAAAAGTCACGGTATCTGAATTATTTAATGAAATGACAAGATCGTTTTCGCCTGAAAAAATAGAAGCATTGTTGTTGATATTGAGGCCAATCTCGGTTAGAAGGGTGGATTCATTCAAGGTTTCAGTGCTACCATCTCTTAGAGTGCGTCCAAAAACAGAATTGATTTTTTTAAAACCCA
>Ga0172372_10008720_pt1 | contig 13306 bp, 33 predicted proteins | sample LakKiv5m_2_FD_114544 | JGI IMG/M metagenome (GOLD analysis project Ga0172372, IMG submission 114544) | Freshwater microbial communities from Kabuno Bay, South-Kivu, Congo - kab_092012_9.5m | ecosystem: Environmental > Aquatic > Freshwater > Lake | place: Democratic Republic of the Congo...
ATGAGACTTCCCATTCTAGGCCATACTTACCAATATTTAATTGAACCCAGTCGAATAATTCAGATTCCTCGGTGATATTAGCCGTAGGATCTACTGCTATTGTATAGGGTTTACTCAGTATTGTCAAAGCCATTTTAGAGCAAACCACACACGATCTCGTTCATTACCGAAATAGAAACGATAATAGTATTCGCCTTGTTTTTGAACAGCGTTATTGTTGATATAACTGGGACAATGCTGCTTGGCCCATTCTAATGGCACAAATCGGTTTTCACAACCAGCCCGGGCCACAGGCACCAGTAAATCTACCCAATTTTCTACTGCCATCTTAGAGCGAACCATGCTGCTGCCTCTGGTGTTTCAAACCAAAATGTACTTCCTATCCAAGTATAATGCCTGGTACCAAATTGTTCCCCACACCATTCATGAACATCTATCCAATAGTGTTGTAGGGCTTGGGCACCTAAGGACACAGAATAATAGCCAGCGTCTCGTAATCTCGAGTCCCAATTTATACTGGCACCATCCCAATAAGTCCGATCATACTCTTTCCAAGAGTTTGTAAAGTCGTGTATACAATCTTTCTTCATTGCAGCATTGATCATACCCACCTCAACGCAAACATGACAGCATCCTTCTGTTTTGCAAAATAAAACACTCTCTGATCATAATCCTGTAAATCTACCCCAGCGGCATCGTAGTCCATATCGTGGACATTTTCAATTAGCCAAATACGCAGATCACGCCATTGTCCTGGGCTACGCCAAATCACACTAACAGGGATATTACACCAATCTCTTTTACTCATGTCCACCTCAATGCGAACCAGGCGGCGTCCTGTTGATTGCGAAAATAGAATTCGGTATACCTGGCTCGATACAATACATGCCAACGATCTCGGCATTTGCCAAAATGTTCGCCTAGCCACAATTCAGCGGGCCTGATATCTCGAATGTTGTCAGAATCTATTCTAATATTACAAGGCCACAGTTCTTTCTTCAATTGTCTCATCCCCACCTCAATATGAACCAAGTACGATGCTGATCGTTTTTTACATACCAGAGGTCTTGACGATGAAGACTACCGCGATATTCTATTTCTATGTTATTCGCGAGAGCCCAATCAGCAATTTCATGTCTTATTTCATATGGTGTGACTATGCCCCTACTATCTCCCATGAGCACATACCCTCTTTTGTCAATGACATGATCAATTCTTTCACTCATGACGCCCACCTCAATATGAACATTGTGGCATCTCCATCACTCTCAAAGACCAATCGATCATAGCGGGGTGCTATGCCTAAACTATTACGCAGTAATCGTTGACCCATTACCAGTTCAATATCAGCACCTTGTTCTTTTAGCCACTGCCTAAATGCCGCAGCCCAAATTCGATCATTATTCTCCAAGCCGGGAATGATATTATTGCTGAAATGTATCTGTAGATTATACCAGATGTCGGGATTTTCTATAATTTTCATCGTGCCCCTGATAACTTTAGCAGCATCAACACATAGTCATCAGGACGACATGGCTGCCCAAAACTGTCGTGGCTGACCTGATCATAGCAGTCACTACAGAAGGTACCGGTGACACCAAAATATTTGTTGAGGTGCCACCATTGGCCTGGGTTTTCGCTAATACCACAACCAAGGCATTGGCGTTCGAACCGTAAGGGCTTGGTTTTTAGTTGCTTAGAGCCATCGGAGCGTGAATAGTGTGCCATCTTCGGGTACCACAAAAAAGAAATATACGCCGTTATTATACTGGTTTACACCCCAGTAGTCACCCTGTTGCTGATAATTTGGTAATCCAGAATAAACGCCTGGTCCTACATTAGCCAAACACCACTCAATCATTTTCGGTTTGAGATGGCGTCTTTCATCTGGTATCTTTATGGCCTGCATAAGTTAGCTCGAATAGTAAGTATTTGTGTTCGTCGGTTATCTCGAAATGTCCTGTGTATCCGTCAATATCTAAGACCACTTTGATACCCCATTGTTCCCGCATGTATTGTACGAATTCTGGTTGAGCAGGAATTCGAATTCTTTCTTGACCTAGATAGTAGTCTTGATAGGCTCGTCGTAATAGGCTCCAATAGCGATATTTGTCCATGTCTAACTCCACCTTAACATAAACATAGTAAATGATTCATCATCGTCAAATGTTATAACCATGCCCTGTTGCTGTGTGCGTATACCATTATCCAAACACCATTCACGCACTTGATCTTCAACGCCAACCCACCAAGCAAAGTCTGCGATGACCACGCCACGATGAATGCCATATATTTGATCAAATACCACAAAGCGTCCCTTAGCTATAGTCACCGTAGCAAAACCTCATAACATAGGTGACGACTTCATCAGGATTGTGATCCCAGATCTCTTGCGGTTCACGACCTTGCCAGTTGCGATTTGGGGTCATCCACCATTGACGAACAAGACTGTCTGAACCCACCAAGGCAAATAGGTGCCGGTCCAATTCTTCTCGTGTCATCGATTGAGCCATGATAGATTTACTCCTAAGTAGGTATCGGTCAACCCAGGCTGTCCGCCTGCATTAAAACGCTGTATCAAATTATACCCTACAAAACCGGTTCTAGTCAACGGATGTTGATAGCCAAGTACAAGATTGTATTCTTTACTTATGGGCCGCAAATTCACAGTTTCGGAACCAATTACAGGTACCATATTCACTGAACCATCCTCGGCATCATTGTAGTTGAAACCAACAACACCTGTAACTCTTGCAGACCCAGACCTTATACTCACTGGATTGGCCAAACTAAAACTCAAACGATCATTATGCTGCCACGTATGATTTCGAACCAGGCCAAGACGCCAACTTTGGGTGCGAATTGGTTCTAAAATTTCTATCATACTCATTGGGTTATTAGTAACCTGAGTAACACCGAATCCTAATTGAGCAATAACTCCAACTTGATCTGTTAAAGCTAGTTCATAACCAAGTTGGGACCATGCGGTATGACTAGTTCCAAGAGACAAGCCACCCGATCCTGAGTTACCCAAGAATCCTGCTCCTTCCTGCATAGATCCTACTTGCACTGACAAGTCGTGATTATTGAATTTACGATCGATCTGCACAGCAGCTCCGGCATTAGCCGACATCACACGCATACGCAAGTCTCTGTCAATCTCCCAGACACTAGCTTGATAACCTGCGTAACCTAACCAAGGACTGTCTGGGCTATAGGTGATCATACGATGTGGTTGAATAGCCTGTGCCAAATCAGCTCGATAATTTCTTCCCAATTGGTCTATGACTTGTGTGTTAGCTAATACACTAGTACTACGAAACATTTGTGCCAGCCCTGTACTCAATGAGCCACTGGTAGTATATAATGTAGCGGTGGGCAATACCAAACTACGTGCTGCCAATACCAATTGGCCTTGTGGCTGTGCAGCTCTCCCAAAATCTACCAGTCCTCTTCCATAAGTATCATCCACTCCCGGTGCACCTAAGTCGCGAGCAGTAGTCAATACCAAATTTACAATTTGTTCTGGTCTTAGCTGCGGCCAAGCCTGTCGTATCAACGCTATACCACCCGATACATAAGCAGCGGCCGGACTGGTACCCGACATTGTGGTAGCAGTATTTTTGCCTGCTGTAAGTTGATTAGGTTGACTAACAGTGACATTCACTCCCGGTGCTACTACAAAAAAGTCCCTAGTGTAGTAGATATCACGACAACTAGTACCAACTTGGTTTTGACAGATATGTCCTGCTCTATTACTAAAACTAGCAATACGATTCTGCGAGTCCACAGCCCCGACCACAATCATGCGCCCACCTAACACAAGCCTATTAGCTGAATCGGTTCGAGTAGCATACATGCCGGGGAATTCTGAAAACGACAAGCCCTGGTTGCCTGCTGCTGCCACTAAAATACTACCACGATTGGTTGCAGTTTGGTACAAGTTCAATATATTCGAGCCGGTTCCATAGTTAGCACCATATCTGCTGGCAGCAAAATAGATACCAGTCATGGGATTTCTATATATCGAACTAATAAAACCAGCGTCGTAACTGGCACCAAAACTGAGATTTATTACAGTGGCTCCCTGAGCACTTAGCCAATCTAGGCCACGATACATAGCTGGTTCACTAAGTACAGCATTGGTGCCACCAGTTCCAATTTGGGCAAACAATAATTTGGCGTCTGGGGCAACTCCGACTGCACCGGTATTATTTTTAGCAGCCGCAGCCACACTGGCCATAGCAGTACCGTGCGTACCCCAGGTCACTGACCGACCGGTCAACATGTTTTTAGTAGCTAGAATGCGTCCACTAAAATCAGAATGTGTAATATCAAATCCGTTATCTAATATACCAATCGTAACGCCGCGGCCAGTGATACCACGACTCCAGGCCAAATCTACTGTACCTTGTTTTAGAGTAGTAAGGGCTGCTGTTTCTGTTTGAGCATGTACTGTTCCACATGCAGTTGCTAATAAAGCAGAAAGTAACTGTTTTTTCATAATTGATTTCCTTATCTTACCGCAGCGATTACTGCCTGAGCTTCTAGTAAAACTGGCATACTGGCTATCTCTGCTTCAATCCGTTGTTCTTGCGATATAAAGTCTAGATAACCAGCATATTGGTTAAGTAAACCGACTACATATATTAGATCAGCGTCGCTGGCCTGCTGATACCATTCACGTAATTGTTCTTTACTGGCTTGCATGAAAAATTTAATGTTGTTAAGGTCAACTTCGCTCACAGTTTTCTCCGATTTTACACTAGGTATACAGATTATACAGTGAAAAAAATACCCCGTCAAGCGGGGTAGTTGGGATGTTTTTGGTTAGGTCCAGGGTCGCCCTGTTACCAGGCCGCCTGCATTGGCATTGTCAGAAACATCATTACCTGAGTATACAGTTGGTAGTTGACTAGTGTTTAGGGTGGATCTACGACCGTCCGTGGCACGTTTAGTGGCAGCAGCGGCCAACTTGGCCGACTGCCGTGCCTGCTTGGTTGATAATGTACTAATGCCGTTTTGTGCCATAATCGTATTTAGCTTTGAGCTCTTTTAAAACTCTACTGCTCTTAGGCAAACCAGCCATCAAATAGTCCATTTGGTCGGCCAAAATGGTTCGACTCTGTAGGATCAAATTTTCGTAATGACAGGGCACATATGGCACATAAATCAGTTCCATACCAACCTCTTTTAGCAGTCTATCGCCTTTTTTGGCGTTACATCGGCGACAACTAGTCACAATGTTCATCCAAGTGTTTGGGCCACCTCTACTGCGTGGAACAATATGGTCACGACTGAGTTCACGGAAGTTAGCAAAATGGCCACCACAGTAGGCGCAGATCATGCGATCACGCCCAAACAAAGTACGATTACTGATACCAACTTTGGCATGTTTCTGCGGATTGAAACCATGGCCGCGGATGGCAATGATCGATGGTGTTTCTAAGTAACTTTGTGTGCCATCTTCACGGTATCCACCATGATAGCGGGCAACGATATCGCCTAGGCTCCAAGCTACTGCTGATTTAGCGTGATAAGTGATTGCATCGTCAGTTGAGATCCATTGCCTTGGAACCCCTGAGATATCTAATGCTAGAACTGTCATACATGCTCCTTAGTCGAATACAGTCTTAGGTATTTAAGACTAAGTGATCAGCCTTAAACTTGGTTTATTTGTAACGTTGTCCTACACGGCGTAGCAGTTCCCTTCCTACCACACCATCTTGAATGTCCTGAATAGCCGCCACTGTATGTTTATGCGGCGTAAGAATTTTTTTACGACTTATTTCTCTAGCTCGTACAGCAGCCATAAGAATTAAGTCAAACTTGTTACCGGCTTGTGCACTGGCACGTTGAATATCTAGTCTATTTTCAATATGTTTCATAATAATCTAAATTGGAGCGGGTAGCGAGAATCGAACTCGCGACGAACAGCTTGGAAGGCTGACACTCTACCACTGAGTTACACCCGCGTTTATCTGGTGCCCCGTAACAGAATCGAACTGCTAATTGATGATTACAAATCAACCGTTATACCATTTAACTAACAGGGCGTAGTATAATTATATATGTTTATTTGATCTAAGTCAAATTATTTGATTCCCATGGTCTTTCGAATAATATTTCCGATGTCGTCGTGGGCTGGACTATGTGCACTGGCTATCATGGCACAGCGTTCTACTATGTCTGTGTATACAGCGGCATGCATGGCTTCACGTGGAATCACATTCGCATATTCTACACTGAGTCTCTCATAGACTAGTTGAAACGCTAGTTCGGCAGTTTTATTCACTGGACTCGTCACCATGCCATTCTTCTCCTGTGTCCATGTTCTTTAAGGTAATTGGACCATGTATCCATTGTTCAGTTTCTTCAACAAACCAGCCCGCACCTTCTAAGCCTTCAAAATAATCTTCATCCCACAGTGCTTGAATCGCTTCTTGTTCTTCTTCGTCAAAGTCATCATTGAATGTCCAGTCAACCCAACAACCGTCTATCATTTCAACCATTTCCCAGTCGTACTCGGTGGCAGTAAGTTCATAACCGTCGGGGTTGGCTAGGTCAATGTCGGGTCGTTCATCTGATTCCGATTCCCAAATACCCCAACGAAATCCTTCTTCTTTAATGAACTCTCGTCCATCTTGATGCCAAAACTGTCGTTCTACTGCGGACTTCTTATGCCTATTAGTGATCTGCCATCGTGCCATGTTATTCTCCAGTTTTTATTATTTCAATATTACTTTGTTTAAGAAACTGTATGCCTTCGTTTGATCTATATTGATTCCCATAGTATACACGATGTATGCCAGCTTGATAAATGCCTTTGGCGCACTCCATACAAGGACTGTGGGTAACAAACAAATCAGCGGCTGATCCGCTTTCGTGACTGCAAGCCAATTTCATTAGTGCATTCATTTCCGCATGTAAGACTTCGGGCCTAGTCCGGAGTGAACCATCATCTTGTTCAAGTTCACAATTGTTGTCCCAACCAGCTGGCATACCATTATACCCTATAGATATAATACGATCATCCCGGACCACAATGGCGCCTACTTTTAATCTGCGGGCCCAACTTAGTTCTGCCACACGCAGTGCTATGTCACTATAGAGTTGAATAAACTTTGGTTTCATTGCTGCAATTTGAGGTTGAGACAAAAGTTTTCTATACTCAGCTTGGCCAAACTAGCTAGTAGAATACGATCACGGTCCTCTGAGCTAAATCTGCTCCAGTGTGAGTTATAACTGTCCACCAGGCTATTTACAATTAGCTCGGTAGCCGAGTGCTCATCAATGCTTAACATGGCCCAGTCAATAGGATCTTCTGATTCAATTTCGGCCACTAAGTCAATGATTTCTTTAACTTGGATCAACAAGTTTCATGACCTCATCAAAGGTTTCTAGTACTTCCCAGGTGCCGTGTGGCGGAGCAAAAATAAAGGTTACCTGATCAATAGTGCTGTCGTCTCTGACCTGTGTGCTGGTGTAGATCGACACTATCAGGTCGCGCCGTAGACTGATTGGGTTGCCTCTGTGTAATGGGCTGGCATTGGTTAAGGTTACAAACATGTTTTTCCTTGATTAGTAATTGATTGAATAGTTCATCTTCTTCTGGTGTTACTTCTAGGTCTAGATAACGCATCACTAGCTCTCTTGTAGCCATTTGTGAATCGGACACTCGGCGCCTTTAAGCCTAGTTTTAGCAGGCATAAAGCAACCACACTGTTTACAGATAAACATGGCATAGTGCTCACAGGTTCGACAAATTTCCATACGGCGTGTGGCATATGATTCAGGCAATTGTGGCTCGGTGTTCTGTTGCATTTAAATCTCCTTGGTGCCCCAGGGGAGACTCGAACTCCCACACCCTTCGGCACTTGCTCCTAAGGCAAGCGTGTCTACCATTTCACCACCGGGGCTAATACTTTGGTGCGGGTAGCCGGACTCGAACCGGCATGCCTTTCGGCGATTGATTTTAAGTCAATTAAGTCTACCTGTTTCTCCATACCCGCAATCATACTAGTATATAGTTAAATCAACTTGTTGTCAACTACTTTTTCAACACGGGTTAAGCTGTCACGACGTATCATAAAACTACGATTATTGTAGTGACCTGGTTGCGTTACTGTTAAGTATTCTACACCTTCGATTATTTTAATATCACTGGGATTGGCACATACTACTCTATGGCCATTTATCATATTACGGAACTCTGCGGGTTTCATTGCGGTCTCCAAAGAAAAACCGTCTAATCGACGGCTGTATTTATGGCAGGCCACTGGTTGTTTATCGGAATGGTGGACCTATAACCCAACCAACCAGACTGTATCTAGTACCCGATACCAATGGTGTGACCTGATGTATTTGAAAGCTAGGAAACATGGTCACTGTGCCTTGTGTTCTTACTGGATCATAGTATTCATGTCCGCAACGTAAGAACAATAGATCTGACCCTGTGTAGGTGTCTGGGTCGCTTAATTGTACACTGAAACTGAGCTTTCTGGTTTCACGCCGACCAAAACTCATGTCCATGTGATTAGTATAAAAATCACCGGGTCTATCGTATCTAGTGAATTGCAGCGTTTCTATAAAGTCTAATTCAAAATTCCAAAATTGCTGGTTAAATGAATTTACTGCATCAGCACAGCGTTGGTAGATCCATTGTGCCCCAGGATCGGAGTTGGCAAAAAAACTTACTAGGTTTCTACGTATGTTGTTGTCAACCGAACCAGTATCACCTAGGAAACTTTCCATACTAGCATAGCGTAAACCAGTTTCAATGATTCTTTCACATTCTTCGGCAGTAAAGTAACCACTGTGGTAAGCATATGGGACGCTGTTACTAGTTTTCAACTCCCAGGTATGATTTCTGTCTATCATCTTGAGCTCTCGAGTGCATGGTAATACCTGACAGGTGATCTAGCTCATGTTGAAAACAACGTGCAGCAAGACCATGTAAGTCACGTTCTTGATAATGTCCATTGGCATTAGCGAATCGTGCACGTATGGTCGCATATCGTGGAACGTCGCAAGTTTCGCCAGGAAAACTTAAACAACCCTCTGGACTTGTTATAGTTAGTTCACTATGTGCTACTATAGAAGGATCGAAGCAATGGAAAAATTCGCCGTCTACATACATTACAAATAAACGTAGGTTCACGCCAACTTGGTTGGCGGCTAAGCCAATACCATGTTCGCGTACCATTGTTTGGATCATGCGTTGAGCCAGTCTGAGATTACCTAAACTACGTGTAAAATCTACTGGCTCACAAGTATTATAAAGCTGTGAATTTTCTAGTTGCATAATATCCTGGAGCGGGTGATGGGTCTCGAACCCACGACCTTAACTTTGGCAAAGTTACGCTCTACCAACTGAGCTACACCCGCATACATTGTTACTTATCTTGTTATATCCACCAACGTTTAATATCTGCAAAGACCTGACAGGCATAGTCAGCATCATTGGGTATTTCTTTAGTATATTCTCCATACCTATCACCTATGAATTGCTTATTCACAGTGAATGGAAAATAACTAGTTTTACATGAATCTTCTGGTGGATCTACTTGTTGGCCTGCAAAGTTATCCCAATAAGGTACCATTGCAAACTCAAATAATTGATCTACAGATTGACCTGAAATAATTTGCAAAGACGTTTCTGGCAAGTTCCAACGCGGACACCATAATGCCTCCCACCCATTGGCAAATTGGTTTATATGATCAACTAAACGTTGACTAATTACAGCAGCGTCTGCTTCGATATGCACAATTTTATCGAAACCATAATGTTTGGCAAATACCGCAGCAAATACAAAACTTCGATACCATCCAGGTTGTGTAAAAATACCTTGGCGTCCGAGATTTTGGTCAAAACTATAAATGCTGAGATCAGTTTCTAATTCTGGTAACTCTGGTTCCTTAAGCAGATCGGCATCTGACCATTCTGGCAACTGTGGACTGCCGTCGTCGATTACTAAAAGGTGGTCATAGTTTAAACCCGAACTGCGAACATCATTTACCCAAATTCTATGTTTAATATCCCAAGACAATATATCTGGACCATAGGCTGTACAAAATATCAGCGTTTTTGATTTATTCATCTTGATCTTTCCTGGCATAATTTTTGAACATCTATATCTAATTCTTGTTGTTGAGTTGGCACAAATAGCGCACGATATCTGGTGTCTTGGGATTGTGCATTAGTTAAGTAATAAACCGCCATGCTGCGTCTTGTTATACCTTCGGGACACTGTATTGGGTCTGGTAAGCCATGCCATGAATGTTGTGTTGTATCAAATAGTACTGCCCGATTAAACAAACAAGGGATTTTGGCTTTACAGACTTGTGGTCGATCAAGCTCTGCATTATGACTCCAGAGTTCTAATGCACCGCCCCATTCTGTCTGCCAGCCTGGTGTAAGATATACTATAAGATTAAGTTTTCTAAGAAGGCCTAATTTAGGATGTATACTATAGTCCTTGTGAATATTTAATTTATCACCTGCGCTATGTATATGCCACCCACCACCATGTAAACCTATGTCTGGTAAGAGTCCCTGTATACCGGTAATTGTTTCTATATGGCTGATATACTGTTTACTACATAATCTAGTGAATTCTTTATAGGTGGCAGCAGGAAAATAATTCCAATGGTTGATAGTTTTTTTCTTTTCAATGGCATTGTTATAATGAAACCATCTCGGGTCATTGTAACTAAAAAACTCACTGGCTAATTCAAGAGCAATTTCTTCATTAAAAAAATTATCAATTACCACGTGGAAAAAAGGATCGTGTTTGATTATCATTATTTTTACTTATCTGCGGCTAGTATAGCACGAACTTTATTTGTAGTCGAGTATCGCTCTAACCGATCAAAAAACTCAATGTCCTTACAGTACTCTCGACCAATTATGGTCTGTCCTTTATAGTCAGATCCTTTGATCATTAAGTCAGGTTGAAATTTTCGTATATATTCCCTCAACTCATCATCTGAGTCAAATATATCAACACGATCTACATTGCGTAAGGCATGCAACAGAGAAGCACGTTCATATTCATTATTGACCGGACGTCCTGGGCCTTTTAATTGACGCACTCGCAAATCACTGTCGATTAAGACATAAACATAACTGTTTGGTATGCTTTTTGCATATGCCAATAATCTTAAATGTCCTAGGTGTAAAATATCAAATGTTCCATTGATTACGATACGTTTCATTGTTGACTGTCTCCCGGACGTACTCTATAATTATCTTCTATGGAATCCGGTGTACTAACTTCAACTATGCAACCAGTTTCTAAACAATGTAATTGATGTGGCACCATTGGTGGGTTGTGCCATGTATCGCCTTGTTCCAGTTCTTTGGTATATTCCGTGGCATCAACGGTATCTATCCACCTAATTAAAAATTTTCCTCGTAGTACATACCAAGTTTCATCCTTGTGTGCATGAAAGTGCATACTGAATTCTGCACTAGTGTTGAATTCTAGGAATTTGCCACAGTATTGATCTGTGCTGGCAAATATCAATTCATGCCCCCAACCTTTTTCTACTCGCCCTATGAGTCGCATATTTCCTCCATTGTTGGTGCATATACTCCGGTATGTTGTACCGTGATAGCAGCAGCACGATTGGCGAACTTGATGGCTGTTGGAATGTCAGCATGATTACTCAAATACCCAACGCACAGTGCTGCTAAGAATGTATCACCCGCCCCACAGACATCTACCACATCAATCTCGTCTACAGGGTATGCTGTACCTTTATATACAGCGCCATCCCGTCCGCGGGTGACAATCAAGTCAGTGCATTCGGTACGCGATAGGCTCTGCTCTGTGCTATTGATTTTGACTATGCAGCCTTCAAACTTAGCCAGGTCAGTCTTTTTTGTATCAACAAAAATAGGACCTGTGTATCGCTGTCGTAGATCTTGTACTGTAGCGTAGTCAATGGTGCCTTTGTTGTAGTCACTTACCACAATGGCACTATAGTCGGATAAATCTCTAGTGGATAAATCAAGTGGTTGACTGATTAAGTCATGATCAATTCGCAGTAATTGCTGTTTAGATCTAATGTCTATTAGGCGTGTTTTTAGGCTAACTTGGTCGTAGTTGAAATCTACACAGCACCCTAGGGCAATAAGATTTTGATAGACGTTGCCAGCCATACCAGGTCTAAAATCGTCGTGACTGAATCTAAACACAGGCACTGGTGCTTCGGGACTGATTCTATCCACGTAGCCAAATTGATATCTATCTTCGCAGTTGTCGCCAACTAATAAAATGTTTTTCATTGAATTATGGTCTCGGATGCAAGAATCGAACTTGCGCCTCATGCTCCCAAAGCACGAATGATACCATTTCACCAATCCGAGTTATTTGATTTACTTATTGTCTAGAAAACTGGTGTCAAACATATCAGGATCATCTACTAGCTGATCTGCGGTTACTTCAGTCCACTTACCATCTATTTTAACTTCAATCTTTATTCGACGCAACTCCTGTTCTAGTCTGCGTTCGGCTTCTAGCAGTTCACCAGTTCTGCGTTGGTATTCCAATCGAGCCCAACGCTGGAAACGATCTGACTCGGCCATCTTGCGAAAAGCCTCTTGACGATTTTCCAGTTGACTGCGTGAGACTTCTGAATAGCCATGGGCACCACTAGGACGATGTGTACAGTGTACGGCCGAGCTAGTTTTGTTTCGCTTCTGCCCGCCTGCCCCAGTGCCTTTGGTATAACTCCATTCGCACTCAGCACGAGTCACAGAAAATACGGGATCTTTGGTATTCATAATACACCTATTGTATGAAGAAAGTGTCAGGCTGTCAACTGATCAGAGCTTGGTGGCTCGACTACGACGCCAATGATAAGCATAGACTTCGCAAAGATAATGTTGAGTAAAGTAGACACGGTCTCTGCGGTTTTCTTGTGCTGTGCCCCAGTATAGGTGCAAGACATTACTGCATAGACCATTGTGACAAGCATGACAAACATGTATTCTATGTCCACTGGGTATAGTAGTGCCTACATGTTCAGCCAATAATGCTTTACTGTAGGTACTCTTACCACCACGCTCGATACAGTATGTACCAAGATCTAGGTGAGCTTGGCGTTCTTCTCGTGTTTTGAGTATGTATTGGTAGATATCTTCCACCAAATATTTATTGGTGAAATAAGCATCCATTATATTTGGTTGCGGGTCCAGGAGTCGAACCTGGAACGAGGGCTTATGAGACCTTCATGATACCTTTTCAATAACCCGCGATTGAACCATATTCAAACACACTCATCACACGCCGTACTGTAG
>Ga0172372_10008721_pt1 | contig 13305 bp, 15 predicted proteins | sample LakKiv5m_2_FD_114544 | JGI IMG/M metagenome (GOLD analysis project Ga0172372, IMG submission 114544) | Freshwater microbial communities from Kabuno Bay, South-Kivu, Congo - kab_092012_9.5m | ecosystem: Environmental > Aquatic > Freshwater > Lake | place: Democratic Republic of the Congo...
TATCTCCCGTCCCGCACCTAAGTAAGTATAATTAGGTAGAATCGAACTGGAGAGGGGTCGGGAGAGAAAACCTCTCCCGATCAGGAAGGCAGGGCGAAGCCCGTCGGAAAACCGTTGGTTTCCGAGAGGTGAGATATCTCCCGTCCCGCACCTAAGTAAGTATAATTAGGTAGAATCAAAAGCCAGGCATGGGGAAGGCGGGGGAGCCGGGGTCGCGACCCAAGCTAGCAGGCAAGGAGTTGTGACCGATTCTTTTACTTCGCACCAGAAAATCTCATGAAGGAAATAATAAAAAATATCGAGGTGCCTAAAGAGGTTAGGGAGGTCTCACGCGTGCTTTCTGATGCAGGATTTGAAAACTTTCTGGTGGGAGGCTGCGTGCGCGACCTCATTCTTGGAAAGAAACCTAAAGACTGGGACATCACCACCATTGGAACACCGGAACAAATCGTTTCGCTTTTTCCTCATACCTTTTATGAAAATACTTTTGGTACAGTGGGGGTAGTTATCGATGAAGCAGAGGATGAATCCCTAAAGACTATTGAAGTCACTCCATACAGACTGGAATCAGACTACTCCGACTCAAGGCACCCGGATAGGGTCGAGTGGGCAAGCAGGGTCGAGGAAGATCTGGCGCGCCGCGACTTTACCATGAATGCCGTTGCACTAAGCCTAGATGAGGCGGGGACAAGCTTTCGACTCGTAGACCCATACGGTGGACAGAATGATATTGAAAATAAATTAATCAGAGCGGTAGGGGAGCCGGCAAAACGCTTCCAGGAAGATGCGCTGCGTATGCTTCGGGCGCTGCGTTTTGCCGGCGAACTGAATTTCGCCATTGAACTTGAAACTCAAGCGGCCATTGAAACCAATGCCGATCTTATGGAGAAAATTTCCAAGGAGAGAGTCCGGGATGAATTTATAAAAATGATCATGTCCGAAAATCCCGGCGTTGCTCTTGAGATGACGGCGAGGCTCGGACTGCTTAAATTCATTTCACCCGAACTGGAAAAGGGGATAGGGGTGGAGCAAAACAAAGCGCATGCCTATACCGTTTGGGAACACTTACTGCGCTCGCTTAATCACGCGGCCAAGAAAAATTTTTCACTGCACGTTCGTCTGGCCGCACTCTTTCATGACATCGCCAAACCCCACACCAAGCGCCTCAAGGATGGTCAGGTGACCTTCTATGGTCACGAGGTGGTCGGAGCCAAAATTACCAAAAACATTTTAAATGACCTGCGTTTTCCAAAAGAAATTGTCGAGAAAGTGTACAAGCTGGTGCGCTGGCATATGTTTTTCTCGGATACTGAGCAGATTACTCACTCTGCAGTTCGTCGCATTGTGCGAAACGTTGGACCAGATCTCATCTGGGACCTTATGGACACTCGCGCAGCAGACAGAATCGGCACCGGCCGGCCAAAAGAGTCGCCTTATCGCCTGAGGAAATATCACTCGATGATTGATGAAGTCATGCGTGACCCGATTTCAGTGAAGCAGTTGAAGGTGGGCGGAGAAGATGTGATGAAGATAACCGGGACCGCAGGCGGACCACACGTTGGCTTCATTCTGGAAATTCTTTTGAGTGAGATCCTGGAAAAACCGGAACTTAACCAAGAAGAATACCTGGAACAGAGAATAAGAGAGCTCGGAGTTTTGCAGGAAAAAGAATTGCGGGAAAAAGGAGTGGCGGCAAGAAGACTGAATGCGGGAGTGGATGAAAAAGAAGTCGAAAAAATCAAGGAGGAGCATGGAGTCAGGTAACCAAAAAGCGCTCTTCAACTAGCTCAGAGCGCTTTTTGTATTTCTCTAGAGAAGGCGAGAAAAGGGATTACTTAACTGCGTCCTTCAAAGCCTTGGCAGGGCGGAATTTCGGAACGCGCATCGCCGGAACCGAGATGGACTCGCCCGTACGAGGATTCCTGGCTTGCCTCGCTGCGCGAGTCTTGGTCGAGAAGATGCCCAAGCCTGCGATCGAGACCTCGCCGCCTTTTTTCAAGGTCGAGACGATAGAATCGATGACAGTGTCGACGACTTCTTCGGCCTGAACCTTGGTGCCGCCGAGCTTGGCGTGAACCGCATTGGCAATGTCTACCTTGTTCATGTCTGTCAAAATCTTATTGATAAATTTGAATCTAATGACCTCTAGACTCGCTCCTAATTATATCTTAGGCCATTTTTTGCTGCTACCTACGTACAATTTTGACAAAATACGAAAAATGTTTTGTTAAAAAATGGCCCGGCTCGCAAATATGAGCCGCTAGCGGGCAAACTCCACTGCGCGATTCTCGCGAATGACACTGACCCGAATCTCGCCGGGGTATTTAAGCTCCTTCTCTATCTGGTCAGCAATCGCCCGGGCCAGCTTTCTGGCTCCAAGATCGGAAATTTTCTCGGGAGTGACAAAAACCCGAATCTCGCGGCCGGCCTCCAGAGCGTAAGCTTTATCAACTCCCTCGAAAGAAGTGGCGATCGATTCCAAATCTTCCAGGCGTTTGAGATAGTGCTCGAGATTGTCTCTTCTGGCTCCAGGCCGGCCGCCAGAAATGGCATCCGCCGTCTGCACAATGACGGATTCAACAGTTTCATACGGGTATTCGCCGTGATGCGCCTGCATAGCCTTGATGACATCTTCGGAAACGCCAAATTTCTTAAGAATACGCCTTCCGATTTCAACGTGGGTCCCAGCCACCTCATGGTCAAGCGCCTTGCCGATGTCATGCAGCAGCGCCCCGGCACGGGCCACCTGGATGTTGGCACCAATCTCCTCGGCAATCATACCCGCCAGGTGCGCCATCTCGACCGAATGAGCCAGGACATTCTGGCTGTAGCTTGTGCGGAAGTGGAGGCGCCCGAGGATGTTGAGGATCTTAGGGTCAAGGTTGTAGACCTGGGCCTCGTGGGCAGCCTGCTCACCCTTGTCCTTGATCAACTTGCCCACTTCCTCTCTTGCCCTCTCCACAAACTCTTCAATTTTGGCCGGCTGGATGCGGCCATCGGAAATCAGGTTTTCGAGCGCAATTTTAGCCACGGCCCTGCGGACCGGATCGAAAGAGGAAAGGGTGATTGAATTGGGCGTGTCATCAACAATAACTTCAACGCCGGTGGCGCGTTCAAAGGCTTTAATATTTCGGCCTTCCTTGCCAATGATCTTGCCCTTCAAATCATCTGAAGCAAGATTGATGTTCGTCGACATCACTTCGTCGGGAATCGCGGTGGCAAGCCTCTGGATTGTTGTGGAAAGGATTTCCTGGGCCCGCTTCTCTATTTTTTCCCCGCTGTGGGCCTCAAGTTTCTGCACCCGAATAAGGAAATCCTTCTCGTTGTCCCTCTCGATTATTTTCAGCAGCTCTTCCTTGGCCGCCTCAAAGGAGAGTCCTGAGACTTTTGAGAGCTCCTCCATCTTCTCCCGGGCCAGTCCCTCCGCCTTCTCCTGCAAGTAGGAAACCTCCGAGACTCTGGCGTTGAGAGCTTCCGATTCGCGAAAAAGTTCCTCCTGCCGCCGGTCAAGAAACTCTTCTTTTTTTATGAGCCGGTCCTCCGTGCTCTTGTTTCTTTTTTCTCTTTCCTTAGTTTCAATCAATGCAGAGCTCAGGATTTCTTCCGCTCTTTCCTCCGCTTTCAGAATGACCCTCTGGGCCTCCTCCTTGGCGCGAATCTCCATTTGTTTGACGTCGAGTTCCACCGAGCCCTTTTTACCAAGGGAGATAATCAGGCGCAGCAAATAACCAAAGCCGATGCCGGCAGAGGCGGCAAGTAAAGCGAGAAGCAAAGCTAGTTTTAAGGACATACCGGTAGGTGACTATAAGCCTACGGCTGGAAGTTGGTGGGCGGATTCGGGGCTATGAGCGGGACGGCAACTACAAACCGTAAACCTCGGGGATTAAATTTAGTGCAACCGTGACTGAAAGCGGGAGTTTTCAAGCGACCCAATGGGGTCAAATTTCAATTTGGAACAGTTTTACAATACTTTAAAAAAAGGGGGCTGTCTACTCAAAAACCGCCCCGAGGTGGTTTTTCAACCGGGCTCCTAAAGAATCTTGTCGACAATACCGTACTTCTTGGCCTCATCCGAAGACATGAAATAATCTCTGTCGCTGTCTTTCTCAACCTTTGAGAGCGCTTGGCCTGTGTTTTTTGCGAGAATCTTATTAAGTATTTCTCTAGTCTTAACTATATGCTTGGCGCGGATCTCGATGTCTGACGCCTGACCACCCACACCCTCAGACCAGGGCTGGTGAATCATGATTTCCGAGTTTGGAAGGGCAAACCTTTTGCCCGGTGCACCCGCAGAAAGAATGACAGAAGCGGCGGAAGCGGCTATGCCGACACAGACGGTGGAAACCGCCGGCGCGATGTGGTTCATGGTATCAAGAATGGCAAGCCCCGCGGTCACGGAACCTCCGGGGGAGTTGATATAGAGAGAAATGTCTTTTTTGGGATCTTCGGACTGGAGGAACAAAAGTTGGGCAATAACGGTATTGGCCACGGCATCATCAATGGGTCCGCCTAGGAAGATAATACGCTCCCGTAAGAGGCGCGAGTATATGTCGTAGGCGCGTTCGCCGAACTGCGATTTCTCAATAACCGTGGGAATGAGATAAGACATGCTTTGTAGATTAGACCAAATTCGGCGGAGAATCAAGATTTCCAAAGAACGGGCAGAGGCGCCGTTTAAAGTATAATAAGAGTGTCATGAAAAAAGATAAAAATGGTTGTAATTGTGATTTTTATTATTACCATTGTTTTTTATGTTTTCACGGAACTAGGGCTCAAAAAAGATATGAGTAGACCGGCCGGGGGAGCGGAGAGCTATAAAACGGTCCGGGTGCTAAACCTCAGGGCTGAGATTCCTCAAGCTGGAGTTTTGTCTACAACGCTGAGAGATACATGAATCTAATGAGTGGTGCCCGGGGAGAGAAAATAATGCGTAACCCGATAGCTTCCATTGACCGAGATGAGGTCTCTTACGGCGACTCCAATTCTCAACAGGTCGATCTTTACGCATCCATGGAAAATCTCATTCCGGAGCTTTTTCCCAAAAAACCGCAGATCAATAAAATTTCAGTATCTCAAGTAAAAAGCCTGCTGATTTGATTTTACGAGGCGCCTCAAACAAAAAACATCGTAATTCTTACGATGTTTTTTTAGATTCCTGGATAAACGACCCCGGCTTTTAGGAGGAAGTGTAGTTCTCTTCGCTCAAATCGTAGTCAATATTCTCAAGGTCGGTGGCGTTGAGGTCGGCTTCAATATCGCTGAAAGCGTCAGAGCTTGACTGCTCTTCGATTGATTCGATCATTTGATCTTCCGGGACCAAGACATCGGCCGCGCGATTCATCCAAAAATAGACTGCGCCGATGAGAATGACGGCCGCTATAAGCAATACGGCCACCAGAGAGCTCGAGGAATCTCTTTCGGGCTTCTTCTCGAGCATGGGGGGAATTTCGTTGTTCTGATCCATTTGTTTTAAAGATTAATTTATTGAGTCAATGAAGAAGAGTCTTCGGGTGCCAGGTTCCGATCACTGCCCTTAATTGAGCGGATGGAAAGAGAAAGGCTCTCACGCGCTTCTTTGAGATGCTCTTTCACCAAAGCCCCGGCCTCGCGCACTTTGGTAAAGTTTTCTGCGGCTTTTCCGGAAGAAGAGTCGATCTGGAGCAGAGCCTGGATACTGCCTCTGGCCTCTTGAATATGCATCTTGGCATCGGCAGAATACTGTTCGGCTTCAGAGACCGAGCCGCCAAACGCCTTCACTTTTTCGATTCTAGAATCGACCCTTTGGACAATTTTTTCAAGCCTGTTGGCGGTGGCTTCCATGACTCTGGCCGCTCTATTGGTCATGCGCTCAGCAGCGTCCTTCTGCATCTCAACCCTTCTCTCGGTCGAGCTGGCCATCTTCACGCGCATTTCAACCCTCTCACGACCCTCCACCGAAGAATCGATTGGTAATGTTTTATCGTCTAGGGTCCGGGCACGTCTTTCTTCGCGCACTTCTCGCCTCTCTTCCAGACGGCCTTCCACGCTCTTGGCTCCTTCGCGCACCTCAACCCTTTCCTGCCCGTCATCACTTTTTAAGCGGTATCTAAGTTCATTCTGCTCTGCTTCAGCCGTGGTAGAGAAGATGGTGAAGAAAAGCGCAAACAGAGGTAAAATTAATATTTTCATTTTATTTAATAATTAAGCCAGGCCCGGAGGCCTGGTTTAATTGTATCATCCTTTGGCAGTTGGCAACTTTAAACTTAAGACTTGGGGTATTGCTCGGAGTAAAGCTGAAGAGCTTCCTCAAAAGCCGCTTCGGCCATAGCTCTGCCCTCCACGCCATGGATCTCCACCTTCTTGTTCTGGAGGTTTTTATAGGTCAGGAAAAAATGTTCGATTTCCTTGAGTGTGTGGGGGTTGAGATCGGCAAGATCTTTGATCCTGTCGAAGCGCGGGTCTTCAATTGGCACAGCAATTATTTTCTCATCTCCTTCACCGCCGTCGACCATGTGAATAATGGCCACGGGTCTGCATTTTACAAGAACTCCCGGAGCAAAGGGGTAGGTAGAGAGGACCACCACATCAAGCGGGTCACCGTCATGCCACAAAGATTGCGGCACAAAACCGTAATCAAAGGGATAATCCTGCCCGGTGTGCATGACCCGGTCAAGAGCAATCAGCCCGGTCTTCTTGTCTATCTCGTATTTATTTTTGGAGCCCTTATTGATCTCAATAATGACATCCATGGCTTCTTTGTTGCCGGGATCAATTGCGTGCCAGAGGTTCATCGGTTTGGAAGCAAATCGCGACGAGCGAGGATTGCTTGATTTTGATTATTGTTTTCGACAGTCTGTTGATAATTTAATCCGCTTCGATATCCAGACCGGACCTTCCGAAGGGATTGAAGGATCTAATTATAACCTATTCTGGCCGTCTTCTGGGACCTGAGTGTCGCCTACGGCAAGCTCTTCGCCGCCCAGAGATTTAATATCAATCTTCCAACCGGTCAGTTTAGCAGCAAGACGGACATTCTGTCCCCCCTTACCGATAGCGAGAGATTGCTGATCTTCTGAAACATTAACCACCGCCGACTTGTCTTCTTCATTTACTTCGATGCCGACAATTTTGGCCGGAGAGAGAGCTTCTTCAATAAACTTCTTCGGATCGGCCGACCATTCAATAACATCGATCTTTTCGCCGCGGAGCTCAGACATGACGGTCGAGACACGAACGCCGCGACCACCCACCAGCGCACCCACCGGGTCAACGTGCTGATCCAAGGACTCGGCTGCAATCTTTGAGCGATAACCAGCTTCGCGGGCGATTGCCTTAATGACTACTGCGCCGGATTTTAACTCCGGAGACTCGGCTTCGAAAAGTTTTTCCAAAAACTTGGGATGGGAACGAGAGAGGCGCAGAAAAACGCCGCGCTGGGATTCCTCGACGCGATAAAGATAAGCGCGTACGCGTTCCCCTTGGCTAAAGCGTTCACCGGGAATCTGCTCCTCGTAAGGCAGAAGCCCGGAAGCTTTGCCTAGATCAACGAAAACGTTGCCTCTTTCCATGCGCTGCACGGTGCCGGTGACGATTTCGCCCTCCTTTTCACCGTACTCAGAAACCAGATGAACCTTCTCGGCTTCGCGGATCTTTTGCATGATGACCTGCTTGGCTGTCTGGGCTGCGATACGCCCATAGTCACCCCGGCTCTCGATCGGAAAGACAATCTCTTCATCAAGCTGGGCATCCTTTTTGATTTTCCTAGCGTCGTTTAAAAGGATATGCTTCTCGGGATTATAGATTTCCCGTTCATCCGCCCCCGCTTCGGCTGTTTCCGGCGCCTGCGCTTCAAGCTTTTCAAGCTCATCCTCAAAGATGATGCGGCTCTCATCCACAACTATTTTGACCTGGTAAAATTCGGCGGCACCCGAGGATAGGTCAAATTTCGCCCGAATAATCTGACCCTTCTTGCCGTACTCCTTCTTGTAGGCGGTCGCGAGCGCGGCTTCAATTGCCTCAATTAGGGCCGCGCGTGAAATGCCTCGAGTTTCCTCGAGTTCGCTTAAAACCGAATTAATAACTTTGAGGTCAAACATGATTGGTTCTTTTATTGAATGAAATGAGATTGGACCCCCGCCCGGCATTTATCCTAAGTTTTGGGGTGTTGGGCGCAAGAAGTTCTACTCACTTTGTTCGTTAACTCTGCTAATGTCTTTAAAGAAAGAAGTCCGCCTTTCGGCGAACTTCTCCCAATTCCGTATTACTTTCTAATAATATAGAAATGAAGGATTATTGTCAAACCCCCTCCCGAAGCCCAGCCTCAGGAGGGGAGAGGAGAGTTGCAAAGAGTTGAAAGACGTGATATGCTTAAAAAGTGACTTCTAAGACCAAAAAGCAAAAGCTCATCAAGGAAGTGGCCATCCACGACACAGACACCGGCTCTCCTGAAGTGCAGATTTCCATACTGACTAAGCGCATTGAGGAGCTCTCGAAGCACCTTAAACAAAACGCCAAGGACAACCATTCAAGAAGAGGACTTCTTAGCATGGTCTCCGCCCGCCAGGCTCATTTCAAGTATCTCGAGAAAAAGAATCCTAAACGCGCATCGGCTCTCGCTAAGAAACTCGGTCTTAAGAAGTAACAAAGGGTCCACAACCGACAACTGACGACTATTTACTTTAATCCGTTGCGGATGCCTTCCAGTCGGTTGTCATCTATTTTATTTTAATGTCAATCATTAGGCATAAAGCTCAGCGTGTCGGCATTTTTATTGATACGCAGAACATTTATCACAGCGCCAAGAATCTTCATCACGCCAAAGCAAACTTCGGTGCCATAGTTAAGGATGTCCTGGACGGGCGCGTGCTCATCAGGGCCATGGCTTACGTAGTCACCACTGAATCGGGCGAGGAATCTGCTTTTTTTGGAGCCCTCGAAAAAGCGGGTATTGAGATTCGCTCCAAGCCTTTGCAGATTTTTCTGGGTGGAGCCAAAAAGGCCGACTGGGACGTTGGTTTGGCCATCGATGCGGTCACCATGGCGCCCAAACTTGACTCAATTATTCTCCTTTCCGGGGACGGCGATTTTGTGCCACTGGTTGGATATCTCCAAAACACCCACGGTTGCCAAGTGGAGGTTGTTTCTTTCAGCAAGTCTTCATCCGCCCGGCTAATTGAGATTGCCGACGACTTTTTTGACCTAGATCAAAATCCAAAAAAATATCTGATACCAACAGGAGCGCCAGAAAGAAGTACCCGCAGAAAAATATAGGTGTAGAATAGGAGCATGACGCCTGAGGAGAATAAGGTACCGGTCAATACGGAAGAGAAAGTTGTGACGGCTTCTGAACCTGACCCTGCTTCCTCTCTGAAACAAATTCGCACTTTCCAGGGAGATGTAGCTAGCGCCTTAGCCAAACAAAAAGAATCGCTTTTCTCCATCCAAGAAAGAGAGAGGCAGAAATACGCCGCCATAGGGGTGAGTGTTCCCAGAGCGCCGCAGGAAACTTCAAACCTCAGCAGAAGTTTCCTGGTGTTCGCTGTGGGTGGTTTTTTTCTTTTGGCTCTGGCGGGGTTGGCCGGCTATTACTCGTACACCGAATTTGTGAGAAGAACCACCCCGCCCGAAATCCTTGAGCCGAGCAATCAATTCGTGAGCGTGGAGAGTGAAATAAAAATCAATCTCTCTACGGACACAGATAAGGTTTCACTTTCTAGAGAAATTTCTAACGCTGCAAGCGATAATCCGGCAGATTCCCTCCGCCACATTCTCATCTTTGAAGAGGTTGGCTCGGCCACTCCAATCAAAACTTCGCGCTTATTCGCCCTTGCCGGATTCCGAGGGCCGGGATATTTCGCCAGATCCCTCTCTGACGATTTCATGCTGGGTAGCGTAGGCGATCAGAGATTTCTGATTCTGAAGTCAACCTCATACGAGAACGCCTACAGCGGCACGCTTGCTTGGGAGAAAAATATGATTGAAGACATCGGAAGCTTTTTTCTGAAAGCCGGCGCCGTTCAAAATATTGCCGCCTCATTCGTCTTTAAAGACACTGTTTATGAAAACAAAGACGTGCGCGCAGTGTTTGTCGCTCGCGAAGAGGGGAAAGAGGAAATAGTTCTGCTATATTCCTTTTTCGATAATGAAATTGTGATCATTACCGAGAGCGTCGAGGCTCTCCGGACCCTGGTCGAAAGATTGACCCGGGAAAAGCTGAAGAGATAGTGGTGTCATGCCCTATCTGCTAAAATAGACTGGCGGCGATCAGACCGTCGCATGAGCATGATTTTAGTTGTTGGCTGATTATAAATAATGGCGGGCAGAACCACAGCGAGAGCCCCGACCAGAAAAAAATGGCAATCAATTACGAATATTTTAAAGGGAAACTTGAAAACGAGAAGGCTCTACTTGAGAAAGAGCTTGTCAAAATTGGGCGAATCAACCCCGACAATCCTTCCGACTGGGAACCCACCCCTCCGGCCGACAGAGATGTCTCGCAAGCCGACGACAACACGACCGCCGACACCATTGAAGGTTATGAAGAGAACATAGCGATCATGCGCACCCTCGAAGATCGTTACAATGACGTGAAAAACGGTCTGGACAAAATCAAGCACGGCAACTATGGCCTCTGCCAAGAGTGCGGCCGGGAGATTGAAGAAGAAAGACTGCAAGCTAATCCCTCCGCCAGAACATGCAAAGAGCACATGGATAAAGCTTAGCCGCACAGCTCAGAAAAATAATTTTGGCACTCCCAAACCCGCGGCAAGAATATGATGGCCGGCGGGTTTTTGCAAAATAAAAAAGTGGTTTAGATGCCCCGGCATCATGGCTTCAAAATATAAACCTAGTAATTCGGAATCCGGTGTAAAATAAAAGCATGAGCTACTCTAAGGTTTACAGTGCGCAATGCGAACTGCTGAAAGTGACTCCCATTTCGGTGGAGACGGACATTTCACGAGGGCTCTATTCGCTGAGCATTGTCGGCCTTGCGGATAAAGCAGTCGAAGAAGCGCGCGACCGGGTAAGCGCCGCAATTAAAAACTCGGGTTTCGGCTCACCCAAATCAAAAAATCAAAAAGTGGTGATATCCCTCGCACCGGCCGACTTAAAAAAAGAAGGTACTCATTTTGATATCGCCATTGCTCTTTCCTATCTCTCCGCTGCGGAAGAAATAAAGTTTGATTCGGAGAAAAAAATATTTTTAGGAGAGCTGGCACTTGACGGCACGGCACGGAAAGTGAAAGGTGTTCTACCGGTATCGCTTTTTGCCAAAGAGAATGGTTACACGGAAATTTTTGTCCCGGTGGAAAATGCCGAGGAAGCCGCTCTAATTGATGGAATAAATGTTTTTGCTTTTTTGAAACTTTCCGATTTGGTTGAGCACTTGAAAAATGAAAAGAAAATTGCGCCAACGCCCCGGAAGAAAATAAGCGGTGAAGAATTTATTTCTAACATTGATTTCAGAGATGTAAAAAGCCAGGAGCGAGCCAAGAGAGGACTCGTCATTGCCGCTGCCGGCGGGCACAATGTTGCAATGTACGGACCACCAGGCACGGGCAAGACAATGCTGGCCAAAGCCTTTGCAGGCATTCTACCCAAACTTGGTTTCACTGAGTCCATTGAAGTCACGGGCATTCATTCCGTGGCTGGAACATTGAATGAAACGCTCATGGTGAATCCGCCGTTCCGCTCTCCTCACCACACTTCCTCGTATGTTTCACTGGTGGGAGGAGGTGCGATCCCGCGGCCGGGGGAAATAACTCTTGCTCATCACGGCGTACTTTTCATGGATGAATTTCCCGAGTTTGACCGACGGGTGATCGAGAGCCTGAGGCAACCTCTTGAAGACAAGACAATCAGTGTGTCACGCGCAAAAGGCACGGTTCATTTTCCAGCCAACTTCATTCTAGTTGCGGCGATGAATCCCTGCCCATGCGGCAATTATGGTTTTCGCGGCAAGCCCTGCACCTGTCCGCCGGCTTCGCTGGAAAAATATCGCCGTAAACTTTCCGGTCCGATCATGGACAGAATTGATCTCTGGCTTGAAGTAGACCGCATCACTCCGAATGAATTATCCGAAAAAGAAATTCTTGCTGAGCAGAGCAGCGGGTTAAGAAAAAAAGTAGAACGCGCTAGAGAAATTCAGAAGCAAAGGTTTGAGCAAAAAAAAATTTCCAAGAATGCGGAGATGAGCACGCGAGATTTGGTGCTTCATGTAATCCTGGAAAAGGAAGCTGAACGGATTTTGAATCTAGCCGCCGAAAGACTGGGTTTTTCCCCGCGCGTTTATCACAAACTAATAAAGGTGGCGCGCACTATTGCAGACCTAGATGAGTGCGAGGTGGTGAAAAGTCGCCACATGCTTGAAGCCATTGAATATCGGCCTAAAAAATTCGACGTCTAGAAAATTAGAGCGGATAAAATTTTGGAATATTGTGATGCGCTTATTAAAATAAAATTTCACTTATATACACCAAATGGGAGGTAAAATTTGTTAAATTTGACGGCAAGTACAGATAAATTTTTCAAAAGTAAATACCGACCCGCCCAACCAAACAAGAGCATAAAACTTAGAAAGGATTTCTGGCACCTCTCACTTCAAAGTGAATATGTGGCCCGGTTGAACGCCCGGTGTTACCAACAGCACCAATGACTTCGCCTTGAGTCACCGTCTGACCGACGGAAACATTGACTCGCGACATGTGAGCATAAAGTGTCTGCGTGCCGTTATTGTGTTTGATAACCACATAGAGCCCGTAGCCACCGTTGTAGCCCGAGGTTCTGGCTAAAATGACAGCACCGTCGGCAGAAGCGAGAATTGGCGTGCCGACCGGTGCGGCAATGTCGATACCGTTATACCCGTGGATACCCTGGCTTTTCACTCCACCCCTAAGCGGTCTCATAAAGTAACCCGCCACCACATTCTGCTGGGCACCCGGTCTTGAGAGAGAGGATGGTGATGAGCTGATTACGCCATCCGGAATGATGACCACGCTACCCACCGAGAGTTTCGAGTCGAGAGTAAAATCATTGTAAGAGAGAATATCGTCTAGATCTGCTTTGTATTTTTTAGCAAGCGACCGAATGGTGTCGCCAGACTTAACCGTATGACGCACTCCTGAGATGGGAAGAATCACGAGCTCCTGGCCGACTTTTAAAGTTCTGGATTTCAAGTCATTGGCCCAGACGATGGTATTGGCAGAGACACCAAACATTTCAGCAATGCCGCCAAGGGTGTCTCCCTCGCGAACAAGGTAGACGCTAATCTGACCGCTGCCAGATTTACCAGGATCGACGAAAGCGCCGGAATCCTCTCCATGGGGA
>Ga0172372_10008722_pt1 | contig 13304 bp, 11 predicted proteins | sample LakKiv5m_2_FD_114544 | JGI IMG/M metagenome (GOLD analysis project Ga0172372, IMG submission 114544) | Freshwater microbial communities from Kabuno Bay, South-Kivu, Congo - kab_092012_9.5m | ecosystem: Environmental > Aquatic > Freshwater > Lake | place: Democratic Republic of the Congo...
CCCATGCCCCCCGACCCCTCGCCCACCCCGCCGCCCGTCCTCACCACCGAAGCGGAGCTCCGGGCGCTCATCAGCGAGCCCTCGCCGCTGGTGTGCGCGAAGCTGGCCACGCGGCTGAACGAGCTGACCCGCACGTTCATCGAGGCCTCGCCCTTCCTCTGCCTCGCGACCTCGGACGCGACCGGCGCCTGCGACGTGAGCCCCCGGGGTGACCCCCGCGGCTTCGTCCGCATCCTGGACGACACGACGCTGCTGCTCCCGGAGCGCCCGGGGAACCGGATCGCGGACTCGCTCCGCAACATCCTGCAGAACCCGCACGTGGGCCTGCTGTTCCTGATCCCGGGGGTGGGCGACACGTTCCGGGTGAACGGGCGGGCACGCCTGGTCACGGACCGCGCGCTCCTGGAGCCCTGCGCGGTGGAAGGGAAGGTCCCGAAGCTGGGCATCCTGGTGGAGGTGGAGGAGGCCTACACGCAGTGCAGCAAGGCGCTGCTGCGGTCGGAGCTCTGGAACCCGGCCCTGCACGTGGACCGCTCGAGCCTGCCCTCGCAGGGGGAGATCATGGCCAGGGTCTCGGCGGATCCGGTGGACGCCGCGGCCTACGACGCGGCCCGCGCCGAGCGCTACGCCCGCCGCGACGGCTTCTACTGAGCCCCCCCGGCCTCCCCGGTCATCGGGACGAAGCGCACGGGGAAGAGGGTGTCCTCCGCCCAGGTGCCGTCGCTCCGCTTCTCGAGGACCCGTAGCCACTGCTCCTCACCGCCGACGGGGATGACCAGGCGCCCTCCCGGGGCGAGCTGCGCGCGGAGGGGCTCGGGGACGTGGTCGGGCGCGGCGGTGACCACGATGGCGTCGAAGGGCGCGGCCTCGGGCCAGCCCCGGTAGCCGTCCCCGACGCGAAGGTGGACGCGCCCCCGATACCCGGCGACCTCGAGCGCGCGGCCGGCGGACTCGGAGAGCGGGGCGACGATCTCGATGGACCAGACCTCGGCCCCGAGCGCGGCGAGCACGGCGGCCTGGTAGCCGGAGCCGGTCCCCACCTCGAGCACCCGCTTGCCCGGTCCGACCCGCGCCGCTTCGGTCATGACCGCGACGACGTACGGCTGGCTGATGGTCTGCTCGAGGCCGATCGGGAGCGGATGATCGGCGTAGGCGAGGGCGGCGAGGTCGGCGGGGACGAAGCGCTCGCGCGGCACCTCCCCCATGGCGCGCAGGACGGCCGGGTCCTCCACCCCGCGGGCGCGGAGCTGCGACTCGACCATGCGCGCGCGGGCGGCGGCGTCCCCCTCGGCCGAGAGCGGCGCGGGGGCGGACGGCGCGGACGGCGCGGACGGCGCGGACGGCGCGGAGGGCTCGGGAGCGGTCGCGGCGCAGGCGAGCGCGAGCGGGATCATGCGACCGAAGTAGCCCGAGGGGCGGTCACCGCCCCTTCACGCTCGCGTAGTAGGCGACCTTCCGCGCCCGCATGACCTCGCCGAGCGGCTGGTGCTCGGCCAGCGCCTTCCACGGGTCGAACGCCGCGGCCTCGACCGAGGCGGACAGGGCGGCGGCGGCCTCGCCCTCGGGCGCGGGACCGTGGAGGACCAGCTCGCCGACGGTGACGAAAGGCGCGGCCTCCTCCGGCCAGGGCGCGGTCGCGTCCTCGATGGGGGTGGTGGCCTCGTCCACGAAGAACTGGAGCTGGAAGGGGAAACGCAGCGGACCGTTGGCGAGGCGCGCCCGCACGTCGGCCGCCCAGTCGTCGCGCGAGGGGGCGGCCCCCTCGGTGGCGGCCTGGAGCCGCGCCCGCGCCGCGTACGGACCGCAGCGGAAGGGCACGGCGGTGAAGAACGGGCTGCTGGTGAAGCCGTCGAAGGGGGCCTCGGCGTTGGCCTGGAGCGCCTTGATGCGCGCGAAGCCGTCGAAGAGCCCGTAGGTGGAAACGAAGTGCCACAGGAGCGCGAGTGGGCCGCGCGAGAGCGACTCGACCACGGCCATGAACTCGACGCTGGTGGGGAAGCCGAAGCCGGGGCGGTTGATGAGCAAGAAGTCCTGCGCGCGGGTCGGGGTCCCGAGCGCACCCGGCGCCTCGGGCACCTCCACGCTGAACGCGAAGCCCCGGATGTCCCCGGTGCGGTCCTTCTGGGGGCGGGTCGCCCCGTTGGAGAGGCGGACCCGGCAGGGGTAGGTGCCGGGCGAGGCGAACAGGCCGTGACGGGCGTAGTCGGGGAGGCCGTCGGCGACGACGAAGTCCGCGGTCAGGCCGAGCACGGGCTTGCGGTGGAAGGCACGGCCCGGACCGGTGCGGGCCGACTGCGCCGCCTGGATGCGGGTCACCGTCTCGGCCTGCCGGGCGTGACGCTCGGGTTCGTCCGCCGCCACCACTTCGCGCCACTCGGTCGATGGAGAGCTCATCCGCCGCCCTAACGACCCGCGGAGGTGGGAGCATCGAGCTCACGCGGGCCCGCTCACCGGTAGGCGTCGTGCTCCCGGCGCCGCTCGCTGGTGCGCGTCTCGGTGGTGCCCTCGGACACGAGCTCGTAGAGCACGGCCTGCTTGCCCTCGCCGGGCCTTAGGATGCGGCCCAGGCGCTGCACGGACTCGCGCACGGTCCCCGTCCCGCTCACCACGATGGCGACCTCGGCGGCGGGCAGGTCCACGCCCTCGTTGAGCACCCGCGAGGTGACGAGCACCCGCACCTCGCCGGCCGAGAACGCGTCGAGCCAGCGCCGCCGCTCGTGCACCTCGGTGCGGTGGGTGATGCAGGGCGCGAGCAGCTCCTCGCTGATGCGGTAGGCGGTGGCGTTGTCGTTGGTGAACACGATGGTGCGCCGGCCCCACTCCCGGGCGACCAGCTCCCGCACGAGCTCGATCTTCCGCTCGCCGCCGTGCGCGATGCGCCGGGCCTCGAGGTAGGCCTTGAACGCGGCCCGCCCGGCCTTGGAGCGGGCGGACACCTGGATGAAGCGCTGCCAGTCCTGGGGCGACCGCACCCGGAGGCCCTCGGACGCGCAGAAGTCGGCGTACTGGGCCCGCAGCGCGTCGTAGCGGGCCTTCTCGGCGGTCGAGAGCGCGATGGAGATGACCTCGGTGGCGTAGGCGGCGAGGAAGTCGCCCGCGAGCTCGGGGATCTCCCGGCGGTACACGACGGGGCCGACGGTGCGGTCCAGGTCGAGGTGGAGGCCGTCCGGGCGCTCCCAGGTGGCGGTCAGCCCCAGCCGGAGCGGCGCGCAGAGCGACTCGGCGGCGCGCGTGTAGCCCGGGGCGGGGAGGTGGTGGACCTCGTCCCAGATGACCAGGCCGAAGCGGTCGCCGTAGCGGTCGGCGTAGATGGCGACGGAGTCGTAGGTGGTGACGGTGAGGTCCCGGAGCTCGTGGCTGCCGCCGCCGAGCGCCCCGATCTCGACCCCGAAGGCGGCGTGCAGCCCGCCCATCCACTGCGAGAGGAGGTCCAGGGTGGGCACGACCACCAGGGTGGAGCGGCGGCACTCGGCGATGACCCGCTCGGCCACGTAGGACTTGCCGGCACCGGTGGGGAGGATGACGACCCCGCGCCACCGGTTGCCCTTCCACGCCTCCACCGCCTCGGCCTGGTAGGCGCGCGCGGTGCGGGTGGAGAGGTGCCGGAGGGACTCGAGCTTCGCCCAGGCGCGGGCGCGGTCCTCGAGCGCGACCCCCTGGGCCCGGGCGTGCTCCACCACCTCGGCGTAGCGGTGCGCGGGGGCGCGACCCCGGCCCACCCGGGGGTCCCAGGTGAAGCCGGCGGGGAGCGCGTCGGCGCCGGGCCCGTCGAGCACCAGGGTGCCGCCCTCGAAGCGCAGGGACCAGTCCATCGCCCGGCGGATATCGCGGGGCCCACGGGGACACGAGCGGGCTCAACCCGCCCCGCCCGGGTCCGACTGGACCGGGGTGGGCTACGTCGGCGCCATGGTTCACCTCCTGTCGGCCGCGTTGGCCTTCGCCCTCGACGCGCCCACCGCGCCCACCGCCGCCATCCTCCCGCCCCCGCAGGTCCTGACCGCCCGCACCGGCTTCCTCGCCTGGGCGGCGACCCACCCGCCCGAGCCCCACCCCGAGCCCGCCTACCACTTCGCCGAGGACGTCTGGGCCGCGCTCGCTCCGGCGGTGGCCACGATGCCCGGCCGCGTCCAGGCCTTCGAGCTGGGCCGGAGCACGATCGACCAGCCGATCTGGGGCTTCGAGGTGCACGAGGCCGGACAGCCGCCCGCGCCGCGCAAGCTTCTGGTCTTCGCCAACATCCACGCGCTCGAGTGGGTGCCCACCGAGGCGGCGCTCGCCTTCCTCCAGGACCTCCTCGCGGACCCGCCCGAGGGGGTGGACGTCACCGTGGTGCCCATCCTGAACCCCGACGGCCGCTACAAGGTGGAGGACGACCTGCGGGCGGGCCGGAACGTCTACCGGCGCGGGAACTGGGCGAACGTGGATCTGAACCGCGACTTCGCCGTGAACCGCGAGGCGGAGGCGGTGTGGAAGGCGGTCATCCCGGGCCGCTACACGACCTCGCCCGAGCCCCTCTCCCAGCCCGAGACGCGCGCCCTGGATGCGCTCGCCGCCGCCGAACGCTTCGACGCCGCGGTGTCCCTGCACGCCTTCGGCGGGTTCATCTACTACCCCTGGGCGGGCCGCTGGAAGCGCGCCGAGGACTGGCACGAGCTGCACACCCTCGGCCTCGCCATGCAGGCCGGCATGGACGCCCACGCCTACCGGCCCCGCCAGCTCTCCCGCTGGGGCTTCTTCTTCCGCGGCCAGGGCATGGAGCTCGACCACCTCTACGGCCGCTACGGCACCCGCGCCTTCCTGGTGGAGACCACCCGCTCGGGCCTGAACCCCTTCCGGGGCGATCTGCGCACCTACTTCCGCTGGTACAACCCGCGGGACCCCGCGCCCCACGCCCGCTCGGTGGCGGGGATGTTGCGCGCCCTGACCACCGCGCTCGGGGACGGGCTTGGCTGAGTCGCAGGTCCGACTCTGCCGCGTGGCTGGCTACGGCGCCTGGCTCTGCTGGCTCGTGGTGGGCGGTCCACTCCTGCACCGCGTGGTGCCCGGCGCGCTCCTCTGGCTCGCCCCGGTCCTGCTCGTCGCGGCGCTGGCGAACCTGCTCGCGCCGCGCGACGCCCCCTCCCGCTGGGTCCTCTTCGGGCTCGACGTCCTGGCGCTGACCACCGCCGGGCTGGTCGGTCGCGGCGTCTTCGACCCGGCGCTCCTGTTCTGGCCCTGCCTCCTGGTGCTCCAGGCCACCCGCCCGGACCGCCGGGCGTTGGTCGGGTCCTACGCGGCGGCGGCGGGGTCGGTGATGCTCCTCGCCTTCCGGGACGGGGCGCCCTGGGACGGGGCGATCCGCGCGGTCGCGCTGGGGTGCTCCTCGGGCCTCCTCTGGGTGACCCTCCGCCGGGGACGGGCGCTCAGCGTGCAGCTCGGCGCCCGCACCCGCGAGGTGGACCACCTCGCCTCGACCTTCTCCCGCTACTTCGCGCCCCAGGTGGCCGAGCTCCTCGCCCAGCACGGGCAGGGGGCGCTCGCCACCGGGCGCCGCCCGATCACCGTCCTCTTCGCCGACCTGTCCGGGTTCACCCGGTTCACCGAGCTGAACCCCACCGACCTCGTCGCCGAGACGCTGTCCGAGTACCTCGACGAGCTCTCCCGCGTCGCGATGCGCCACGACGGCACGATCGACAAGTTCATGGGGGACGAGCTCATGGTGGTCTGGAACGCACCCGGCGAGCAGCCGGACCACGCCCGCCGAGGCCTCGCCTGCGCGCGGGACATGCTGCTGGTCGTGGACCTCCTCAACCAGGAGCGGGGCGGTCGGGGCCTGCCGGTGCTCGGCCTCTCGATCGGCGTGAACACCGGGGAGGTCGTGGCGGGGCACTTCGGGAACTCGGAGCGCTTCCAGTACACGGTGATCGGCGACGCGGTGAACGTGGCCAAGCGGCTGCAAGGGCTGGCCGGCGTGGGCGAGCTGGTGGTGGGCTCCGAGACCCTCGCCGGCGCGGGCGAGCCCGGCCGGCCGGTGGAAGAGCTCACCGTGAAGGGCCGCGGCGGGACCGTGCGCGCGGCGCGCCTGGGGGGCGGTCGGAGCGCCGCCTGAGGGTTAGCGAAGGGCCGTGCCCCGCGACCCCTACGGCTTCCCGCCCTCCAACGAGAACGCGCCGCCGCCCTCCACGGCGGACGCCCCCACGGGCACGGTCCTGGCCCTGACCGTCGCGGCGATCTCCAGCATCGTCTGCCTCGGGTTCAGCGGGTTCGCGGTGCTCATCGTCCTCTCCGCCGAGGACGAGCCCCGGCTCGTGGATCGGATCGGCATCGGCGTGCTCGCCTCGGCCTGTGCCTGGCCGGCCGCGGGGATCGCGGTGTGGAGCCTCGGCTTGCGGCTCGTCTCCCGCACCCCCTGGCTGCAGGTGGGCCCCAACCTGCTCATCGGCGCGCTGACCGGCTTCGGGCTCTGGTTCGTCGTGTGCGGGGGGCTCGCCGGCTACGCGGGGCTGACCGAAGCGCCCTGACCCCGGGGGGGCCCGCCCGGCGCGGCGCTTGCAGGAGTCCCGGGCATGTGGCTTCTCCTCCTGCCCACCCTCCTCGCCGCCTCCGCCACCCATCCGGACGCCGGCATCGCGGCCCGGGACGCCCTCCTCTTCGGCGATCTGGAGCGGTTCCAGGCCGAGCTCGCCGATCTCGAGGCCTTGCCCGCGCCGACCGCACCCGACGACGCGCGCGCCTGGAGCGAAGGGCTCGCCGCGGCCCGCGCCGCGACCGACGTGCGCGGGGCCGCCACCGCGCTGGCCACCGTGGCCCAGGCCTGTGGTGCCTGTCACGAGGCCACCGGGGCCGCGGTGCCCCGCCCGCGCGCGATCGAGGCCCGCGGCGACGGGGTCCGGGCCGAGATGGCGCGTCACGACCGCGCGCTCGGCCTCGTCTGGTCCGGACTGGTCCGGCCGTCGAAGGGGGATCTGCGCGCCGGCGCCGAGGCCTTCGAAGACAGCTTCCTCACCCCCCGGGGCCCGCTCTCGCCCGCGGCCGCGGCCCTGGACGAGCAGGTCACCACGCTCGCCGGACGCGTCGCGACGCGTCCCGCCGGCGCCGCCCGCTCCGAGGCGTTCGGGGCGATGATCGCGACCTGCCAGGCCTGCCACGCCGCCCGGCCCGGCGGCCTGGAGCTGGAGCCGGACTGAACGCGCTCCCGGCCAGGTCGGGAGCCTGTGCGAGAGGACACAGCCGACGGGGCGGATTCACGCTCCCGCCGGCACCAACGGCGCGACGGGACGCGGAGCCGCGACCGGCACGGGCCTTGCGTCCCCCCGACGCGGAGGACACGTCATGCGTCGCCTTCTGAAGTGGGTCCTGGCCGGCGCGCTCGTGGGGAGCGTCGGCGTCCCCCCCGCCTACGCGGAGCCGGAGACGGCGAACCCCACCGCCGCCCGAAAGGCGAAGAAGAAGAAGACCCCGCCGAAGAAGCCCGAACCGGCGCGGACCCCCGCGGGCGGGCCGGTCGGCGCGCCCGTCTCGAAGCGCCCCGATCCGGACCCGGCGCCCGCTCCAGCCGAGCCCGCGAAGCCCGGCCCCTCCGAACCCGCGAAGCCGACCGCCGGGGAGCCGGGGAAACCGGCCCCCGCCGCGCCCTCCGCCGCACCCACGCCCGCCGCGCGGGCACCGGCCGGCGCCGCGCATCCGCCGGCTCGCCCGGCTCCACCCCCACCGGCCCCGCGGGCCGAGCGCGAACGCCCCTGGGAGGGCCCGCCGCCCGCCGGACACCGCGCCGCCTACGAGCGCGAAGACCACCGCTGGGCCCATCCCCACCCCGACCACGTCCGGGACTACCCGCCGGCCGGCCACCCGCCGCCCCGTCATCGCGGCTACCGCGCCTGGTACACCCACTGGTGGGTCCATCCCTACTGGCGCTGGGTCCACCCGGTGTGGGTCTACGTCTGGCTCGACTTCACGCCTTCTCCCTGGGACGTCGCCTGGGCGCCGCCCGTCCGGGCCGGCTGGGTCTGGGTGCCCGGGCACTGGGAGGGCCCGATCTGGGTGCCCGGGCAGTGGGTCCCCGCCGCCCCCGCCCCGAGCTGGTACGGCGTGAGCTGGGTCTGGGTGGCCGGCTTCTGGATCGAAGGACGGTACGTGGAAGGCTACTGGCGCGTCGCGCGCCGCGCCGAGCCCGACTGGGTGTGGGTGGACGGGCACTACGACGGCGGCCGTCACTACGTCCCCGGGCACTGGCGCCCGAGCGCGGCGGCCCCCGCCGGCTACACCTGGGAACCCGGCTTCTGGAACGGCCAGGACTGGGTGGAGGGCTTCTGGCGACCGGTGGCCCGTGACGGCTACGCCTGGATCCCCGCGCGATACACCTCCGAGGGCACGTACGAAGCCGGCTACTGGGAGCCGCTCTCGGCCCGCCCCGGATGGACCTGGATCCCCGGCTGGTTCGACGGCGAGGCCTGGGTTCCCGGCTACTGGCTGCCCACCGCCGATGTGGAGGCCGCCGACCCCTCGGAGTGGACCCCGCCGGAGGGGCAGCGGGACGGCTGGGGGACCTCGGACGCTCCCGCCCTCGAGGCCCCCGCGGAGGGCGACGAGCCGCCCCTGGCGCTCCCGGCCACCGGCGCCTGACCCCGGCGGGCCGGGGCCCGGTGGGGGGCCGACGGACAATCCCTGACACCGGAGACCCTTGACGGATTCCCCCGGTGCGTAAAGGTGGCGTCCGCGAGGGTCCTCCCTCCGCCGGAACCATCTGCATGATCACTGTCGAAGGTCTGACCCACTACTACGGGGACCGCCGCGCCATCGAAGGCCTGGGCTTCACCATCGGGGCCCACGAGTGCGTCGGCTTCCTGGGCCTCAACGGCGCCGGGAAGAGCACCACGCTGAAGGTCCTCGCCGGGCTGGTCGTCCCCACGGCCGGCTCGGTGTCCGTGGACGGCGTGGACCTCGTGTCCGCCTCGGCCTCCTTCCGCTCGCGCATCGGGTACCTCCCGGAGGATCCGCCTCTCTACAAGGAGATGACGGTCCGGGAGTTCGTCCAGTACTGCGGCGAGCTCAAGGGCATGGCCGCCGCCGAGGTGCGCGGCCGCATGGACGAGGTCCTCGAGACCTGCCAGCTCGCCCACGTGGCGGACCGGGTCATCGGCGAGCTCTCCCATGGCTACAAGAAGCGCTGCGGGATCGCCCAGGCCATCATCCACAAGCCCAAGCTGGTGATCCTGGACGAGCCCATCTCGGGCCTCGATCCCAAGCAGATCGTGGAGATGCGCCAGGTGGTGCGCGGCCTCGCCCGCAGCTGCACCGTCCTCATCTCGAGCCACATCCTCGCGGAGATCTCCGAGACCTGCGACCGGATCCTGGTGCTCAACGGGGGCCGGATCGTGGCCTCCGGGACCGAGCAGGACCTCGCGGCCAACGCCGCCGGCTCCGGCACCCGCCTGACCATGGTGGTGCGCGGTGCCCGCGAGCAGGTCGAGCGCGCCCTCGCCGGCGTGGACGGCCTCGGGAACGTGGAGCTGCACGACGAGCCGGCCGGCCTGCTCCGGGTCCACTGCTCCCTCCGCACCGACGAGCCCGAGCGGGCGGTGGCGGCCCTGGTCGCCGCCGGCGTCGCCGTGCGGAAGGTCCAGGGCGACGCGACCGAGCTCGAGAACATGTTCCTCGCCCTCACCAAGGAGTCGCTGTCGTGAAAGGCGTCCTGCTGGTGGCCCGCCGCGACTTCTGGGCCTACATCAACACCGTCTGGGGCTGGGCGATCCTCGCGATCATCCTCTTCCTCGACGGCGTGTTCTTCAACTTCTACGCCGTGGGCTCCACCCCCAAGTACTCGGCCGAGGTGCTCCGCACCTTCTTCGAGCTGACGGGCGGCTTCACCCTCGCCACGAGCGTGCTGATCACCATGCGGCTCTTCGCCGAAGAGCGGCAGACCGGCACCCTCGTCCTCCTGGACAGCTCGCCGCTCTCCGAGATGCAGATCGTGCTCGGGAAGTACCTCTCCGGGCTCCTGTACATCGGCCTCTTCGCGGTGGGCACGATGTACATGCCGGCGCTCATCTTCGTGAACGGCAAGGTCTCCCCCGGGGAGATCGCGGTCGGCTACGCCGGGGTGATGCTCATGGGCTCGGCCGGGGTCGCCATCGGCACCTGGGCCAGCTCGATCTCGCGGAACCAGCTCTTCTCCGCCGTCATCTCGGCGGTGGTGGTGGTGTTCTTCGTCATCTGCTGGATGCTGGCCCGGGTCATCGACCCGCCCTTCAAGGCGATCGTGTCCTACGTCGCCTTCTTCGACCGGCACTTCGCCGGCTTCCAGGACGGCCGCCTCAACACCGAGGCGGTGGTGTTCTTCCTCTCGGTCACGTTCGCGTTCCTCCTCATGTCGACGCGTTCCCTGATCTCGCGCAGGTGGGAATGATGAGCGCCGCCGCTGTCCTGTACCTCGTCGCCTCCTTCAACAGCTTCGTCGCCGAGCGCCTGTTCGACGCCGACCCGGTCAAGCGCTGGGGCCTGCACGGGCTCACCGCGGTGCTCGTGCTGGGGGCGGCCTTCATCGCCCTCTCCCGCATCGGCCGCCACGCCCGGGCCGCGAAGCTCTCCCTGGGCTTCCTGGGCCTGTCCCTGTCCTCGGTGCTGTTCTACGTGCTCCAGGGCCGTGAGACGGCCGAGGGCCTCGGGCTCACCGGGGACACGCTGGAGCGCTTCCGCGTCGTCATGCAGTGCGCCGTCCCGCTGGTGTGGACCGTGGGCGCCCTGCCCTTCTTCGCCATCGAGCGCACGCTCGCGGCCTCGCCGCACAGCGTTCACCCGCTCCGGCTGCGGGCGGCGCTGGAGTCGGGCCTCGCCCTGGCGTTCGGCCTGGCGATGCTCGTGCCCTTCAACTGGCTCGCCAAGGAGTACAACGTCCGCAAGGACTACGGCTTCTTCCGGGTCACCTCGGTGGGCAGCTCCACCCAGGCGGCGATCGAGAGCCTCGACGCGCCCATCCGGGCCGTCCTCTTCTTCCCGGTCTCCAACGAGGTCCTCTCCGAGGTGCGGCCGTACTTCGACGACCTCGAAGGCCCCAACTTCAGCGTCGAGGTCATGGACCAGGCGCTGGCCCCCGAGCAGGCCAAGCAGTGGAAGGTGCGCGACAACGGCACCATCGCGCTGGTGAAGGGGGAGGGCGAGGACGAGAAGGTCGAGCTCGTGAAGCTCTCCGACAAGATGGACACCGCGAAGAAGGACCTGCGGAAGCTCGATTCCAAGGTCCTCACCGCGCTCCTGAAGCTCGCCCGCGAGAAGCGGACCGCGTACTTCACGGTCGGCCACGAGGAGATGTACTGGAAGAACGCCCCCACCCCGCTCGAGAGCGCCGACACCGTGAAGAAGGTCGTCGAGGCGCTCAACTTCAAGGTGAAGGAGCTGGGCATGGACGAGGGGCTCGCCACGGCGGTGCCCGACGACGCCGCGGTGGTGTTCATCACCGGCCCCAAGAAGCCCTTCTTCCCCGAGGAGGTCGCGGCGCTCAAGGAGTACCGCGATCGCGGCGGCGCCATCTTCCTCATGCTGGAGCCCACCGAGACCCCGGACCCCGCGCTGGCCGCGCTGCTGGGCGTGTCCTACGAGCCGTTCCCGCTCCTGTCGGACAAGGCCTACATGAAGGTCACCAACGGCCCGGCGGACCGCGCCTTCGTGGGTACCGCGAAGTTCAGCTCGCACGAGTCGATGACCACGCTCACCAAGAACGCCTCGCAGGCCACGTTCATCACCCCGCAGGTGGTGGGCATCAAGGAGCTGCCGGAGCACGCGGGCAAGGTCACGGTCACCGTGAAGGGCAGCCCGGAGTGGTGGGCCGACCTCAACGGCAACTTCGAGTTCGACAAGGACACCGAGAAGCGCGGCGGCCACCAGATCGGCGCCGTCGCGAGCGGTCCGGCCAGCGAAGGCGAATGGCGCGGCGCGGTGGTGGGCGACGCCACCTGGGCCTCGTCGGCGATGCTCCAGAACCCGGCCGGGCAGGTCTACCTGACCGAGACCCTGGGCTGGCTCACCGAGGACCCGGCGCTGTCGGGCGAGACCGAGACCGAAGAGGACGTGAAGATCCAGCACACGAAGGAAGGCGAGGCGGTGTGGTTCTACGGGACCATCACGCTCTTGCCGGGCCTGGTGTTCGCGGCCGGGTGGCTCCGGGTCCGTAGCCGCCGCAAGGGAGGTGCGAAGTGAAGTCGGTCCTGCTGTACGCCGGGCTCCTGGTGGTGGGCATCGGCGCGTCCTGGATGCGCTACACCTCGGACGAGGCCCCTCCGAAGGACGGGGTGGTGCTCGTCGACGCGAAGAAGGACGATCTGGAGAAGATCGTCTACAAGGGCCCGGATCTCGAGGTGGTCTTCGAGATGCGGACGGACGAGACCGGCCGCTACGCCTGGGTCGTCGTCACCGAGCAGAAGAAGAAGAAGAAGGACGGCCAGGAGGTCGTCGAGACCAAGGTCTCGAAGTTCAAGGCGGGCAGCGCCGCGGACAAGCTCATCGAAGCGGCCGCGCCCTTCATGGCGATGCGGCTCCTCGAGAACGTCGACGACTCCAAGATGACGGACTTCGGCCTGAAGGAGCCGAACACCAGCGTCCAGCTCACCGCGGGCGGCAAGACCACGACCTGGGACCTGGGTGGCGAGACCTACGGCACCAAGGATCGCTACGTCCGCGACCAGGCGACGCAGCGCATCTACGTGGTGGACGACGAGGTGTTCAAGCCCCTGAAGTTCGCCAACAGCCGCCTCCCCGAGCGCGCGCTCTCGAGCCCGAAGCCCGAGGAGATCGACTCGCTCACCCTGGCGCAGAGCGCCACGATGGTGGAGTGGGTCCAGAAGAACAAGCAGGACAAGGACGCCCGCTACTGGGAGCGTCAGCAGCCTCCGACGGCCACCGACGCCACCGCGCAGGCGGGCGCGAAGGACGAGACCTTCGGGAACTGGGTGGAGAAGCTCCTCAAGGTGAAGAGCACCGCCTACGTGCAGGAGAGCGACGAGCCGGTCGAGCCGGAGATCATGTTCGAGTTCACCGTGCGCGTGACGGGGAAGCCCGCCGAGCTGGTCACCTTCTACCGGAAGGACGACGCCTGGTACGCGAAGTCGAACCACACGCGCGGGCTGGTCAAGCTGTCCAGGACGGCGATCGAGGACCTGGCGGACGAGGTGGACGACGTGCTGGCCGGCAAGGCGCCGCCCGAGAAGCCCAAGAAGCCGCCCACGCCCACCACCCCCACCGAGCGCCCCGGCATGCCGCCCGGCATGGCGCCCCCGGGCATGCCGCCAGGGGGGCCTCCGGGCCTCCCGCCGCGCCCGCCGATGCCTCGGCCG
>Ga0172372_10008723_pt1 | contig 13302 bp, 3 predicted proteins | sample LakKiv5m_2_FD_114544 | JGI IMG/M metagenome (GOLD analysis project Ga0172372, IMG submission 114544) | Freshwater microbial communities from Kabuno Bay, South-Kivu, Congo - kab_092012_9.5m | ecosystem: Environmental > Aquatic > Freshwater > Lake | place: Democratic Republic of the Congo...
AGAACCAGGAAGGGGAGGAATTTCTCTTAATCTACATAGTGCAAAAACACTTGTTTGCTTGTTACCCCTCTCGCCCTTCCGAAAGCCCCAATTTACTACTTTCTTATGTCAATGAACTTGATTTTTAATCTCGGTACAAACGTACGAGCTTGTTCAGGATTCTCTCACCGAGTCAAAAACGGCTCATTTTTCGCCATTTTTCACCTTTTTTCAGTTGCTTAGCACCGGCTATGCGCCTTCAAAAACGCAAAAACTGACAAAAAATCAGCCTGTTTTTGCCAACGGCAGAGAATCCTGAACAAGCTCTAAGACACTCTTCTGTAAAATATCCTGAATATGCCTTCACTTCTCTTCAAGTGCGCACTGCGCGTTTGCATTCCCGTCCTGTTTCTGTTCTGCAGCAACCTGAACGGCCAGTCGCTCTACTTCCCGCCCATCACCGGAAACACCTGGGAAACCTCTCCGCCCCAATCATTCGGCTGGTGCCAGGAACGTATTGACAGTCTGTACAAAATGCTGGACGACAACAATACCAGGGCATTCATCCTGCTTAAAAACGGGAAAATTGTACTGGAACAGTATTTCAACGGACACACCCAGTCGTCGAACTGGTACTGGGCCTCGGCCGGGAAATCCCTCACCGCTTTTCTGGTCGGACTGGCGCAGCAGGAGGGCCTGCTGAATATCAGCGAGCGGACGAGCAAGTATCTCGGAACCGGCTGGACGGCCTGCGACAGCGCTGCGGAAAGTCTGATAACCATTCGTCACCAGCTGACGATGACAACTGGGCTCGACGACGGGGTGGAGGATCACTACTGTACGCTGGACACCTGTCTGACCTGTCTGGTACCGCCCGGTACACGCTGGGCCTACCACAACGGACCCTACACCCTGCTCGATTCGGTCATGGAAGTGGCTACGGGTATCACGATGACCCAGTTCGTGAACCAGAAACTGAGAACGAAAACAGGCATTTCAGGTTTATACCTGCCTAACGGCTATAATAATGTATATTACAGCACGGCCAGAAGTATGGCCCGCTTCGGACTACTCATGCTGGGCAACGGCAAATGGAACGGAACGCCGGTCATGACCGACACGGTTTTTTTCCACGACATGATTCACCCGTCACAGTCCATCAACAAATCGTACGGATATCTATGGTGGCTGAATGGTCAGCCGAGCTATATGCTGCCGGGGCTGCAGCTGGTTATCCCCGGATTTATGAGTCCGGGCGCACCGGCCGACAGTTATGCGGCGATGGGGAAAAACGGACAGTTTGCGAGTATTACACCGTCTGAAGGAATGGTCTGGGTCAGAATGGGCGACGACCCGGGTGGTACGGCTGTCCCCTACCTCCTTCACAACAAAATCTGGGATTATATCAACCAGCTCCCCTGTGCCTCATCGGCAGTAAATCCGGAAACAGACCATTTTTTCAGGATTTATCCCAATCCGGCGACCGGGTTACTGACGCTGGATTTGCCGGAAGGGGTATTTTGCGGAACCCTGAGCGATCTCTCCGGACGAAAATTGCGGGAGTTTGCAGAACTACAGGGACACACCACGCTGGATGTTTCGGGTATTTCTGCAGGTACATATCTGCTGTCGCTCAGCGAATGCGGTGAAGGGACAAGAATAAGCAGGGTTATTTTTATTGCGGATTGAGCAAATCCGGTAATTTTGCCCGCTCTGACCTGTACACCAAACCAATTTCTGCGATGAAGCAGTTACCCAATTACGTCCGCGGCGCCTGGGAGGCTCCGACTGGATCCGAAATATCACAGCATAATGCCTATACCGGTGAAGTCATATCTGTAGCGGGGGAAGTTTCGGACCCGGCCTCGGTGCTCGATTACGGGCGCAAGGTGGGTGGTACAGCCCTCCGCAAAATGACATTTTTTGAGCGCGGACTGATGCTCAAACAGCTGGCCCTCTACCTTTCGGAACGCAAGGAGGCGTACTATGCGGTATCTCACCTTACCGGTGCCACGCGCACCGACTCCTGGATTGATATTGACGGAGGCATTGGCAACCTGTTTGCCTACGCATCCCTGCGGCGTCAGATGGGTAGCGAACGTTTTTATGTAGATGGTCCCACAATCGGACTTTCCAAAGAGGGCACTTTTATTGCACAGCACGTCATGGTTCCCAAACACGGAGTAGCCATTCACATCAATGCCTTCAACTTTCCTGTGTGGGGCATGCTGGAGAAATGCGCGGTGAACTGGCTGGCAGGGGTACCGGCTGTAGTAAAGGCCTCTGAAGTTACTTCCTTTCTGACCGAAATAGTGGTTCGGGATATAGTCGGATGCGGCATATTGCCCGAGGGGGCCCTGCAGTTTATCGGAGGGCCCGGCAGAAACCTGATCGAGCATGTGGAGATGCAGGATGTAGTCACATTCACCGGTTCAGCAGCTACCGGGCGGGTACTGAAATCGCATCCGAGACTTGTGGCCGAATCGGTATCCTTCAATATGGAGGCCGATTCGCTGAACGCCATGGTACTGGGCGAGGATGCCGCGCCGGGAACACCGGAATTCGATATTTTTATCAAAAATGTGCGTTCGGAGATTACAGTGAAGGCCGGACAGAAATGTACGGCCGTCAGGCGCATCATGGTGCCTGCCCGTTTCCTGGAGGATGTGCAGATACAGCTTGGCAAGGAGCTATCCCGCACGAAAGTAGGCGATCCGTCGGTTGAGGGCGTGCGTATGGGCGCGCTCGTAAGCCGGACGCAGCGCGAGCGGGTTTTACAGAACCTCGGTTTGCTCACCCGTTCTTCATCGGTGGTCTTTGGCGACCCCGGGCGGTGCGAAGTAGTAGGTGCGGACGCAGAAAAGGGGGCGTTTATGTCGCCACTGCTTCTGTTGAATGAGCGGCCGTTCGAGGGACAGGATTGTCACCACGTGGAAGCATTTGGTCCGGTAGCCACCCTGATGCCCTACCACGGCGCCGAAGAAGCTGTGGAGCTGGCCAATATGGGAAAAGGCTCGCTGGTATCCACGATATGTACGATGAACCCGGGCATTGCTTCGGAGTTCCTGATGGGCTCTGGCGCCTGGCACGGGCGCATGCTGATTCTGAACAGAGAATCGGCCAAAGAGAGTACCGGCCACGGCTCGCCCATGCCCATGCTCACGCACGGGGGCCCCGGGCGCGCGGGCGGGGGCGAGGAAATGGGCGGACTGCGGGGTGTAAAGCACTATTTGCAGCGCGTGGCGCTGCAGGGCCACCCCACTATGCTTTCGGAGGTTACACAGGTGTATCAGCGCGGTGGCGCCAGACCCGAGAGCGAAGTACACCCGTTCAGGAAGCACTTCGGGGATCTTCGTGTAGGAGATACACTAACCACTGCCAATCATACTGTTTCCGAGACCGATATCACGAACTTTGCCAATGTTTCGGGGGATAACTTTTATGCCCACATGGATGTGACTTCACTGGAGGGAACTCCCTTCACTGGCCGGGTAGCGCACGGTTACTTCATTTTGTCGAAAGCAGCCGGTTTGTTTGTGGAAGCCCGCAAGGGACCCGTGTTACTCAATTACGGACTGGACGAGTGTCGTTTTCTGAAACCGGTTTATCCGGGTATGACTATTGGCGTAAAGCTCACGGTCAAGGAAAAAATCGAGACCGAGCAGCGCCCCGACGACACCCTGCCTCCCCGCGGCATTGTGCGCTGGCAGGTGGATGTGTATGATGAAACCGGCGAAACTGTTGCATTGGCCGTCATTCTTACCATGGTGAAGAAGCGCGGAGAATAATGCTGCGCCCCGCAGTTGAGGCCCTCAGGGACAGAGAAGAAAAGGACAGCATCAGGAAGATCTATGCTGTTGCTTTGAAAAAACTGTGACCTCTTCCAGCCCGGGCCACTGGTACAGCTACAGTACAGAAACGCCGCTCCGTGAATTCGGAGCGGCGTTTCACATCATGCCGACATGCAAATACCAGCTATTTTAGTTGATTAATTGGCCTGAATCATCTTGCGGCTTGCCGTATAATCGCCCGATTTAAGCGAGTAATAAAGCACACCTGCAGCATTGATCAGAGCCCTGTCCAGCGTGACTGCGTTGTACCCCTTTGCAAAATCACCTTTCTGTGAGAACAGCGTGCGGCCGGTTTCATCGTAAACCGTCAGTGTGGCAGTTGCTGCTTCTGGCAAGTGGAAACCCACCTGTGTTTTATTCACAAACGGATTAGGCTGATTCTGATACAATTCAAAACCCACACCGCTGATCGTGCTGCCGCCGAAGCGCAGCGCCACATCCAGCAGATTATTGGCTGTAGAATAGGCTTCAGCTCTGGTGATCCGGCTGGAAACACCCAGCATTTCGCTCAGCTTGCCTGTACTTCCGGCTGTAAACGTAACAGTAAACACCTCTGAGCCATCAATTGAAATAGTCAGCGCATCTTCGAATACGCCGAAGTTGCTTTCCGAGACTTTTTCAGATTTCACAATTCCTGACACTTCCAGTCCGTTCAGGCTGAGCGTCATCTGATAGCCCTGTACCTGTTCACTGGCTTTGAACGTCACGTCGAAAGTCTCTCCGGCCATCACTGTGCGGGCGTCCACATCGAACAGCAGGGTGCCATTCGTACGGTCGTCGGCCTGCATGGCGGTATTGGCAATGGCTGTTCCGTTCACATCTCCGATTTTTACCCCTGTGAAATGTTTGTCTGTCTGATTCATCAGCGCATTTGCGACAGCAACATACTCGCGTATGGTATCCGCAAAAGGGTTCATCGGATTGGTGAACACCTGATTTCTGTCCACAAACCGCCAGGAGGTATTGTTCGGAAGTTCGTTGTAGATACCGAGTATCAGTTTGCGCAGTTCAACAATATCAAAAGTCGTGATGGACCCTGACCGGTTGGCATCGGCGGCAATCATCCTGTACGGACTGCCCAGGGGCGATACGCCGAGAATATGGCGGGATATCAATACCAGATCGTAGGTGGTTACACCGTTGAGGGCGCTGTCGTCCTTGTCGGCAGTGATGGTGAAACCGGCATCCACTGGTACCGAATGGAACACCTTGTAAACCCCCAGACTGTCGGACATATCGAGGAAACTGAACGGAACGGAAAGTGCGGAGGTGCCTGCGATTTGCACTATGGCATCTTCCACCCCGTTATCTTCCTCCGTTTTCAGCGCACCGGATACGTTAATCTTGTCGCTGTTCGGACAGTTGCCGTCGTTGTCCTGTATGATGACATACATTTCACAATAGCCTGCGTTTCCGGTAAGATCCTGCGACCACACTTCCACGCACTGTGTACCCAGTTCACTGCAGTTGAATGTGACGGTCGTAACCGGATTTCCGTTCGCATCCGTCGGGAAACCGCTTCCGGTGCCGCACTTGCGTACGCCCGTGCGCAGGAACTGTTTCTGTGTGTGGTTGTCTTCGGTGAACTGCAGCAGATCCAGATCATTCAGCGAGATCATTCCGGTTGGCATGATATTCACGCTAAGGCCGTTGTAGCACACCACCGTGGGTGCCTTGCAGTCTTTGATTTCGACCGGATATTCACAGATGGTTTCATTACCGCAGCCATCGGTCACGAACCACTTGATTTTGTGGTTACCGTAAGGCAGTTGCGGTGTAACGAAGGTATTCTGTGCCTGCTGCGTGTTGAATTTCACGTAAGCTGTCTTCTTGTTGCCTGTCACTACTTCCTGAATGGCAAAGCCCCATTTCTGGTTCGGCGCCACCGCGCGGTTGTCGAACTGACGCGACACGGACGCACCGTTCAGGTTGTTGTACTGAACGTTGTTCCAGCCCAGTCCGCCCGGCTGACTGCCCAGCTGCGTGCTGTTCACCACCGTTTCCATGGCACCATCGCCGTCCAGATCGAGCAGCAACTGGTACTCAAAGCTGATATTTGATCCGCTGCAGGCATCTGTTGCTGTGAGACTGATTTCCGATGGCGCCTCGCACAGATCGTGGGAGGAGTTGGCCAGATCCCACCAGTACATTTCGTTCCACAGACTGGCGTCATTAGCTGTTTCATCGCAGATTCTACCTGCCGCTGCTGCATCGTCGCACGCTGCCACCGGATCCTGTGAATCGGTGATTTTAATGATTTGCTTGTAGGTGTAACAGTTGGCTCCGGCATCGAAGAACACAGAGAAGTTCGTTGCCTGTGCGTCGCTCGGATTCACCTTCACCACTGTTGACTTCCACGGATCACCGGCAGTCTGTATGGGCGAAACAATCGGCCCCGGCAGATTGGTCGGGTGATTGGTGGCTGCGTTCGGGTTCGGGTTCGGCACTGCCACACAGGATCCATTTGGATCAAATGTGCACCAGTTAATGACTCTCCAGTTGCGCTCTATCTTGAAGCAGGCATCGGGCACCACCGTAAATATTACATCTTCGTAAGTTACACCGAGCAGTTCGCAGTCTTCACCGTAGAAGGTTGGTTCGTCGTAATTGCCCGTCCCGTCGCAGAATGTGATATTTTTATCATCTGGGAACCGCACATAGTAGTCCTGAAGATAAGTTACCACCACTCGCTGGGCGCACTGAGTAACGTTACCTGCGCAGTCGAATGCCCGGAATGTACGTACTATTGTTCCTTTGTTACACAGCGTATCGAACTGAGCGTAACCGTTTGTCACTTTAACGGTATCCACGCAGCAATTGTCCGTACTGGTAGCGAAGCCATAGTTACCCAGCGACGGATCGAACTGTTCGCAGGTGACCGTTACATTGGCCGGAGCCGAGCAGGTGGGTTTGGTTTTGTCTTCCACCAGCAGTTGAACCATACAATCATTGTAATGGCCCTCAAATGTGTCAATAGCTACTGTTCCGTTTGACAGGGTGATGTCATACACGCGCAGTACCACCACCACGGTATCGCCGATATCGCTGCAACAAACCTTCACCCGATCATCAAATTCCGAATTATCATCGCAGGAATTCGCCTCCATACGACGGATCTTGAATGAAAGTGTGGAAGCACAGTTGTCGTAGGAGCCGTCGTTCAGCGTTGCGGCATCAATAAATGCCTCACCGCCTCCGGTGATTCCCACCTGCGTGAACTGGTCGCAGGCAGCCACCGGCGGCACCAGATCCGCTACCGTCAGCTTGAAATTGCAGGCGGATGTATTGCCGCACTCGTCCTCTGCTGTATATTGAACAGTATAGACGCTGTTGTTGGGCAGACAGTTTGTGTAGGGGAACACGGCCAGCGTGTCGGCATTCCAGTAGTTATTGCCGGGGAAGTCGGACAACTGACCCGGAACCGTGAAGGTGACCAGATTGGAGGTATTGAAGTCAATACCCGTCACTTTTGCCTCCAGATTCACAATATCGGAACAACCCTCTGTCAGTACCACTTCTGGCAGGGCGGCGGTAGCACAGCAACTGGTCGGATCCACCGAGACGGTGATATCTCCGGGACAAGCAAACTGCGGACCGCCCGCGTCTTCTACCAGAATACGCTGAAGATGGTTTATAGCATTGCCTGATCCCGTGGGCACACAGGTATTGCTGATTATCCAGGTTCGGTAAATTTCGTAACTGCCCTTGCAGATTTCCAGCCTGACATCGGTATAGCCAATGGAAGCCGAGCAGTAGCCCCCCTGCCCGATCGGTGCGCCGTTGATGGAAGGCTGGCCAGTCAGTACCGGAGCAGTGGCGCCCGGATTCAGATAGGCACTTTCACAATTCACCGTAATATCAGCCGGAAGATCCACCTCTGCCAGACTGAACGGTATCATCGTGATGGTTTGCGAGCAACTGCTCTGGTTGGTCCAGGCATCTGTTACCACAAATGTGCGTTCAATCACCCTGCGCGGCGTGTGGCAAGGGTCATAGTCGGTCACGACATTATCCACCTGTACAGAAGTGGGTGTACAATCACGTATCATTACATTGCCCGTGTTCTGGATATCAGTGGATTCGCTGCAGGCGACCGTCACATTGGCCGGACAGGTCAGTTTGGGTGCGAGATTGTCTTCCAGACGGATTTTACCCCATGTTTTATTGCAGGAAACGATGTGTTCTATCTCCACCACGATGGTCTGACCGATATAGGCGGCTGTCAGCGGGTTAGGAATTTCCACACCCGTGTTCTGATTCTTCAGCTTCACCTTGTAGTAGCCGCCCAGCGGGTAAGTATCCTCGAGGCACTTGTCGGCCTCCCCTTCCAGCACGCTACCGGCGTACACCGTCGTCACACAGGTGGAATCCACCGATATGCGCACAATATCGTTCTGTGCCAGCGGTTGAGAGATTTCCCAGCAGTTGGTCAGCGGTGTGGCATCGTTCGTACCGCCCGTGTCGCCCGGCGACAACGGGTTCGTGGTAGCAGGATCCGTACCATCGTCGCTCAGGTCGGTCAGCGATATCTGTGACCCGGTGAAGTAGTTGATCACCGGCACGTTCTGGAAATTCACCGCCCTCGAGGTTACCACAGCCTGTACTTTCGGACTTCCCGGAGCACCAGCAGCCGTCGGGTTCAGTTCGAAACGCAGGCGCACACATACCTGCTCATCCGGCCACAGCAGTCCGCTTGTGCCGTTGAACAGACTGGTAACGGCAGTGCCGTTGTAGCCGCCGTTCAGCACCGGATTCTGCCGGGCCGTACTGCTCAGCAACTGCGGAGCGCCACCCGGCGTCAGTCCCAGGAACATGGAACCGAATGCCGTCGGGCCTCCCAGATCAAGCACAGCCTGCAGGGTATTTACAGGAACCTTGCCGGTATTTCTGATACACAGATCCATGATTACATCGAACTGACCGCATATTCCGCTGCTCGATTTGGCCACTCCGCGGATGGACAGTGCCGAAGCAAACACCGGATCATTGATGAAGCCCATGTCGAGCGACAGGTTCTCCCGGTTGTCGGGGAAGGCGTTATTCTGACCGTTGTTGTCGTTCAGACCATCTTCGCCCGTTACCGTGAACGTATTAATCATATCAGGTACCGTCAGCGACATGGACGGCGACGCATCGCTGTCGTTGTTGTCATTCGCCGGCGGCAGGTTGGCGATTGTCAGGATCTTTCCGGCCGGTTCCACACCGGCAACCGGGTTGGAAACCGTAGAGGTGTATTTCACCGGTGTAATCCGGTACGGGCCCGGTATCAGGCCGAAGAACCGGTAGCGGCCGTCGGAAGCCGTGGTCGTCTCGTACAAACGGTCGTCGGCGTTGCCAAATACCTGATCTTCACCGGCCCAGCGCAACTGCACCGGTACACCCGCAAGTGCCATCTCTGTGGCATCCTGATCACCTTCGAGGTCACTGTCCATCCAGGCGTAGTTGCCCGACATCAGCAGCGGCTGCCAGTGATCTTCCACTTCACCATAAATAACCAGTCCGGTCGGAGCGATATCCGACGTCGTGTTCAGGCGCAGGCGCACGTACGCCTCCCCGCCCGTGAACGTGGTTGTGGACAGCACGTTGAAGCAGTAGCGGCGGGTAGCAGTACCCGTCGGAACAGCAGGAGCAGCCGTGTTGGCAGCCACACCATTAATTGTTGTGAACGTAATCTTCTCGTCCGTGTCGAACGCATCGTTGCCGTTGAAGTCCATCCACGCGCTCAGATAAGCCGGCGTATAGGGTGCTGTGGCCGTGGTGCTGATTTCCACACAGGCTTCATGACCCGGTACCAGCGGAGTGAGGAAGCGCAGGGCGTTCTCGTCATCGCCACCGGGTGCCGTGCCCACCGTGTAGACACTGACGGTATTGTCGTCACCGCCGGGCGTTACCACACCGGAATCAGTATCCGGGATACCGTTGCGTTCGCTGTCAACACCCGAGCCGAGGTAGAGTCCCGGAACAACCGTGGCATGCGCGCCGTTGGGCAGCGTTGTACTGTAGGAGTCCGGGTTATCGCCAAAGTCGAGGGCCACAAAACCCATGTCGTGCGTCTGATCATCGTGGCGGTCGGGGAAGATCGCCATCTGACCCGGCATATCGCTCACGCCCGATTCATTCAGAATCAGACTGGATACATCCGGCCAGGTGAATACATCGCCGGTCACAAAATCGTCGGCATCCAGTTGATCATTGGTACCCTGATTCAGGCGCGTGGGTGTGAAGTCAGTCGGTGTTGTGGCAGTCAGGCGATAAGTGCCGTTGGTCAGGCCGCGGAAATAGTACATACCGGCTTTGCCATTCACTGTAGCTGTCTTTTGCAGGTACGTGCGGTTATCGGCGGAAGTGGAAAGATCGTTATCCGGACCAGCCCACGTCAGTTGAATATCTACCCCGTTCATACCCGGTTCGATGGCCGGGTTGCCCTGCAGACCGTCGAAATTGCGGTCTTCCCAGACGAGGTTACCCACAAGACCCACTTCCACAATATAGTCTTCGACCTCACCGGCAGGCATAGCGTCGCCGGAATAAATAACGGGGCCGTCGGGACTCAGGTTGCCCGCAGGCGACAGGCGGAAGCGCGCATACACGCGACCCTCATTGAACACCGCGCCGGCGGGAACAGGGAAGCAGAACTGTTGGTTGGCAACTCCGCCTGATGGAATTACACCATTGCCTGACAGCGTCAGCGCCTCGGAAGGCTCAAGCTGTCTGTTGCCATTCCAGTCAATCCAGCCCTGTAACACTGCGCTGCCCGAAGTGGTATTGCGGGCAGTAACGCGGATACAGGCGTCGTTGTCCGGAATCAGCGGGGTTTCAAAGCGAATACCGTTTTCATCATCGTTACACGCCAATTCCTTGTCGAAGCAAGCCAGGTTGAAGGACGCCGTTCCGCCGATAACAATCAGCGATTCGGCGACACCGTCATTTTGGGAAATACAGGATACGAGCGCCGTCTGGTTGCCGGAGTAAGCTCCGGTAGTGGCACTGCCCGAAATAATCACCGTGGAACCGATTACCTGAGCTATACCGCCAGCGCCATTGATTTGCGGCGAAAAATCGCCGTTCACCACAAAATAAACATAAGAACCGCGGTCATTAACCTGACGGACAATCAGTCTGTTTTCACACAGATAGGAAGCAGCCGATACCACTGCATACGGCGTTCCCACACAGTCCTGTGCATCAATACCCTTGTTGTTGATACCATCATCGCCGTCACCTGTATCAGTAGTCAGTTCATCGTAAATACCTGCATCATCGTCGGGCTGACCGTCGCGTTCGGCGTCGGTACAGGTTCCCAGCACCAGTTGAGGCGTGGTGGCATGCACGGCGCCCGTTTCAGACTGCGTGGTGTTATATGACTGGCCGCTGGTATTTTCCTGCGGAAGATCGCCGTATTCGAGCCAGGCAAATCCGAAATCGTGTGTTTCATCCGTCTGTGCATCGGCATAGCCAGCCACAACACCCTGGTCGCCGGTGCTGTTTTCGCCCAGCGGCATATTCAGCGGATCGGCGATGGTGAATACCTGGGTTACCTGCGACTGGTCAGAACCTGCGAGAACACCATCGCTGTCGCGTACATCATCTGCACCGCGATCGGTGCGGGCAGGCGACATCATGGCGGGAGTCAGCACGCGCAAGCGGTAGGTACCCTTCACTATTCCACTGAAATAATATTGGCCACTCAGGTTGGTTACCGTATTATAGGTACGGTTATCTGCGTTAGTGTTCAGATTACCATCGGGGCCCGCCCATACCAGTTCTACCGGCACGTCGGCGATACCCTTTTCTCCGGCATCCTGAACGCCGTTGAAGTTGGCGTCATTCCAGACCAGGTTGCCAACTCTGCCCACATCAACACGGTAATCTTCCACTTCACCACCAATAGCGGGACCGAGCGGCCCAAGACCGCCAGCGGGAGACAGTCTGAAACGGACATTGGCAGTACCGTTCAGGAAAGCCACCTGTGCCGGAACAGGGAAACAATACAACGCGTCTGCAACGCCACCGGCAGGAATGATACCATTATTGGTGAGTTGAAGTTCTTCTCCGGCATCCAGCACATCGCCGTCGCCATTGAAGTCCATCCATCCCTGCAGTACTGCGGTACTTCCGGTCGTATTCACGGCCGTCACGCGTATGCACGCGTCTGCGCCCTGCACGGGAGGCGTAACGAACACAATGCCATTTTCGTCGTCGGAACCAGCAGGGCAGTTACCGTAAACAGGCGTACCCGGGGACGTGTCGTTGCCGCCATCCAGTTCAGCGTCGGCACAGAGGCCGAGCAGCAGGTTCGGATTCAGGACATGCGATGGACCGTTTGAAGAGCCGTTCGTGGTACCGTAGCTGGATGGCAGATCCCCGTAATCGGTGGAGTAATACCCGGCATCCCGGGTGAGATTACTTTCTCCGGTGACCAGTACCGTATTCGGTGTCATCCCCGTAACAGGATCAGCATCCGAGTCTGTATCACTGTTGCCTACTGGTGAACCTGCCTGAGTGGGCAGATAACCGGCCGGCCTGGTGAATGTCAGTTTGTAAGTACCCGGAATCAGGCTATTGAACAGGTAACTGCCATCAGCGGCAGTCGCTGTGGAGCGTGAAACAAGTGTTCCGTTACCGGTGGTTCCGCTCAGTGCAACCTGTACACCTGCCAGACCCGGCTCTCCCGGATCCTGTACACCATTGGCGCTGTAATCCTCCCAGACACGGTTGCCAATAGCAGCGAAACTGAAGAACGCGGCATCATAAGTCTTGTTGTGTTCACCTGAAGTGAGCACTTCAAATACCGTGGTGTTGCCCGATGCAGGGTCGGCGTCAGAGTCGCGGGTATCATCGGTACCTTCATTCGGGTAGGTAGCGCGATCCTGTCCAGAAGGAGTCGGGAAAGTCAGGCGATAGCTGCCCGGAAGCAGGTTGTCAAACAGGAAAGCACCGTATATATCAGTTGTTTTGGTCTGATTAACGGCAGCACCCTGACCATCGGTACCGCTCAGAATCACCTGTGCTCCTGCAATAAAGGGTTCGTCGGGTTCCTGCAGGCCATTGGCGTTTACATCCGTCCAGACATAATTACCAATGGAAGGCGGCAGGTAGAAGCCTGCATCGTACGTTGGATTGTTCTCGCCGGAGGTGAGTACCTCGAAAGCTGTGGCACCCGTGGCCTCATCTGCGTCGGAGTCGTTGGCATCCGTTCCGTCTGTGTCGTTCGAGCGCGTGGGCACATACCCGCCCGCGGGAAGCACAAACGTCAGGTTGTAAGTACCCGGAGCCAGATTCGATGATCCGGACGACTGGTCGCCAAAGGCATATTCGCCCGTAGCGCTGGTCGTGGTGGAGAGATTCACGATGTCGCCATCGCCCTCCGTGCCGTTCAGGATGACCGATACCCCGGAAATACCCGGTTCACCGGCGTCCTGCAGGCCGTTGCCGTTCGTGTCGTCCCATACCAGACTGCCGATACGCGTGG
>Ga0172372_10008724_pt1 | contig 13300 bp, 10 predicted proteins | sample LakKiv5m_2_FD_114544 | JGI IMG/M metagenome (GOLD analysis project Ga0172372, IMG submission 114544) | Freshwater microbial communities from Kabuno Bay, South-Kivu, Congo - kab_092012_9.5m | ecosystem: Environmental > Aquatic > Freshwater > Lake | place: Democratic Republic of the Congo...
CATTGAGCGAGATGATATCGCCGGTGCGAACCCTGGCCAGCGGGCCGCCCATGGCGCACTCTGGCGAGATATGAATGGCGGCCGGTACCTTGCCGGATGCCCCTGACATGCGACCGTCGGTGACCAGTGCCACATCGAAGCCCCGATCCTGCAATACCGCCAGGGTGGGTGTGAGCTGATGCAGTTCCGGCATGCCATTGGCACGGGGTCCCTGGAAGCGCACGACCGCGATGAAATCGCGCTCCAGTTCACCGCGCTTGAAGGCATCGATCAGTTCCTGCTGGCTGTCAAAGACGATGGCCGGGGCCCTGACGACGTGGTTTTCTTCCGCTACCGCCGACAGTTTGATGACACCGCGTCCCAGGTTACCTTCGAGCAGGGCCAGCCCGCCATTGGGGCTGAACGGCTCGCTGACCGTACTCAGCACCTTGGCATCCAGGCTGGTGGCCGGGGCAGGCCGCCAGCTCAGTTGGCCATCGTCGAGCCAGGGTTCCTGGGTCCACTGGCGCAAGCCCGTGCCCAGAATGGTTTCCACCCGCTCGTGCAGCAGCCCGGCATCCAGCAGTTCGCGGATCAGGAAACTCATGCCACCGGCGGCATGGAAATGGTTGATGTCGGCCTTGCCATTGGGATAGACCCGCGCAATCAGGGGTACATCGGCAGACAATTCGCTGAAATCGTCCCAGTTGATCTCGATACCGGCCGCCCGGGCGATGGCGACCAGGTGAATGGTGTGGTTGGTGGAACCACCGGTAGCCAGCAAACCGACCATGGCGTTGACGATGACCCGTTCATCGACGATGTCACACAGCGAAAGGGCGGCCTTGCTTTCGGCCATGTGGGCAGCCAGTCGGGCAGCGTGGCGGGTCAGGGCTTCCCTGAGCGGGGTGCCGGGATTGACGAAAGACGAACCCGGTAACTGCAATCCCATGATTTCCAGCAACATCTGGTTGCTGTTGGCGGTACCGTAAAAGGTGCAGGTACCGGCACTGTGATAAGAAGCCATTTCCGATTCCAGCAGGGCTTCGCGGTCGGCCTTGCCTTCGGCATACAACTGCCGCACCCTGGCCTTGTCGGCATTGGAAATCCCGGTGGTCATGGGTCCTGCCGGGACGAACACGGCAGGCAGGTGGCCAAAGCGCAAGGCACCCATCAACAATCCGGGTACGATTTTGTCGCACACGCCGAGATAGAGGCTGGCATCGAAGACGTGATGAGACAGGGCAATCGCCGTAGCCATGGCGATGACATCACGCGAGAACATGGACAATTCCATGCCGGTCTGACCCTGGGTTACCCCGTCGCACATGGCGGGAACACCGCCTGCCACCTGGGCGGTGGCTCCAGCTTTTCGTACTTCGTCCTTGATGAGGGCCGGATAATTTTCGTAGGGTTGATGCGCTGACAGCATGTCATTGAATGCGGTGACGATGCCGATATTGGGTGCGAGGTCGGCCTTGAACAGACCCTTGTCACAGACCGGCATGGCCGCGTAGGCGTGGGCCATGTTGGTGCAATTGATCCGGTGTCGGGTGACACCGCTTTGGTAAGCAGTTTGAACCCGCTTGAGATAGGCATCGCGCCGATGCTGGCTGCGGGCACGGATGCGGTCGGTAACGGCCAGGAGGGTGGGATGAACGATCATGATTTTCTCTGTGAGTTGGGTGGAGGGATACCCAAAAAGGGCGGATTCGGGTCGGTCGCGGGTCGTGCGGTGGCGTGACTGCGCCTGTCGTGTGGGTCGATTAGCTCATTTGCGTCCTGACCGGGATGAGTAACTCCTGACCGGGCGAGGGATCGATTCATCCGGCAGGACGATATTCAATTCCAGTACCTCGCGGCTCTCGTCCTGTTCCATGGTGACAGTGATGGCATCCTGGTCGACATTGACATAGCGGCGTACAACCTCCAGCAGATCCCGCTGCAGGTTGACGAGGTAGTCGGGGGATTTATCCTTGTCCGTTCGTTCATGGGCGACCAGTATCTGCAACCGCTCCTTGGCGATGGCCGCACTGTTCGGGCGATTGCTTTTGAAATAACCCAGGAGTCCCATGGCTAGCCACCAAACAAACGGCTGAGCAAACCCTTTCTCTCCTCTTCAAGGAAGCGGTGTGGCGTGTCTTCTCCGAGATAGCGCCGGATAACGTCAGCGTAAGCCTGACCGGCATCACTTTTATCGTCGAGTATGACCGGATTACCCGAGTTCGAGGCACTGAGTACGGCTCTGGATTCAGGAATGACTCCCAGCAAATGCAGGGCCAGAATCTCCTGCACGTCTTCTACACTGAGCATTTCCCCCTGTTTGACCCGCTGTGGTGAATAACGGGTCAAAAGCAGGTATTCGCGAATGGGATCCTGCCCCAGTTCAGCGCGGCGGGACTTGCTGGAGAGGATACCCAGCATCCGGTCGGAATCCCTGACCGAGGAGATTTCCGGGTTGGTGACGACGATGGCATCGTCTGCAAAATACATGGCGAGGTGAGCACCCCGTTCTATGCCGGCCGGTGAATCACACACGATGTACTCGAAGGTTTCCGATAACTCATTGAGCACCTTCTCTACCCCTTCAGGAGCCAGGGCATCCTTGTCCCGGGTCTGCGAAGCCGGCAACACATACAGGTTTTCGCAGCGTTTATCCCGTATCAGGGCCTGGTTGAGGGTCGATTCGCCCTGGATGACGTTGATGAAGTCATAAACGACCCGGCGTTCACAGCCCATGATCAGATCCAGGTTTCTCAGACCGATGTCGAAATCGACCACGGCGGTTCGATGGCCTTTCAGGGCCAGTCCCATGGACAGGGCCGCACTGGTGGTGGTTTTACCTACACCCCCTTTTCCCGAGGTTACTACTATGATTCTTGCCACTCGTTATACTCCAGAGAGATTGGGATTGTTGGCCTCGGTCATCCCTCGGCCCAAAAATGAATGCCTTCGACCGGTAAGCCTGGTTTCCGACCGTAAATACATGCCTTCGACCGGTAAGTCTGGTTTCCGACCGTAAATACATGCCTTCGACCGGTAAGTCTGGTTTCCGACCGTCGCTTCCCCGATTTCGCCTGCTTCGCTGTCGGGCCGGGCCTAAAGGCGGGATTCCACCGTCGCTTCCTCGATTTCGCTGCGCTGCATCGAGGTTACGGGTGAGTCGGATTGTCAGAGCTCCTTGATAAAAAGGGAATTGTTTCTTAAATACACCTGTACCGACTTGCCCTGGATCAGGTCATCCAGATTCTCGCGTATTTTGTAGTGCCCGCTGATCGCGACCAGTTCGGCCTGCAAGGCAGAACAAAAAATACGTGCATCGGTATTGCCCTTGACACCCGCCATGGCCCTTCCCTTGAGTGCACCATAGACGTGGATGTTGCCATCTGCCATGATTTCCGCGCCAGGGCTGACCTGGGCGAGAACGATCAGGTCGGAATCCTGGGCATAGATGCGTTGTCCTGACCGCACCGGTTGTTCGATGATTGTACCGAATCTTGTGGCGGGCTGCTTGTCGGAGCCGGTTCTGGGCCTGGCCCGGGCGGGTTCCTGAACTGCGCCAGATCGTTCGGATGCGGTGTCGTTGCTCCGGGGCGCGTCGGCCAGAATGGCCAGACTGGCTGCGCGGGCGGCCTGCTGCTGCTGCACTGAACCGCCACGAATACCTACGGGAACCAGTTCCTGATCGCGTAACAACTGTATGAGTGCCGGAAAATCCACCGTGCTGTCGTCCTCTTCCAGCCCGGATAACTCAATGACAACCGGCGCGTGCCGGAAAAACCCGGGCGCCTGAAGCAGTCTGTCCTGCAGTTGGGTGGCGATGGCGTGGAGGCCGGGCGTGGTCAGTTTCAATACCGGGAGAGTCACCGAACTGGCCTTGATTTCAAGCGAAGGGTCCATTGATATCTGTTCAGGCATGATGGGATGGGTATGATGATTATACGGTAATCCGGCAGGGCTTCATGACGATGCCCCGGGGTCGAAGGATGACAGTTGCCGGGGCGCATTCTACCATCAGCCAGGGGGATGAGACTCAACGGTTATTAAATTTCATCTGAATCCCCTACAATCAGTAGCCTCTTCATCATGCTGTTCATCCTGAACGGGAGCTTTCTCATGCACACTACCGACACCGATATCATTGTCCTGACCGGAGCGATACTGGCACGACACCCGGCAGACGCGACTGCACTCCTGCCCATCCTGCGTGATATTCAGGCCGCCTGTTGCCACATTCCGCATTCCGCCATGTTGCAGGTCAGTGAGGCCCTGCACATACCCCTGCCCCAAATCCAGGGCGTGACCGGCTTTTATGCCTTTTTATCCGACCAACCGGTTGGCCGTTACGACATTCGCCTCAGCGATTCCATTTCGGATCATCTGCTCGGCAGCCGTGAACTGGGCGCGTATTTCGCCGAGGCTTTGGGAGTGGAACCCGGTATCACCCGTGCCGACGGTGTGGTGAGTCTTGCCTACACCGCCTGCACCGGGCTGTGTGATCAGGGTCCTGCCGGTCTGGTCAACGGTCATGCGTTACCCCGGCTGAACCGGCAGCGGGTGGATGAAATCGTCGAGCGGGTCAACCGGCAGGTTCCCCTGACGGAATGGCCGTCAGCCTGGTTTGAGGTGGAGGACAATATCCGCCAGACCGGCTTGCTGCTGGAGAGTACCTGGACACCCGGAGCCGCGCTCCGGCAAACCCTGGCCCGGGGTGTGGCGGCGACGCTGGAGGAAATCACCCGGTCCGGCTTGCGGGGACGGGGTGGAGCCGGCTACACCACTGCACAAAAATGGCGATTCTGCCGGGAAGCCGGTACGGCAGAAACGCCGCGTTATGTGATCTGTAATGCCGATGAGGGCGAGCCGGGAACGTTCAAGGACAGGGTATTGCTGAACCGCCAGGCCCATGCCGTGTTCGAGGGCATGACGGTCTGCGCCGCCCTGATCGGGGCCGGTGAAGGGATTCTCTATCTGCGGGGAGAGTACCTGCATCTGCAGGCTCCGTTGCAAGCCGTGCTGGCAGAGCGTCGTCGGGCCGGTTTGCTGGGCCGTGACATTCTGGGTCAGGCCGGGTTTGATTTCGATATCCGCATCTTCCTCGGGGCCGGCGCCTATATCTGTGGTGAGGAATCGGCCCTGATCGAATCGCTGGAAGGCAAGCGCGGCGTACCCCGCAACCGTCCGCCGTATCCGGTGACCCACGGCTACCTGAATCACCCCACCGTCGTCAACAACGTGGAAACCTTTGCGGCGGCGGCCACCATCGCCCTGCAAGGCGCGGCCGGGTTTGCGGCACTGGGTACCGAAAAATCCCGGGGCAGCAAGGTACTCAGTATCTGCGGTGACTGCGAACGGCCCGGCATTTACGAATACCCCTTCGGTGTGAGCCTGAATACGGTTCTGGCCGACTGTGGGGCCGAATCCGCTTTAGGCGTACAGGTCGGCGGGCCGTCCGGAACCTTCGTTGCCCGTTCCGAATTTGACCGCACCCTGGGTTACGAGCACCTCTCGACCGGAGGTTCTTTCATGGTGTTCGGGCCGGAACGGGATGTGTTGGCCATCGCCCGCAACTTTACCCACTTCTTTGCCCACGAAAGCTGTGGTTTCTGTACGCCGTGCCGGGTCGGCACGGCATTGCTGAAAAACACCCTGGACAAAATCTGCGACGGCCACGGCACGCCGTTTGATCTGGTCGAACTCACCGATATCGCCCGTCTGGTGCAGGGCACCAGCCACTGCGGTCTGGGACAAACGGCGGCCAATCCCATACTGACTACCCTGGCACGTTACCCTGAACGCTACCAGGCCCGACTCAAGGCCATCCGCTTCGAACCCGGTTTTGACCTCGATGGTGCACTGGCCACCGCAAGGGCACTGACCGGCCGTGACGATGCCCTGGCGCATCTGGCACAGACCGAAACCGAAACCGCATAAACCTTGCGAGGCAAGACGATGCACACCCATACCTTTACACTCGATGGTCAGGTCGTTGCCTTCACCGAGGGGCAAACCCTGATGGAAGCGGCCACGGCAGCCGGGGTTTACATTCCCCATCTCTGTCATCATCCCGCATTCAAGCCGCACGGCAGTTGCAAACTGTGTACGGTCAAGGTCAATGGCCGCAACTGCTCGGCCTGCACCTTTCCGGCCCAGGAAGGCTTGCAGGTACTCAATGACACCCGTGAACTGAATGAAACCCGCCGCATGCTGACCCAGATGCTGTTCGTGGAAGGCAACCACCTGTGTCCGGCCTGCGAAAAAAGCGGCGACTGCCAGTTACAGGCCACCGGCTACGCCCTGGGGATGCTGGACAACCGGTTTCCGCATTTCTTCCCGCACCGCCAGGTCGATGCGTCTCATCCGGACATTTTGCTGGATCGGGATCGCTGCATATACTGCGAACTGTGCGTGCGGGCCAGTCGGGACGTGGATGGCAAGCAGGTCTTCGGCATTGCCGGACGCGGGGCGGGTAATCAGCTGGTGGTCAATTCCCCGACCGGTCTGCTCGGTGACAGCGACCTCCAGGTGACGGATCGGGCCGCCCATGTCTGTCCGGTAGGGGCCATCCTGATCAAGCGACACGGCTTTGAAACCCCCATTGGTCAGCGCACCTACGACCGGCACGACATTCGTGAAGTTAGCCTTTCCCGCGAGGTGCCCGCCCATGACTGACAAACTCAAGGTGGCTACCACCTCGCTGGCCGGTTGTTTTGGCTGTCACATGTCCTTCCTCGACATTGACGAAAGATTGCTGGAACTGATGACCGTTGCCGAGTTCGATCGCTCGCCCCTGACCGACATCAAACACTGTTCTGAAACGGTGGATATTGGTTTGATCGAAGGCGGTGTGTGCAATGCGGAAAATGTCCACACCCTGCGCGAATTCCGCCGTCACTGCAAAATTCTGGTAGCGGTCGGTGCCTGTGCCATCAATGGCGGTTTACCGGCCCTGCGTAATCACGTTCCGCTGGAAGAGTGCCTGCGCGAAGCCTACCTTGACGGTATCGGGGTCGAACGTCCCGGCATCCCCAACGATCCTGAATTGCCCCTGTTGCTGGATCAGGTACACCCCATTCATGAGGTGGTGAAGGTGGATTATTTCCTGCCCGGCTGCCCGCCGTCGGCGGATATGTTCTGGAAGTTCCTGACCGATCTGGCCGCAGGCCGTGAACCCTCATTCCCGACCCCGATGGTGCATTACGATTGATGACAGTGGCAGAATGACAGCCCGGGCTTGACATGAACATTCGCAGATTGATGATCACCCTGCTGGTTGGGGTTCATTTGACCAGTACCCAGGCGGAGAGTCTGCCTGAGTTGCCGGATATGGGCGACCCTACCGGAACCCTGATGACACCCCGGCAGGAAAGTGAGCTGGGGGCGGCCTTCTTCCGCAGTTTGCACAGTCAACTCAAGATCGATCAGGATCCGGAAGTACTCGATTACATCCAGACCCTGGGCCAGAAACTGGCGGTTTCCAGTGATACACCGGCCCAGGTTTTTCATTTCTTTGTGGTGAACGATGCGGCCATCAATGCGTTTGCCGGACCGGGCGGGTATATCGGTGTCAATGCCGGCCTGATCCTCACCAGTGAATCAGAGAGTGAGCTGGCCTCGGTACTCGGGCATGAAATCGCTCACGTCACCCAGCGTCATATCTATCAGGCAATACAGGCGGCCGGGCGAATGTCATTGCCGGCGGCAGCGGCCATGCTGGCCGGGGTATTGCTCGGTGCCAGATCGGGCAACGGCCAGATGAGCCAGGCCGCCGTGATGGCAACCCAGGCCGCCCTGACCCAGTTTCAGATCAACTTCACCCGGGACAACGAAGCGGAGGCTGACCGGGTGGGGATGCAGGTGCTGTCCAAAGCCGGTTTCGACCCCAGGGCCATGCCCGATTTTTTTGAACGGATGCAGCAATCGACCCGCTTTGCCGGTCGCAACACGCCGGAATTTCTGCTGACTCACCCGGTGACGGTTTCCCGTATCTCTGATACCCGTGGCCGGGCCGAGCAATTTGCCTATCGGCAGTACCCTGACTCCATGGCTTACGCCATCATTCGCGCCAGGCTGAGGGTCGCCACCACGGATAATCCGCAAGACAGTGTTAATTATTTCAAGGCCTTGCAGGGGCAGGGTGACAAAATGCAGCGGGATGTCAGCCGCTATGGCCTGGGTCTGGCCCTGATGGCTCATTCACGCCTGAATGAAGCCCGGCCGCTGTTGCGTAAACTGGCCAGCGAGTACCCCGATCAGGCCCAGTTCGTTCAGGCGGAGGCCCAGGTCGAGGTCGAGGACAAAAACTACCCCGAAGCGGCCCGCCTGTACGAGCGGGCCCTGGCCCGTTTTCCCGACAACCGGGCCATGACCTTGAGTCATGTCCGGGTATTGCTCACCACCGGTCAACCCGAACAGGCCAGAAAACTGCTGGAGGGCTACATCCGCTATCAGGGAGCCAATCCCGACGTATATGAACTGATGGGTGAGATCTACAGCCGCCTCGGGCAGGAGGCCGAATCGCACCGCTACCTGGGGGAAGCCTACTATGCAGCCGGGCAAACCCGTGCCGCCATTCTGCATTATCGTCTGGCACAAAAAGTCGCCGGTAACAATTATTATCTCAATGCGGTGATCGATGAACGACTACGACAGTTTCTGGGTGAAGAAGCCGAACGACGCAAGCACTAAACAGGCGTACCGATCGTGGTTGCCGATTTTTTTTCTGGGGCTGGTTGTCTGGCGTATCGGGACTTCACTGGCCGCAGAAGGCGTTTACCGCTGGAAAGATGCCAACGGCGGGGTTCATTATGCCGATCAGCCCGTTGCGGGGGCCGACCGGGTGGTTCTGGCACCGGTTCCGCAACCGGCCTATCGGGTAAAGCGTGTTTATGACGGCGATACCCTGCAACTGGAGAACGGTGACAAGGTGCGATTGCTGGGGATCAATACCCCGGAAATCGAGAGCCTCAGAAAATCAGGTGAACCCGGTGGTGAGGAAGCACGCCTGTGGCTACAGCACCGGTTGAGTGGCCAAACGGTGAAACTGGAAGAGGACACGGAACTGCGGGATCACTACGGCAGGCGACTGGCTCATCTGTATACGGATTCAGGCGAACACATCAATTTGAGCCTGGTGCGAGAGGGGCTGGCTTTCGTGGACATTCATCCGCCCAATGTCAAACATGCAGCCGTTTTAGTGGATGCCGAGCGTCAGGCCGAGAAAAAACGTGCGGGATTATGGCAGAGACCGGAGTATGCGGTCAGGGAAATGTCGGCCATCAGGGAACCTTTTGCGCGTAGCTGGCAACGTCTCATGGGACGTGTAGAGCGAATGGAGAACACGCGGGCCTACCGTTCGCTGATTTTTGCCGGGGGATTTGAAGCCCGGATACCCCGGGCCAATCTGGGACTGTTCCCCGACTTGTCCATTTATATCGGCAAGCACCTGGAGGTCAGGGGATGGGTCTATCGCTATCATGACCATTACGCCACCCAACTGAGACACCCTACGGCCCTGAGACCGTAAGAATAGGGTGCGGGACAAAAAAAACGGCAAGTTCCAAACAATGAAACTTGCCGAAATACCGGGATGGGAACAAGCGAATAGCGATCCGAACGAAACCGTAAATGCTAGTACTGCTCGCCCACTCTAAACTGTCTGCGGGTAGGTATCCCGCTAAAATAAAATTATCTGTTCCCTACAGCGACAGGACAGAAGAACAAATTAGTTGTTCTTCATGTGTTGCTTGTCGATCTGCGAGCTGACCTGCTTGTCGGTTTCCGCGTAAGCCTTATGTTGGGTGGAAATGTCGTCTGTCTTCATGCCCTTGAACATGATGACCAATACAACGACACCTACGACCAGGCCGCCGACATACAACCAGAAGTTGTCTTTTTCTTGTTCCATTGTTTCCTCCTCGGATATTGATGATTGAATTTTATGAGCCTTCTTTGCGAGGCGGGACAAAGGATAGATGATTTTTGTTACAAAATTGTTACAGAATTGTTACGACGCATAAGGATTCATTCAGAAAGCAAGCGGTTTCGATAATCTGCCGGTCCAGGGCATTACCGGATATTTGTCATCCTCTTGCCGGAGCATCCATAAAGACCGGCTTATGATGCTAAAATGCCGTCGGCATCGATCAATGCCGGACAGAACGATTCTCCGACCGGGAATCGCTCAGGTTCACTGTACAGGGAGAGGTTCATCCGGAATGCGGTGCGTGGCCCTGAATTCATCCTGAGGGTAAAAAAGACAGAACGACAGGCCGTGGGCCAGGCATCCGGCATAGGTCAATCAACGATAATCGTGCGTACATACGCAAACTGGAGAGAGGATCAACTATCATGCGAATTGGGGTACCCAAAGAAATACAGGCCGGTGAACGGCGTGTCGCTACCGTACCGGAGGTTGCCGAAAAACTCATCAAGCTGGGTTTTTCGGTGACCGTGGAATCCGGGGCCGGTGATGCGGCCAATTTTTCCGATGACAGTTATCGGCAAGCCGGGTGCGACATCGCCCCCAATGCGGCCGAATTATGGGGTCAGTCAGAGATCGTGCTGAAGATTCGTGGGCCACAGGTTCATCCGGAACTGGCCATCGATGAGGTGGAATACCTGCAACCCGGTACCAGCCTGGTCAGTTTTATCTGGCCGGCACAGAACCCGGAATTGATGGATCGGCTGGCCGCCCGCCAGGCCACTGTCATTGCCATGGACAGCGTACCGCGCATTTCCCGTGCCCAGAAACTCGACGCGTTGAGTTCGATGGCCAACATTGCCGGTTACCGGGCCGTTATTGAGGCCGCCCATCATTTTGGCCGGTTTTTTACCGGACAAATGACGGCCGCCGGTAAAGTACCACCGGCCAAGGTATTCGTTGTGGGCTGTGGTGTGGCAGGTCTGGCTGCACTCGGTGCAGCCAATGGCCTGGGGGCGATCGTTCGGGCTACCGACACCCGTCCCGAAGTCAGGGATCAGGTCAAGTCCATGGGGGCAGAATTTGTCTCCCCGGACTACAAGGAAGACGAAAGCGTTTCCACTACCGGCTACGCCAGGGTCATGAGCGAAGCCTATCAAAAGGCTCAAAAGGACATGATGGCCCGGCAGTGCATGGAGGTCGATATCGTCATCACCACCGCCCTGATTCCCGGCAAACCGGCACCCAAACTCATCACCGCCGGCATGGTCGAGTCCATGAAGCCCGGCAGTGTGATCGTGGATCTGGCCGCCGAACAGGGCGGCAACTGTGAATTATGTGTTCCGGGAGAAGTGGTGGTGCGGCACGGTGTCACCATCATCGGCTATACCGACCTGCCCAGCCGCCTGGCCAGGCAGTCAAGCACCCTTTATGCCAACAACCTGCTGCGCTTGCTGGAAGAACTCTGCAAGGACAAAGACGGCATCATCACCGTCAACATGGAGGACGAAATGATTCGGGGTGCCACGGTGGTCAAGAATGGCAGCATCACCTGGCCGCCACCGCCCATTTCGGTGTCTGCTGCCCCGGTCGGGGCGACGGCTGCTCCGCCCGTGCAAGCCAAAGCCGAACCGAAAAAATCCCTGTTGCCCACGTGGGCCTCTACTGCCATCACCCTGGCCGTGGGTGCGAGTCTGCTGTTCGGACTGGGTGCGGTGGCTCCGGCAGCCTTCATGTCCCACTTTACCGTGTTCGTGCTGGCCTGCTTTGTAGGCTACATGGTGATCTGGAACGTGACACCGGCCCTGCATACGCCGTTGATGAGTGTGACCAACGCCATCTCCAGCATTATCGCCATCGGAGCCCTGATCCAGATCTCTTCGCCCGGCATCCTGCTCACCCTGCTGGCCGGCCTGGCCATCATCCTGACCTCGGTCAACATGGCCGGTGGTTTCTGGGTAACCCAGCGCATGCTCAGCATGTTCAGAAAATAAGAAAAGTGGAGTCAACACAATGTCGGAAGGTTTAGTCACCGTCTCTTATATCGCCTCCACCGTTCTCTTCATTCTGAGTCTCGGCGGATTGTCCAATCCGGAAACCGCCCGTAGAGGTAATCTTTACGGCATCGTCGGCATGTCCCTGGCCATCATTGCCACCTTGCTCGGTCCCAAAGTCACCAGCTATGCCCCCATCCTCATCGCCATGCTGGTCGGGGGCAGTGCAGGGGTGTATGCCGCCCGCAAGGTCAAGATGACCGAAATGCCGGAACTGGTTGCTCTGATGCACAGCCTGGTCGGTCTGGCCGCCGTGCTGGTAGGGTATGCCAACTACATCGATCCCACCTCGAATTTCATCGGGGTCGAAAAAACCATCCACGAAGTCGAAATCTATCTCGGCGTACTGATCGGGGCCGTCACTTTCTCCGGCTCAGTGGTCGCCTTCGGCAAACTGAGTGGCAAACTGGATGGCAAGCCGCTGCTGTTGCCCGGTCGGCATTTTCTCAACCTGGGCCTGCTGGTGCTGGCCATTCTGTTCGGCAACTGGTTTTTGGGCTTTGAAAACCACGGCGGCGTGTTTCCCCTGATCCTCATGACCCTGCTGGCCCTGGCCTTCGGGGTACACATGGTCATGGCCATCGGCGGGGCTGACATGCCAGTAGTGGTTTCCATGCTCAACAGTTACTCGGGCTGGGCGGCTTCGGCCACCGGTTTCATGCTGTCGAACGACCTGCTGATCGTCACCGGTGCCCTGGTGGGTTCTTCCGGCGCGATCCTGTCCTACATCATGTGCAAGGCCATGAACCGGCATTTCCTCTCGGTGATTGCCGGAGGTTTCGGCACCGGCAGTGGGGTGGCCCCGGCCGCCGGTGCCCAGCCGCAGGGTGAGGTGCAGCCGATTGGCCCGGAAGAAACCGCAGAACTGCTGCGTAACGCCAGCCATGTCGTGCTGGTGCCGGGTTATGGCATGGCCGTGGCGCAAGCCCAGCACACGGTGTATGAAATCACCAAATTGCTGCGGGAAAAGGATGTGGAAGTACGCTTTGCCATCCATCCGGTGGCCGGTCGCATGCCCGGTCACATGAATGTGCTGCTGGCCGAAGCCCGGGTGCCTTATGACATCGTGCTGGAAATGGATGAAATCAACGAAGACTTTCCCGAAACCGATGTGGTGATGGTGATCGGTGCCAACGACATCGTCAATCCGGGAGCCCAGGAAGATCCCAACAGCCCCATCGCCGGTATGCCGGTACTGGAAGTGTGGAAAGCCAAAACCTCCATCGTCATGAAGCGTTCCATGGCCTCCGGTTATGCCGGGGTGGACAATCCGCTGTTCTACAAGGAAAACAACCGCATGTTGTTTGGCGATGCCAAGAAAATGCTGGACGAAGTGCTGAAGCAC
>Ga0172372_10008726_pt1 | contig 13299 bp, 5 predicted proteins | sample LakKiv5m_2_FD_114544 | JGI IMG/M metagenome (GOLD analysis project Ga0172372, IMG submission 114544) | Freshwater microbial communities from Kabuno Bay, South-Kivu, Congo - kab_092012_9.5m | ecosystem: Environmental > Aquatic > Freshwater > Lake | place: Democratic Republic of the Congo...
CTTCGACACGCTCAAGGAGCGCTTCCTCAAGGACGGCGACACCTTCAAGTCCGCGACCGACACGGAAGTGCTCGCGCACCTCATCGGACATCACTACGAGGCGTTGGCCAAGGCTGGGAAAGCCACTTGGAGCGGCGAAGGCACGCACCCGCTCGCGCAGGCTGTGATGAACGCGCTCCGCGAAGTCATCGGCACCTACGGCATCGGCGTCATCTGCACCGACCACCCCGGCATCATGGTCGGCGCGCGGCGCGGCAGCCCGCTCATCGTCGGCGTCGGCGAGGGCGAGCACTTCCTGGCCAGCGACGCGAGCGCCATCGTCAGCCACACGCGCACGGTCATCTACCTGAAGGACTACGACGTCGTCACGCTGTTCCCCGACCAGTTCAAGATGGACTCGCTCGGCAACGAGGTCGCTTCCTTCCAGCTTTCCAAGATCGAGTTCGACGCCGACGCCGCCGAGCGCGGGACGTTCGCGCACTACATGCTCAAGGAAATCTTCGAGCAGCCCAAGACCGTGCAGAACGCCATCCGCGGCCGCCTCGACGCCGAGGACGGCACCGCGAAGTTCGGCGGGCTGAACATGACCACCGCCGAGCTGCGCGCCGTGGACCAGATCGTCATCACCGCCTGCGGCACGAGCTGGCACGCGGCGCTCGTGGGCGAGTATCTCATCGAGGAGTTCGCGCACATCCCGGTCGAGATCGAATACGCCTCCGAGTTCCGCTACCGCAACGCGCCCATCGAGAAGAACACCCTCTGCCTCGTCATCACCCAGTCCGGCGAGACGGCGGACACGCTGGCCGGCCTGCGCGAATGCAAGCGGCGCGGCCACAAGGTGCTCTCCATCTGCAACGTCGTCGGCAGCACCATCGCGCGCGAAGCGGACGGCGGCATCTACCTGCATGCCGGCCCGGAGATTGGCGTCGCGTCCACGAAAGCCTTCGTCAGCCAGGTCAGCGTGCTCACGATGTTCGCCCTGATGATGGGCCGCATCCGGATGCTCTCCAACCGGCGCGGCACCCAGATCATCAAGGCCCTCGAAGCCATCCCCGACCAAATCCAAAAAATTCTCGACCAGAACGACGAGATCAAGCGCATCGCCCTCAAGTATGCGCACGCGGAAGACTTCTTCTTCCTCGGCCGCCAATACAACTTCCCGGTCGCCCTCGAGGGCGCGCTCAAGCTCAAGGAGATTTCCTACATCCACGCCGAGGGCTATCCCGCCGCTGAGATGAAGCACGGCCCCATCGCGATGATTGATGAGAAGACCCCGACCGTCTTCATCGCCCCGACCGACGCGCTCTACGAGAAGACCTTCAGCAACTTGGAGGAAATCAAGGCCCGCAAAGGCCCCATCATCGCGCTCGCCACCGAGGGCAACGACCGCATCAAGGAAAAGGCCGAGGACGTCCTCTACCTGCCTGCGACCTGGGAGCCGCTCCACCCGCTGCTCGCCGTCATCCCGTTGCAACTCCTCAGCTACCACATCGCCGTCGCGCGCGGCTGCGACGTGGACAAGCCCCGCAACCTCGCCAAGAGCGTGACGGTGGAGTAGGGCGGGTGGTCGTGTCCGAGCGCGTCACGGCGAGGAAGTGCGCAGCGCCGAACCCTTCTTCGCCGTGCTGGGCGCGCTGGGCCGCACCGACCGATTCCGCGCCCACGAAGTCCCACGCATCAAGGCCGTGCTGGAGACGTTGAAGGTGTTTTGAGCGGGCCGCGAAGGTGGTTCGGCCGCATGGGCGCGGTGGTAGAGGAGAATAGGGCGCAGCCAAGTCGCCTCAATCTGCCTCAAGCGGCAACGCGGCGAGCCGGTCGCCGTTTCGTTGTGCAGCCGAATTGAACAGGAAGAAAGGAGTCTCCTCTTCGTCACGATTGCGGCAGCAGGGAACGAAGCGCAGACTGTAGGACAAAGGAAAATTCCGGCAAGCGATCAGCCTGAGGTTGGTCCAGTTGGGTGATCAGGTGATCAATTTCCAAGCCAGTGACAGACAGGTCAATGGGGAGAAAGCCGTCCAGCTCAGCTTCGCGCCAGCGCTTCAGCGTTGGGTGGTTCAGCTTGAGTATCTCCACAGTGGACTGAGCGTCCCCGTCGTGCCCGAGGACGCGGCCATCCCATGTGTAGGTGAACCGGGCTTCACAATCTGGCTGCGTCGGCCAGACCGGAAGCGGTGTGTTTCCCCGTTGGCGCGCACCAAACTCCTCTTCCTCGGCACCGATCACTTCTAAAGCCGCGATCATGTTGCTACGATCCATATCCTCCCCGAGATCTTTACCCGGCTCTTTGCCCTGTGCGCGCAGTTCATCCCGACACACGCATTGTGGCTTGAGGTGTTCGGTATGGGGCTTGAGTTTTGTTGGCGGGATCAGTGTTTGCGTGGCTAACCTCCGCTGCCGATCAATCAATCGTTCGTCAATCGCAACGCCCGTGTAACCGCACAAGCCATGTTGCTCGGCGATCAGCGCCTGACGGTATTCGCCAGCCCGGCTGAAGTTACCGTAGTCGAGATTGTAGCCGAGGGCGGTCTGCGCTTGCAGATATTGGGCCAGCACCGGCGGTGGTGTAGGGGCTTTGGGCAGATACCTCATCGGCCGAGTAGGCGAATACGGTCCAAGGTGGCGGTGGCGCGCTGCAACGGGGCAGTTTTACCCAGACGCGCCTGTAGCTCGTGAAGTTTGGCTTCGGCGGCGTCCAGCGGGCGCTGGGTGAGCAGGTTAAACAGGGTGGCGTATTCGCGCTCGACGTCCGGGTCCAAGGCGTCCGCCCCCATGAGGCTTTGGAGCACCTCATTGGAATCCAAACCAAAGGACTGGCCGGGCGTCTGGATGCCTTCCATTGTCATGAGCCGAATCTCCTCCGGTTGCAATTCACCGATGATCTGTGGGGAATGGGAGGTGGCCACGAACTGGATCGCGGGAAAATTCCGTTTAAGATCGCTGGCCACCCGGCGTTGCCAGATTGGATGGAGATGCACGTCGAGTTCATCAATCAGCACGACGCCGGGTGTCTCGCGAAGCACTCGGGGAATCGTGTCTTTATCGCCATCCAGCTGATCCTCGGGCAGGAGCCAGGCATTTTGAGTGACGCACTTGATGGCGAGGTCGGCGACCAGCCCCAGCATGGTGCGCTGGCCGGCGCTGAGGTTGCCGAAGGGCTGCGCGTGACCGGTGATCGAGAGCACGATGTCGTCGCGATCACTGTCGAACCAAACGCGATCCGCGCCAGGCACGCAGGAGAGGATGGCGCGGGCGACGGCATCGAAGCCGGGGCGGCGGCGGCCTTGACGGTTGCCCATCTCGGTCGTCTCCCGTTGGAACCAACGTTTGAGATCGTCGAAACGGATGCGTTCGTTGCACCAGTCGTAGAAGGCGGCCCAGCGGAGGGCAGGTCCGTTCGATTTGACGGGACGCTCAATGCGCCGGTTTGATGGCAGCCAGGTGCGGCCAGCGCCGTAGTAAGCGATGACCGGGCAGATGACTTTTTCGTCCTGCCGGACTTGTCGGTAAACCTTGTCCACAACCTTCTGGGCTGGACTCAGATCATAGGCAGATACGCTACGACGTGCCCCGCTCCGGCGGGCCCAGGTGATGCCCCCTTGCCCGGCCAAGCTGCCAGTCGCTTTGATGATAGCAGGGGCAATCTGCTGGAACTGGATACGGTCACCCTCAAGGCTGGGATGGAGACGGATCTCCGAATCGAAAATCTTTCGCTTGCAGTTCCTCACTGAGCTGTCCGGCGGCGACTCCAGCCAGACTCCCATTGCGATTGAGAGGGCATCCAACAAGGAAGTCTTGCCCACGCCGTTCGCCCCGGCCAGCAGAGTGAACTGTGGGTGCAGCGCCAGCGATTGCCATTCGAACCGCTTGAAGTTGGTAATCTCCAGCCGGTCAATTCTCATGTCGGAGGCGACGCTAGCAGCAGTGGGGGCGATTCTGCACGAATTTGTTATCCTCACGCGAATCTACCGCCAGAATGCTGTGCCATTTCAGGAGTGTTTTCCGGCTCGCGCCGTCTAACCTGCCGCCATGAAAACGCCGCTGGTTGTCGCCGCTTTCCTTTCCATCGCCTGCCAAATCTTCGCCGCTGAACCGCCCGCGAACTACGCCGCGCAGAAGGCGGAGGCGGAGCGGCTGGTCGCGGAGAAATCCTTCGCGAAGGCGAACGAGATTTACCGCGCGGTGAACGTGACGAATCTCCCGCCCGCCGAGCAGCGGTGGGTGCTGTTCCGGCGCGCGGACACGCTGTGGCGCTCCGAGGCCAGCACGCAGCGCGCGGACAACACGAAGTTCAACAACGCCCGGCAGGAGCTGAACGTCCTCGTCCGCGACGTGCAGCGCGAGGAGGAGAAGGACCGCACCTGGGTCGAGGCGCAGGAGTCCATCGCGGATTCCTACTGGCTGCCCCGCAACCAGCGCGGCTGGCACGCGGCGTGGCAGTATTATCAGCCGGCGCTGGACTGGTGGGCGGGGCAGCGCGCCACGGACGAGGCGCGGCAGCGCTACCTCGACATCGTCTGGCGCGCGGCGAAGCCGCCGGGCATGGAGCCTTATTACCGCTACGGCAGCTACGGCAACGCCCTGCCGCTGAACATTCTGGAGAACGTCCTCAAGATTGCCGTGACGGAGAATGACCGGGCACACGCGCACTATCTTCTCGCGGCTTCCTTCCAGTATCACGGTGGCGACTGGGAATCGCGTGCCCGCGTGCCGGAGCATTTCGAGGCCGCGCTCAAGCCGGGCAAGGGCACGGACTGGTATGACGACGCGCTGTATCACTACGCCGAGTGGATGATGAACCAGGGCCGCGCCGTGCCGCTCAAGGACGGCAACTGGACGCAGGAGCAGGATTACGTGAAGGCCCTCGCGCTCTTCCGCCGGCTGGTCGCGGAGTTCCAAAAGGGCGAGACGCGCTACTGGGAGCAGGCGCAGGCGCAGATTCGCAACATCACGCAGGTCAATCTCGGCGTGTCGGTCAGCCACGTCTTCCTGCCGGACTCGGAGGTTCAGTATCACCTGAACTGGCGCAACGTGAAATCCATCGAACTGGCGCTGTATCCGGTGAACCTCACGACGGACGTGAACCTCGCGAAGGACAAGTCGCGCGTGAACTGGCTCCAGAGCGTTGACCTCGCGGGCCGCGAGAAGGTGAAGAGCTGGACGCACGACACCAAGGACAAGGGCGATTACAAGCCGGGCAATGCGTCGTTGCGCGTGGACGGCAAATTGCGCCCCGGCGCTTACGTGCTTGAAGCGCAGGGCGGCGGGAAGTCCGCGCGCGAGCTGGTGCTCGTGACCGACGCGGCGCTCGTGCTCAAGGCCAGCGGCAAGCAGGCGCTCGTCTTCGTCACCGATGCGCTCTCCGGCAAGCCGCTGCCGAACGCGAAGGCCCGCCTGTGGGAGCGCTGGCACGTCGGCAACAACGCGTGGGAGGCGCGTTCGCAGGACAAGGTCACGGACAAGGACGGCCTCGCGGTCTTCGAGCTGACGCGCACGCCGAACTCGAACAACGAGCTGTTCGCCGCCGCCGTGCTGGGCGACAAGCAGGCCTTCAGCCCCGGCAGCGCGTATTGGTATCGCGAGCCGCACGAGTCCTGGCGCATCTACGCCTTCACCGACCGGCCGGCGTATCGCCCGAAGGAGAAGGTCGAGTGGAAGGCCGTCGTGCGTCGCTACAACGGCTCGGTTTATTCCACGCCCGCGAACCAGACGATTTCCTACTCCATCACCGGCCCGGACGGCGCGAAAGTGAAGGAAGGCGACCTCAAGCTGAACGAGTTCGGCACCGGCTGGGCGTCGCTCGAACTCACGGAGCAGCAGCGGCTCGGCGAGTATCGCGTGCAGTTCCGCGACAAGGGCGGCAACAACGCGCACATCGGCAGCGCGACGCTCTTCCGGCTGGAGGAATACAAGCTGCCGGAGTTCAAGGTCGCCGTGCAGACGCCGGAGGAAGGCGGGCGCAAGAAAGCCTTCCGCACCGGTGACAAGGTCGAGGTGAACGTGCAGGCGGATTACTACTTCGGCGGCCCGGTGGCGAACGCGACGGTCGAGGTCATCGTTCACCAAAACCCGTATTACTTCGCGTGGAAGGAGCCGCGTGAGTTCGGCTGGTTCTACGAGGAGAACCAAGGCTTTGGTCGCGGGCGTTACTGGCGCGGCGGCGGCAGCGGGCAGATTTTGAAACGCGAGACCTTGAAGACCGACGCGACGGGCAAGGCGCGGCTGGAGTTCGAGTCGCCGAAGGATTACGGGCAGGACTTCGAGTTCCGCATCGAGGCGCGCGTGGTGGATGCCAGCCGCCGCGAAATCACCGGCAGCGGCACCGTGCGCGTCACGCGCCAGCGCTACTACGTCCACGCCAAGCCGGAGCACAACCTGCACAAGCCCGGCGACAAGGCGACGGTGAACTTCCGCGCGCAGGACGCGAACGAGCAGCCCGCGCAAATCGAGGGCATCGTGAAAATCACGCGCGAGTATTGGGAGGAAATCTGGCTCGACCCGACGGGCAAGGAAGTGAAGGGGCCGCAGCTCAAGGCGCTGCAAAGCGACGGCAAGTTCCCGCCCGCGCCGCCGCCGGGCCAGCGTCCGTGGCGGCTGAAGTTCCGCGGCTACCACAGCGACGACATCCTCACGCGCACGCTCAAGACGGACACCGAGGGCAAGGTGGACCTGGTCTTCACGCCCGAGCGCGAGGGCTATTACAAAGTGACGTGGCTGACGGAAGACGCCTTCCCAAACCGCCCGCCGCAGCCCATCCGCGCGGAGACGACGCTGTGGGTGGCGAACAACGCCAGCACCGAACTCGGCTACCGGCACGGCGGCGTGGAAATCATCGTGGACCGCGACACGTTCCGCACCGGCCAGCGCGCGCCCGTCATGCTCGTGGCGAACAGCAACGACCGTTACGTGCTCTTCACCGTCGAGGCCGAGGAACTCATCAGCCATCAGGTCGTGCATCTCACCGGCACGGTGAAGCTGGTCGAGTTGCAACTGAGTGATGCCCATGTGCCGAATGTTTTCCTCAGCGCCGCGATGGTTGCGGACAAGCAGATTCACATGGACACGAAGCAAGTCATCGTGCCGCCCACGAAGCACTTCCTCACCGTAGATGTGAAGCCCGACCGCGCCCAATACCAGCCGCGCGAGGACGGCGCGCTGCTCGTCACCGCGCGCGACCACGAGGGCAAGCCGGTGGCGGCGGAGGTGGCCGTGGGGCTGGTGGACGAGTCGGTCTATTACATCCAGAGCGATTACGCGGGCGACCCGCGCCAGTTCTACTTCGGCACGAAACGCCAGCAGCGGACGCAGACGCAGAGCACCTTCAACCAGAAGTCCTACGCGAAGCTTGTGGAGTGGGAGGAGGACGGGAAGAAATTCGTGCTGGAGCAGGACGAGGCGCTGGCGCGTGACATGCGGAAGAAACAGTGGGCCTTCGAGGGCATGGACAAGGCCGAACAGGAGGAGCTGCGCAAGGCGGCCGAACCGATGAACGCCATGTTCGAGCGGCAGGCTGGCGGCCTCGCCGGCGGGATGGGTGACGCCAGCCGGATGCGCGGGCTGGCCATGTCACCGGCGGCCCCGCCCGCTGTGATGGCTCCGATGGCTGCGGCGGCCATGCCCGCCGCCAAGTTCGCCGCCGATGCACTCGGCCGGGATGAGAAGGCCAAGCGGGTTCCCGGCGAAGACGGCACGGAACCCACCGTCGTCGTCCGCTCCGACTTCCGCTCCACCATCATCTGGCTGCCGGACGTGAAGACCGGCGCGGACGGCACCGCGCGCGTGCCGGTGAAGTATCCCGACTCGCTCACCGGCTGGAAGGCCACGGCCCGCGCGGTCGGCAGCGGCGCGCAGTTCGGCATCGCCAACACGACCACGCGCACGAAGCAGCCGCTCATCGTGCGGTTGCAGGCCCCGCGCTTCTTCGTCGTGGGCGACGAAGTGGTGTTGAGCGCGGTGGTGAACAACAACACCGAGGCGGAATTGTCGGTGAAAGTTTCGCTCGAAGCCGCCGGCGCCGCACTCGCGTTTCTTCCTACCTCGACCCCATCGGGGGAGAGGGCCGGGGTGAGGGGGCGCGACGTGGTCTTGAAGGTGCCCGCGAACAGCGAGGCCCGCGCGGACTGGAAAGCCCGTGTCCACACCGCCGGCCCGTTGAAGCTCAAGGCCACCGGCGTCGCCGGCAAGCTCTCCGACGCGATGGAGAAGGAGTATCTCGCCCACGAGCACGGCATCGAGCGCTTCCTCACCAAGGCCGGCAAGGTGCGCGGTTCGGACATCACCGTGCGGCTGGACATCCCCGCCGCGCGCAAGAAGGACACCACCACGCTCGTCGTGCAGGTCGCGCCCAGCCTCGCCGTCACGATGCTCGACGCGCTGCCCTACCTGATTGACTACCCCTACGGCTGCACCGAGCAGACGATGAGCCGCTTCCTGCCGGCGGTCGTGACGGCGAAGACGTTGAAGGACCTCGGCCTCCAGCCCGAGGACGTGATGGATCGCGTCTTCGGCGGCATTGAAGCCCGTGCGGGCGGCGCGGCTCCGCCGAACCTTGGCGTGAAGAAGGACCTGGCCAAGCTCAACGAAATGACCGACGCCGGCCTCAAGCGCCTCTACGACTTTCAGCACGGCGATGGCGGCTGGGGCTGGTGGAAGGAAGGCCAGAGCGACCGTTGGATGACGGCTTACGTCGTGTGGGGCCTCTCGCTCGCGCGCGATGCCGGCATTCAACTGAAGGAGAACGCCCTCCACCGGGGCGCGCTGTTCCTCGACAAGACGCTGGTCGAGGAGGAGCTGAACCACGACATGCAGGCGTTCATGCTGCACGCCTACGCCGCCTACTATGTGCCGCATCTGAACGAGCGGGGCGCGCGAACGCCCCATGCCGGGAAGGCCTTTGACAACCTCTGGAAGAACCGCGAGGCGCTGAACGCCTACACCCGCGCGTTGCTCGCACTCGCCGCGCACCACATGGGCAAAGGCGTCGAGGCCAAGACGCTCATCGCGAACCTGGAGAACGGCGTGAAGCGCGACGAGCGGCCGGATGCCAGTGTGCTCATCGGCGGCGCCCTGCCCGCGAACGCCGGCGTGATGGGCACCGCGCATTGGGGCGAGGACGGCATTTACTGGCGCTGGTCCGACGGCGGCGTGGAGGCCACGGCCTTCGCCCTGCGCGCGCTGTTGGCGATTGACCCGCAGAACAAGCTCATCGAGCCGGTCACGAACTGGCTGCTCAAGGGCCGGCGCGGCGCGCAGTGGAGCAACACCCGCGACACCGCCATCACCGTGCTCGCGCTCAACGACTACTTGCGCGTGACCAAGGAGCTGTCGCCCGAACTGGAATACGAGGTGACGGTCAACGGCACACGCATCGCGCAGCGCAAGGTCAGCGGCGCGGAAGTCTTCGCCGCGCCGAGCCGCTTCGCCGTGGATGCCAAGCTCATCAAGGACGGCGCGAACGACATCCGCATCCGGCGCAAGGGTGAAGGCCCGGTCTATTTCGCGGCGGAGGCAAAGTTCTTCAGCCTGGAAGAACCCATTCCCGCCAGCGGCAACGAGATTTTCGTGAAGCGCGAATACTACAAGCTGATCGCGCGCCCGACGCTCCTCAAGGGCCTGGTCTATGACAAGGTGCCGCTGCTCGACGGCGAGTCCGTCACGAGCGGCGAGCGCATCGAGACCGTCCTGACCATCGAGGCCAAGAACAACTACGAGTATCTGCTCTTCGAGGACCTCAAGCCCGCCGGTTTCGAGGCCGTGGCCGTGCGCAGCGGCGAGAGCCTTTACGCGCGCGAACTCAAGAGCGGCGCGGTGGAGCGGAAGTTTGGCGAAGTCGGGAAGCCCCTGCCGACGCCGAGTCCAAAGGCCAAGGGGCCAAAGGCCAAGGTCGGCGCGGCGGTGCCGGCGGTTCACACCGTGCTGGCGGGTGAAACGCTGACGCAAATCGCGAAGCAGCGAGGCACGACCGTCGCCGCGCTCACCACCGCCAACGCCGGCCTTGACCCGAAGAAGCTGCAAATCGGGCAGCAGATCAGCCTGCCCGGCGCGGCCGCTGGGAGAGCAGCCACCACTGAAATCGCCTTCGATCCCGCCGGCACCGTGACGCGCTCCTTCCCGCCTGAAATCGCCGCGCCGGCCGCGCCGGTGGCCGCGCTGCTCGCCGCCGCGCGTCCCGTTGGCCTTCTGCCGCCCCGCCCCATCGGCATCGGCGAGCCGGATTTCACCGGGCGCACGCGCTGGGTTTATCAGGAGTTGCGCGACCGCAAGATCGCCCTCTTCCTCGACAAGCTCCCTGAAGGTGTCTGGCAGCTCCGCTACGACCTGCGCGCGGAAGTCCCCGGCCAGTTCCACGCCCTCCCCGTCCTCGGCCACGCCATGTATGTCCCCGAAAACCGCTGCAACGGCGCGGAACTGCGCGTGACGGTGGCGGACGCGAAGTGAGCGGCGGACCCGCTCACGGCACCTCGAAGATGGCGAGCCGCCGGTGCTTCGCCTCCAGGCTCAGGAGCGCGAGGCTGGTGCAATACACGCGGCCGATCTGCCGCCCCTCGTAGGTGTCGGTCCACGAGCCGTCGGGGGACTGCCCCACCACGAAGTTCCGCTCGGCGAACTGCCGGGCCAAAGTCGCGTGCGGCTCGGTGTAGTTGTGGAGCGCGAGTGTGCTGAAGAACGTGCCGTGGAACGGCCACGCGCCGGCGGCGGTGGACTTCGCGGCGGGATCGAACCGCAGCCATTCCAGCAGGTAGTTCGCGGCCGCGGCGGCTTCCGGCACGCGAGGCTGGCCGCAGATTCGCAGGCCCAGCAGGCCCATCGCGGTGGTCGAGAAGTGGTTGCGCGGCCCGCCGGGCTGGAGCATCGAGTCGGGCGGGCGGAACCAGTTCGGGCTTGGCGGGACGTAGTGGTCCACGATGTTGGTGGCGACGTTCTGATAGTGGCAGTCGTAGCAAAGGTGTCCGTTCACCACGCGGGCGGGCTTTCGGCTGACCACGAGCCGGACGACGTTGGTGGTCGTCCATTGCCGCGCCTCGGTCGCCACTGAGACGAGCACGGGCTTCGGCCCGTAGTCGAAGACGCCCTGGCCCGCCGCAAAGACGTTCTTGAGATACTGCGCCGCCGCCTGCCCGTTGCGCGGCGGCACGCTGAAGCCGGCCTGCACACCCGCGTGCAGCGCGAGGAGCTGCCACGCGGTCACGGGCACGTCCGAGTCGCGCGCGTCGGGCCGGTAGCGCCAGCCGCCGATGTCGCCGCGCACGGCCTTCACCGCGCCTTGCGCCGCGAGGATGAAGTTGTGCCCCGCCGCCGCCTTGCGCCGGATCAGCTCCTCCTGCTCGGGATCGGCCGAGCGCCAAAGCAGTTCGCAGAGGAACAACGTCGTGACCGCGTGCCCGTGCATGACCGAGGCGTCCGCCGCGCCGAAGTAGCCGTCCGCCGTCTGCCGGTCCGCGCGCAGCACGAAGTAGATGGCCCGCCGCAGCGCGACGCCCTCGGGTGACTTGTCCACCGGCAAATGCCCCGCGCCCAGCAGTGCCAATCCTGCGAGCGAGGTCAGCGCGGTTTGGAAGCGCGCGGCGTCGGCGATGGCCCCGGTGGCCTGCTGCTGCGAGACAAGGAAGGCCGAACCGGCCTGCACCGCCGCCTCGACGCGCTCGGGGCCGGTCGAGGCGGGCGGCGCGGGCGGGGGCGCGGCGGGCTTCGGGGCCGGGGCCGCGCCCGTGAGCAGCGCCAGCAGCGCGACCATCGCGGTGCAACGGAGCATTGGGGTTGGGCGGCGCATGGATTCGGGGTGTCCGGCAGGGTGCGAAGCGCCGCACCGGCGGACAATCAGGTTTCGGCTGTATTTGCGCGAACGCGCCGGGTTTTGGCAAGGTTGCGTCGTGCCATGCCATCGCCCCATGCCCGCCCGGCCCGTCGCGCTGGTCGCCGCCTGGCTGCTCGCGGCGCTGGGCGCGCACGGCCAGGGCCATTTCTACTCCCTCACCGATCTGGGCTTGGCGACCGCAGCCGCCGACCGGCCCGCCGCGTTAAACCGCTTTGGCATCGCGGTCGGCACGCGCTCGGTGGTCGCTCGGGACGGCACGCCGTTCAGCCGGGCGTTCATCTTCACCAACGCCTTCGTGGAACTCGGGCCGCCGGGCACGCTGACCTTCGCCAGCGACGTGAACGACCTGGGCGACACCGTCGGCTGGAGCCGCCTGCCGCAGCCGCGCGGCGGGCAGGTCGAGCGCGCCGTGCTCTGGCAGAAGGGCAACCACATCGAGCTGGGCACGTTCGGCGGCGCGAACAGCCGGGCCTTCGGCATCAACGAGCGCGCGGAGATCACCGGCACCGCGCAGACGACCAACGGCGCGTTTCACGCGTTCCTCTGGCGGCAGGGGAAGCTGCACGACCTCGGCACGCTCGGCGGGCGCAACAGTTACGGCCACGCGGTCAACAGCGCCTTCGACGTGGCCGGCGTGGCGGAAACGGCGCAGCAGGTTCGCCACGCCTTCCTGCACACCGGCGGGAAGATACGCGACCTCGGCACGCTCGGCGGCTCGTTGAGCCAGGCGAACGGTCTCAATGAGGCCGGGGATGTTGTCGGCTTCGCGCAGAACGCCGCCGGCCAGTCGCGGGCGTTCGTTCACACCAAGGGCAAGATGTCCGACCTCGGCACGCTGGGCGGGCCGACCGCCTTCGCCAACGCGATCAACAACCGGCAGCACGTCGTCGGCACCGCGCCGCTCGCGACCGGTGAAGGCCGCGCCTTCCTCTGGCGCGACGGCAAGATGTGGGACTTGAACCAGTTCCTCCCGCCCAACTCCGGCTGGTTTCTGCTGGAAGCGACGGACATCAACGAGCCGGGCCAAATCCTCTGCCTCGCGCGCACGAAGAACGGCCAGCTTCGCATGGTGCGGTTGACGCCGCCCGGCCAGTGACCGGGCCGGCGGTCCGGGGCGCGGAGACTGTCGTGGTGGGGCGAGCGTCCCCGCGAGCCAGGACGGCGGGCATCCGATCAGCGACCTGCCTGCGGGGGCGCCCGCCTCACGGGGCTTTGCGACGTTGAGCCTGCGCAACAACGGGCGCATCTGACTTTCTTGCAGGCCCGGTTGATGCGCGGTCGGCAACTGGTAGCGCCCCTTCCCCCTCACCCCGGCCCTCTCCCCCGGGGAGAGGGAGGAACGCCTTCCGCTTTCAGCCAACAGCAACGCCGCAGCACTGCGAGCGCGGGCTGACTTTCTCCCTCTCCCCGAGGGAGAGGGCCGGGGTGAGGGGGAACGGCGGCAACTCCTTCGCCGCCCCGGTCCGAATCGCGCTGAAACAACCGGC
>Ga0172372_10008728_pt1 | contig 13298 bp, 8 predicted proteins | sample LakKiv5m_2_FD_114544 | JGI IMG/M metagenome (GOLD analysis project Ga0172372, IMG submission 114544) | Freshwater microbial communities from Kabuno Bay, South-Kivu, Congo - kab_092012_9.5m | ecosystem: Environmental > Aquatic > Freshwater > Lake | place: Democratic Republic of the Congo...
GGATGCGCTCATACTCCCCGGATTTTGTGACAGCCACCAGCACTTCCTCAGCTATATTCGTGGCAAAGTCGAACGCATCTCGTTGTGGGACGCAACATCGCTCGCAGAAGTCACCCGCCGTATTCAGCAGGCCGCGGCCCATGCTCCTGCAGGGAGTTGGCTCGTTGCGGATGGTCACGACCAAGGACGCTACCGCGAACAGCGGCATCCGACGCTTGCCGAACTCGATGCCATGGCCCCCGCACACCCCCTCATCATCCACCGCGCCTGCCATCATATTGCGCTGGTGAACTCCGTCGCACTGACGCGCGCGCACATTACCGCCACCACGGACGATCCGGTGGGTGGGCGCATTGGCCGCTCTGAGCGCGGTGAACTCACCGGTATCCTCGAAGAACACGCTCGGAGCTTGGTGCTCACGCATGTCACGCTCCCGCCCATCGCGTGGCACCAGCATATTCCGTGGGCGGTGCGTGACTATCACCAGCGCGGAATTACTGCTATCGGCGAAGCAGCGATTGGTCACATCAACGGTTTGGCCGATCTCGCTGTCATGGAAGATGCCTACCAACGGGGTGATCTGACACTCCGCACCAGCTACTTCGGGTACGGTGCCGTCGCAGAGGCTTGGCTCCGTGGCGAAGCGCTCATTCAGCCAGATGCCTGGCGCAATGCACCCATCGTGAAATACTTCATTGACGGCACACTCGGTGGCGAAAGTGCGTGGCTGAGTCAGCCGTACCGCCATGCCCCACAAAACTGTGGATACCCGCTCCTTAGTCCAACCGAGCTCTCTGAACGTGTGGAAATTGCGCATCAAGCACACTACCAAGTAGCCATTCACGCCATTGGCGATGCTGCCGTGGACATGGTGGCCAACGCATATGCGCAGGTGCTCACCCGCTGGCCCCGTGCCGATCATCGCCATCGCATTGAGCATGTGGAGGTCGTACGTCCAGAGACGGTGCAACTGATGGCGCAACACCACATCATTGCAGCCGTGCAACCGCTGTTTACTTGGTACGAAGAGAGCGACGTGGCCCAAGTGCCCGAAGCGCTTTTGCCGTACGCACATGCGTGGCGGAGCCTCGCAAATGCGGGTGTGCCACTCGCCTTTGGCAGTGATAACCCGGTGGTGCCCGATTTTGCACCGCTCTTGGGCATCGCTGCCGCCGTCAATCGCACCAACTATCGCGGCCACGTCGTCAATGCGCCAGAATCGTTGTCATGGCAAGCCGCCGTAGATGCATTCACCTGTCATGCAGCGTATGCACTGCGCCGTGAGCGCGAATACGGAGATTTTGTGCCGGGGCAGTGGGCCGACATGGTGGTCATTGATGGGCAATTGGACGACGCTCCCGCCATTCACCGGCGCACGGTGCTGAGCACCTGGGTGGCTGGACAGTGCGTCTATGAGGCTTAGTGGCGTGGGAATGCGGTAAACAAGGGTAACGTACTCCCCGCCTGGGGCACCGTTTGGACCTGTGCCGCATAGACTGCTTCGAGTGTGGCTTGTGTGAGCACCGCTGCGGGCGCTCCGTGCTTGACAATCCCCCCCTCGTGCAACAACACGAGCGAGTCGGCCATGGCGCCCGCCAAGTTGATGTCGTGCATGGTGGCAAACACGGTCACGCCACAGCGCGTTAATTCGCGGGCACTCTGCATAATTGCCTGTTGATGGTGGAGGTCAAGGTGCGCTGTGGCTTCATCGAGCAAAAGCACCTGCGGTTGTTGCGCGAGCGCACGCGCAAATGCCACCCGCTGTTGCTCCCCGCCCGAGAGTTCGTGGGCTGGACGATCGCGAAACGCATGAATGCCCGCTTGTTCCATGGCGTAGTCGATAATTTCTTGGTCACGGTGCGTCAGACGCTGATGCCATGCGCGCACGTGGTAGCGCGCCATGGTGACAATTTCCCGCACCGTGAACCCCACCGGCATCCGCACCGCTTGCGGGACCACCGCAACAACCGCCGCGCGTTGCGCCGCTGTACGCTCTGCCACGGGGATGCCGTTGATGCGCACCTGCCCGGTAGCTACGGGCTGCGTGCCGGCCAATACCCGAATGAGGGTGCTTTTCCCAGCTCCATTTGGACCAAGACAGGCAACGAAGGTATGTGAAGAAATATTTAATGTTATGTCTTGTAAAATTGTTCGTGGTGCGATGCGCACGGTGACTTGTTCCACCACGATGGGCCACTGATCGGATGCGTTCATCATGCGATACTCCGTTTGCTGGTGAGGAGTTGCCAGAGAAAAAACGGAGCGCCGATGCCCGCCGTGATAATCCCCAAGGGCAACTCTTGGGGGGCAACAAGGGTGCGGGCCAGCATATCAGCAATCAACAAAAAGATGCTCCCATACACGGCTGCGAGTGGCACCAAGCGACGATGATCGCCCCCAATCCAAAACCGCAACGAATGTGGCACGATGATGCCCACGAAGCCGATGAGGCCGTGGAAGGCAACTGCAGTAGCGGTCATCAGGGTGGCACCGCCGATGGTCAACCAACGAACACGACGCACGTTGATGCCGAGGAACAACGCTTCTTCTTCGCTGAACAACAACGTGTTGAGGTCGCGTGCCACAATGGTCAACACCACCATGCCCACCACAACACTCGTAGTGACTACCCACACCGCGTCCCACCCGATCGTCGCAAAACTCCCCAACAAAAACGCCAACAACTGGTTGGTCTGACGCCCCAATTGAATCATCAAAAAAGTGGTCATGGCACTCGCTAATGTGCCGAGTGCGACCCCTGCGAGCACCAAGTCGTTGTTGCTATAGGAATTCCGCCGCGCAGCAATCCCGAATACGCCAGCAACCACGAGTAACGCGCCGACGAATGCACCGAGGGGCATCGCCAAACTCCCAAGCAACAACACACCGCCCAATGCCACGGTCGCAATGGCGCCAAGTCCGGCCCCAGCCGCGACACCAACGATGTAGGGGTCAGCCAGCGGATTGCGAAACAGGCCTTGATAGGCAGCCCCGGTGGCGCTCAACGCAGCTCCGGTGAACGCCACAAGCAACACCCGTGGCAAACGAATGCTCAGTACGATGGTGACCGTTGCTGGTGAAAACTGGCTCTGTGGGCGACCAAGTAGGTGTTGCCACGTGATGGTCACGATGTCCAAAAACGGAATCGAGACACTGCCAATACTCACCGCTAGGAACAAGGTCATCACACACAGCAATACCGCCACCAACACGGACACCGGTGCGTCGAGCCAGCGCATGTATAACCATTGGCGTCCGTGTTGGATCATGGCACGTCTCCTAGCGGTGGAGTGCGGAGACGACTTCCGCCAATCCAGCAACAATACGTGGGCCGGGGCGACTCACCAAGCTGTCGTTGATGGGGTAGACGCGTTGACCCGTGACTGCAGAAAGCGTCTGCCAGCCCTCGCGACTTACGACCATATCAGGGGTCACCCCGTAGATGGAGTCGGCCAACAAGATGACGTCGGGGTCTGCGGCCACGATTTGTTCGATGCTTACCTGTGGGTACGGAGTATCGGCCGTCGCAAAGATGTTGACTCCGCCAGCCGCCGTCAGAAGGTCGTTGACGAAGTTGTTGGGGCCAATCGTATACGGCTTGGCCGGGTCAGTGGCATCAAGCTCCCAAAAAACTGTCGGTCGCTCTGGGTAGCCGGCCACTTCAGCAACCAACGCATCCCAGTCAGCCTGCATCTGATCGACCACATTCTGTGCATTGGTCTCAGCATCCAGCACCCTGCCGACCAGCATGATATCGCTGAGAATCGACGCAAACGTGGTGTCCACCGAACCAACCACCACCACGGGAATACCCAACGCAGTCACTTGTTCGACCACGTCTGGCGCAGTAATCCCCGCCGCCAACACAACGTCCGGCTGCAAGGCGGCAATTTGTTCGTAGTTCACGGTCATGTCGTAATTGGTGATTTTGGGCAAATCAACTACGTCTGGCGGATAGTCGCTGTAGACGTCCACCGCCAAGATTTGCATGGTTCCCTGTTCATTGAGCGCTGCTACCATTTCAGTGGTGCTCGGTGCCAGCGAAATAACAGCATCAACGGTCGCTGGAATATCAACACTGCGACCCGCACTATCCGTAATAGTACGCACCTCTGGTGCTGGGCTGGCCGTGGGTGCAACAGCGGTCGCCGTGGGCGGCACAAGCGTCGCGGTAGGTGCGAATGGCGTCGCAGTGGCTGCACCCTGTGATTGGGGAACGCCACATGCAGTCACACTGAACAGTACGATGAGAAGCAACAAACGTCGCAACATAAATCATGTCCCTTTCAATAAAAAAGTCACAACAATGCAAAAACAAAACCCTCGCATATGCGAGGGCACAAAGCAAAAACGATACACTACGTGTGTACGTACGCCATGGCACCTCCTTGGCTCGAAGAGGTCGAATCCATTGTGTAGTAGTAAGGCAGGATTCCTGGCTTGTATCGTGAGATACTTACAGTTGCGGCACAGCGACGGACTTTCACCGTCTTCCACCTTTACGCCCTAGCATCCGGGCTAGCGGGTCACCTTACAGCTATTTAGTTCACAGCTTGCGCTGTCGCCCTTAGTATACGGTATGATGACAGTGGTGTCAATGCGATCATCGTGAGGGGTGTGCCATGTACCCAGCCTATGTTCATTCTGTGTTCCCAACCCCGAGTCATCAGTGGCCGGTCATCGGACAACGCAAAAACGAGTGTAGTTTTACGGCAATGACGAATGCGTTGAATTGTCTTTCAAAAGATTATGTCTATCAAGTGGATGATTTCATTCGCGAGGTGGGGCCGCTCTTTCAGGCACAGTGGGGCGGCACGTTGCCACCCCTCAAAGCGTGGCAACTGCGCCGCCGCGGGTACGGCAGTCATTATGGCAATCTGCGCTTCACGGACTGCGAACACGTACTTCGTCAACTCATCGATTTGCACATCCCCGTCATCATCGACATTTACACTGGCATGCAAGTGGGCATGCGCCGCATCTACGGACAACACGCCGTAGTACTAGTCGGCTACAGCGATCCCTACCGAGACGCAAACGGAGTCGAGCATGTCGAGTACTACTTCATTGATAGTGAATGGCCGCATCTTGGCGCATTCGACATCAGTGCCAACGACGTCGACCGCGACGGTGACGGTATCGTTGAGGAGTACCCGGGCAACCGCACTCTAGCACGGCATGATTTTTTACGCATTTACACGACCCGGTGCTACGCTCCTATCTTTCACACCCCGGCAGCACACCAGGCGTGGTATCACGCTACGTTTGAGGCACACCGCCCATCGGTGTGGGAACGCACCGTGAGCGGGAGCAACGATCGTCTGCTTGCCACAATCACCCAAAGGATGGATGAGCACCCCCAGTGATTCACAGTATACTGCTCACGATGAAACAACAACGGTGGTCAGCAAGGAGCAATAATGGCCCTCTTTCGACGCATGCTTACCCAACTACGGCCGTACTGGTTGCTCGTAATCGGAGCATGGCTGAGCCTGTTGCTCAGCAACGGTGCCAACCTACTGAGTCCCTACATCCTCAAACAAATTCTCGACGATGGCATCGGGCAAACCAACATGGCCACAGTGTGGTCTGGCACCATTGCGCTGGTCGTCCTCGCACTAGTACGGGGAATCTTCGGATTTACCCAAAGTTTTTGGTCGGAAAAGCTTTCACAGTCGTATGCCTTTGATACACGTAATTCACTCTTTGAAAAAATCCAGACCTTGAGTTTCGCCTACCACGACCGTGCCCAAGCCGGGCAACTCATGACACGCCTCACCAGCGATGTTGAGCAGGTACGCGGCTTCATTGCGGGCGGGTTGTTGCAGTTCGTCAGTGCGCTCATCATGATTATTGGCACACTGGTGGCGCTTTTTAGCATGAACTGGCAACTCACAGTGGTGGCCATTCTTTTTATTCCACCGACCATGGTCATCTTGGGGTATTTCATGCGGGTGATACGCCCCATGTTTTCGACCATTCAGGAACGCCTCGGTCTGCTCAACGCCGTACTCCAAGAAAACATTAGCGGCGTCCGCTTGGTGAAAGTGTTTGGGCGCGAGCAATACGAGCTCAAGCGCTTCGAAGAGCGCAACAGTAGCCTCCTCGACATCAACCTGCAATCGGTGGTCGCCATGTCGAGCTCGTTTCCACTGGTCTTCCTCATCAACAACCTCGGCACACTGGCCATCATCTGGGTCGGTGGCGTGCAAGTCATGGCTGGTGGATTGAGCCTCGGTGAGTTGATTGCGTTCAACACCTACTTGGCCCTCCTCTTTCAGCCACTGTTCATGATTGGCATGATTGCCGCCCAAATCAGTCGTGCCAGCGTCAGCAACGAACGCATCTACGAGCTGATTGACACCAAGCAGGACATCGAAGACCGCGCAGATGCGGTCACGCTGCCGCCCATCAAGGGCGAGGTACGCTTCCAAGCAGTGTCGTTGCGCTATGCGGGTTCCGCCAGCAAAGTGCTCGACCACATCGACTTTCACGCAGCCCCAGGCACCACGGTGGCCATTCTCGGCACCACCGGGAGCGGCAAGAGCTCATTCATCAACTTGATACCACGCTTCTACGATGTCAGTGACGGCGCCATCTCCATCGATGGCGTTGATGTACGCACGGTCAAAGTGGATTCGTTGCGCAGCCAAATCGGCATTGTTCTCCAAGACACCACGTTGTTCAGTGGCACCATTCGCGACAACATTGCGTATGGACGGCCTGATGCGCGTGACGCTGAAGTCATCGCCGCAGCCGAAAAAGCGCAAGCGGATGCGTTCATTCGTGAGCTCCCCCAAGCATATGCCACCGTCGTTGGCGAACGGGGCGTCGGGCTATCGGGTGGGCAACGCCAACGCATCGCCATTGCGCGCGCCCTCCTGCTCGATCCGCGCATCCTCATTCTCGACGATAGTACATCGGCGGTCGATGCTGAAACCGAGCACAAGATACAACAGGCGCTCGACGAACTGATGCACAATCGCACCACCTTTGTCATTGCCCAGCGCATTAGCACCGTGCGCAATGCGGATGTCATCGTGTTGCTCGACGGCGGCAAAATTGTTGGTCAAGGCACGCACGACCAACTGCTCCGCGACAACCCCATTTACGGCGAGATTATCGACTCACAATTCGGTCATCAACTCGCTGAGCATATTCTTTGAAGATGGCACACTCAGTGACACACTGAGAGGAGAAATAGACACATGTGGCGTGGCATCCAAGGTATGGCCGAGCTCCCCGAGGGCAAAGCCAGCAATTCATGGCTCATCATGCGGCGCTTAGCCGGATATTTGGCACCCCACTGGGGATCGGTCGGCGTCATCGTGGCATTAGCACTCGTCAATGCGGTCACACAAGCGCTCGCTCCGGTGTTGATCGGCAAAAGCATCGACGACGTGATTGCGGTGGGCAAGGCAGACTCACTCTGGTACTACATGGCCGGGTTGCTCGCCTGTTATCTGGTGGGCGCGTTGACCGGACGCTTGCAGTTTTCGATGATGGGGCAAATCGGTCAGCGCACCATTGCGCAGATGCGGAGCGAGTTGTTTGCGCATCTCCAACGCCTGTCGATGCGCTTCTTTGATCGCAACCCAGCCGGTGACTTGATGTCGCGCATCGTCAACGATATCGACGTCATCACACAACTGATGGGGCAGGGGCTCAACATCATGATCGGCAACTTGTTTGCCCTCATCGGCATCATCGTAGCCATGTTCATCCTCGACGTACGGCTTTCTATTGCGAGCCTCATCCTCATCCCAGTGCTGTTTTTGATGACACAACTCTTTGCAAGCGCAGCCCGGCGGGCTTTCCGCAAGACACGTGAGTCCATCGGGGACGTGTCTTCTGACATCCAAGAAGAAATCGCAGGGGTCAAGGTCGCGCAAGCATTTACCCGCACCGAAGTCAACAAATCGCGTTTTTCGCAGCGCAATGCAGCCAATCGTGATGCCAACGTCAGCGCAACGGCCATCACGGCAGCGTTTGGTCCCTTGGTGGACGTCATCGCAGCCCTCGGTGTCGCCATCGTGGCGGGGTACGGGAGCTATCTCGTCATCAATCAAGAGGTTACGGCCGGCCTCGTGGTTTCGTTTTTGGCCTACGTGCAATTTTTCTTTCGCCCCATCCAAGTCATTTCGCAATTTTACACCACCGCACAATCCGCTCTAGCTGCTGCCGAACGCACCTTTCAGCTCATCGACATGCCCGCAGACATGCCCAGTCGCCCCGACCAAGTCAAACCTGATTCAGTCACTGGCCACGTCACATTCGAGCAGGTTTCGTTTCGTTATGGGGCCCGTGTCGGTCAGTCCGGTGACGGTGATTGGGTGCTCCAAGACCTCAACCTCGACATTCGCCCGGGCGAAATGATCGCCGTGGTCGGTCCAACGGGCTCCGGCAAAACAACGCTGGTGTCGCTACTGCCACGGCTCTACGATGTCACCACAGGGCGCATTTGCATTGACAGCATCGATGTGCGTGATTATGAGCACACCGCCTTACGCCACCAGATGAGCATGGTCTTGCAAGAGACCTTCTTGATTTCAGCAACCGTCCGAGAAAATATTCGGTACGGCAACTTATCGGCCAGCGACGAAGCCGTTGAAACGGCAGCGCGACGCGCCAACGCACACGAATTCATTCAGTCGCTCCCCAACGGCTACGACACGGTGCTTGGCGCACAAGGCGTATCACTGAGTCAAGGACAACGGCAACTCATCGGCATCGCGCGCGCCATCCTCGCAGAACCACGCATCCTCATTCTCGACGAAGCCACGAGTAGTGTGGACACACGCACAGAGGCGCTCATCCAACAAGCCATCGAACGTTTGCTCCACGGACGGACCAGCTTCGTGATTGCACATCGCCTCTCCACGGTGCGTGGAGCGGATCGCATCGTCGTCCTCGATCATGGCCGTATCGTAGAAATCGGCACACACGCCGAGCTCATCGCAGCCAACGGCATGTACGCTGACCTCTACAACCGTCAATTTGCAGCGATTGCGCGGAGCGCTTCTTAATACCACGGGTGCACGTGCTCACCTCTAGCCCTGGAGTGCCGTTAGGCGACTCCAGGGCCGTTTGTGTCGCTCGCCAACGGACGCACACAGCGGCGCACCAACGATGCAATGGCGGCCACCGGGCCGGTACGCACGGTGGTGGGCGGAAGTGACTGCAAGAATTGCTCGCCGTAGCGCTTCGTGACGAGGCGTTTGTCGAGCACCACCACGACCCCACAATCATCTTGCGCCCGTACAAGCCGTCCAAATCCTTGCTTGAACTTGAGAATGGACTGGGGGATGGAATATTCGCGAAATGCGTCGCTGAATTGTTCGGCCCGTGCTGCATAAATGGGATCGGTGGGCACTGCAAACGGGAGCTTGGTAATCACCAACGCCGACAACGCATCGCCGGCCACGTCTACTCCCTCCCAAAAACTCGCCGTGCCAAAGAGCACACTGCGCGGCTCGCTCTTGAAGCGTTCAAGGATGGCTTTGTTGGAGCCGTCGATACTCTGCCCGATGAGATTGATGTCGTGCTCGTTGAAACGCTCCAGCAAGGCATGGTAGGTGTTGCGCAGTGACGATGTGGCCGTAAACAGCACCAACGTTCGCCCCGCAGCCGCCATGCCCGTCGCAAAAATCGCCTCTTCCATGGTGGACTGATAGTCGTAATCCTTGATGTCGGGCATATCTTGGGGGATGTACACCACGGCTTGTCGTTCGTAGTCGTACGGCGAATCAAGCAGTAGCTCGTTCGCAACGGGGATACCCAGCCGATTGCGCATGTAGGCATACCCACCATTGACCGACAGCGTGGCCGATGTCAGCACCACACTCGCTTTTTTGTCGAATAAGCGTTCACGCAACAGCGTGGCAACTTCTAGGGGATTGAGGGCCACCGTGAGAATGTTGCGGTTGCGCTGGTAGTTCATCCAAGTAATCGCGTTTTCATCGCTTCCCGTCATAAAAATCGCCATATTCTGCACAAACTCCGTAGCAAAACGCCACAGTTTGGTGGTCTGTGCTTGGAGCATGTCGTAATCGGGAAGGTTGCTGTCGGCGAGGTTCAACACGACGCTGTTGAGTTCGTCGAGGCCACGTTGCACACCACGCATAATCGTGTCCACGTTTTCGGCCACGGGAACGAGTCGTTGCCACGATTGGGCCGCACGGATAGCAGGAGTCACGCGCAATCGCGCATCATACCCAGTTTCGCTGCTTTCACGCATCACGAGTGCGGTAAGCGCATCAAACAACTCGTTGGTCGCCATGCGTCCACGCTCAATGGACGGGGCAACTTTTTGCACGATACGCGTAAACAACGCACTGACTTCGACACCCGCATCGCTCCCCTTCAAAAAGCCAGGCAAGCGCGACAAAAGGCCTTCGGCTTGATTGGGACCACCCTCGTGCATGAGCGCATCAAAGAAATCGGCCACTTTTTGCTGGGTAATCGCCCAACCGAATTGATCGGTGGCCACGTCTTCGAGATTATGTGCTTCGTCGATGACGAGATGCTCGTAGGTGGGCAGTACGGGACGATCGGCGACCATGTCAGCGAGGAGCAATGCATGGTTCACAACCACGAGATGTGCGGCCTCGGCGCGGCGCCGGGCATGGAAAAACCAGCATTGGTCGAAAAACTCACACCCCGGCCCGTTACACAAATCAAACGATGCGTGCAACCGGTCCCAAACCACCATTTCTTTGTCGAAGAGTGGGATTTCACTCCGGTCACCGCTGTTCGTATTGTGTGACCACATGGTCACTTTGAGCAATGGGCGGATTTCGTCTTCGCTGACCGCTACGGCTCGTTTGGCATCCTCGAGACGCCGCAAACACAAGTAATTGCTTCGTCCTTTCAAGATGGCTGAGCGGAGCTCTACATCGGGAAGCTGTGTGTTGCCTTGCGCCCGCTCTGCGTCAAAAATCCGCGTAAGCGCAGGGATATCTTTGAAGAACAGCTGGTCTTGCAGATTAATCGTATGCGTGGCCAAAACCACTCGTTGCCCACGTTCGAGCGCATGGAGCGCTGCAGGCACCAAGTAGGCCAACCCTTTGCCGGTGCCAGTCCCCGCCTCAACCACGGTGTGCTGACCGCGATTCAACGACTCGGCCACCGCCTGCGACATGCTCACCTGAGGCGCGCGCTGTTCGTACCCAGGGAATAGTCGGCCCAACACGCCTTGCGTGGAAAAGATTTTGGCAATGGTACTCGCAGCCACCGGTTGCGAAGAATTGGTGGGCTCGAGGATCTCGTAGTCGTCGAGCGAGCGCACTGCTCGGGCCGTGATTTTGCGTTGCAGACTCGTGCTAGCAATCTGCCGCAATGCGCTCTCAAAGAGGGGACGCAACGGCCATTTGGGCACGGTAGACGTCAACCGTAGCACCTCTTCGACCTCGGCCAATTCGTGCGCACACAACAATTCGTAGAGCCGACAAAACAGGGCATGCGCCATGCGCGCATCGTACAGCGCCCGGTGCGCATCCCCGCTCTGGTTCATGGGCGCTTGATACTTGGCGACCAAATCGGCCAACTTGAAACTCCCTGCCGACGGGACGACCAACGTGGCCAGATCAAACGTGTCGATCTTGGCTTGGGGCAACGACAACCCGGAGCCAGCCAACATGCGCACGTCGAAATCAATGGAATGCCCGACGACAGGACTCGTGCCAATGAACTCACGCAACTGGCTGCGGACATCCGCAAAGGCAGGCGCATCCGCAACCATCTCGTTGGTGATATGCGTTAACCGCGAAATTTTGTAGGGAATTTCAATTGTCGGTTTGATGAGGCGCTCGAACACCTCGATTTCAGTGCCACCACGAAACCGCACGGCAGCCACTTCAATAATCTCGTCTTCGAATTCGTTGAGCCCGGTTGCTTCAACATCAATGGCAACCAACGTGTCGGTGTACATACAAGGCAGTCCTTTTTCTTTACTTGGTCTGCCTATTATACAAGGTTCACGGGCAATCTGAGTACGAGGTTTGACAGCGACGATACTTCGTCGTATCATACACGGCATATGAACACGTACATGCAGACGACTACAACCAAGACTACTATGACCCGCACCATGACCGGTGTGGGAAATAGGTCTTGGCGAGGTGGTTGTACGTAGGTGACAGTGAAGTCGCCCCCCTCCCAAAACGGGAGGGGGGTTTTTGTATGAGGAGCGCACCATGTTGCTCGAACGCTACCGTGAGTATTTACCGGTCACCGATGCCACGCCGCGCTTGTCGCTCAGCGAAGGCAATACGCCGTTGCTTGCCATGCCACGCCTCGCTGCCATGATCGGCGTCAAAGAGCTCTACGCCAAATTAGAGAGCATGAACCCCACCGGTTCCTTCAAAGACCGCGGCATGGTCATGGCCGTGGCCAAGGCCATCGAGGCCGGCTCCAAATCGGTCATCTGCGCATCAACCGGCAACACCTCAGCCAGTGCGGCCGCCTATGCGGCCCGTGCCGGTATTGAGGCCGTAGTCGTGGTACCGTCGGGCAAAATCGCGCTGGGCAAATTGGCCCAGGCGCTGATGTACGGCGCTCGTCTGCTCGTCATCAAAGGCAACTTTGATGACGCCCTGCGGATTGTGCGAGAAATTTCCGAGCACCACCCGCTCACCCTCGTCAATTCTGTCAACCCGTTCCGCATCGACGGTCAAGCCACGGCCGCCTATGAAATCTGCGACGTGCTCGGACGAGCTCCTGACGGACTCTGCCTCCCCGTCGGCAACGCCGGCAACATTACCGCGTATTGGGCTGGATTCCAGCGCTACTACCGCGCCGGCAAAATCAGCCAACTCCCGCGCATGCTGGGCTTCGAAGCCGAAGGGTCAGCGGCCATTGTGCAAGGGAAACCCATCGCCTACCCGGAGACCATCGCCACCGCCATCCGTATCGGCAATCCGGCGAGTTGGTGCTACGCACTCGATGCACGCGACCAGTCGGAAGGGGTCATCGACAGCGTCACCGACACGGAGATTCTGGCGGCGTGGCGTGATCTGGCCCATGCCGAGGGAGTCTTCATTGAGCCCGCCTCCGCCGCCGGGGTGGCTGGGCTACGCAAGCTCGTGCAAGAGGGCCGTGTCGACCGCAACGGTACCTACGTGGCCGTCTTGACCGGCCACGGTCTCAAAGACCCCAATACGGCGGTCGAACAATTTGCCGCTCCCGAACCCGTACCCGCCGATATGCGCGCCATCACCAAGTGGCTCGGTTTATAAACACGAAAAAGGAAGCACACCATGAGCGTATTAGCCATGAAGTTTGGTGGCACGTCCGTAGGA